>ERZ777003.756-NODE-756-length-59133-cov-13.813704_pt1 | contig 59133 bp, 57 predicted proteins | sample MGYA00374956_ERZ777003 | MGnify/ENA primary metagenome ERZ777003 (study PRJEB29302, sample SAMN06268252) | bioreactor metagenome | isolation source: Joint BioEnergy Institute, California, USA | place: USA:Joint BioEnergy Institute, California, USA | collected...
GACCGGTCGACCTTGGACGGGTCCTTGCCCGAGAACGCACCGCCGCCGTGGCGGGCGGCGCCGCCGTAGGTGTCGACGATGATCTTGCGCCCGGTCAGTCCGCAGTCGGCGTGCGGGCCGCCCAGCTCGAACGTGCCGGTCGGGTTGACGAGCACGTCGTAGTCGTCCTCCTGGAACTCCGCCGGCACGAGCGGGCGGATGACGTGCTCGACGAGGTCGGGCTTGATGAGGGTCTCGGCGTCGAGGCCCGGCTGGTGCTGCGTCGAGATGAGCACCGTCTTCAGCCGGACCGGCCGACCGTTCTCGTACTCGAAGGTGACCTGCGTCTTCCCGTCGGGGCGCAGGTACGGGAGGATGCCGGCCTTGCGCACCTCCGACAGGCGGTGGGCCAGGCGGTGCGCCAGCCAGATCGGCAGCGGCATGAGGTCCTCGGTCTCGTCGACCGCGAAGCCGAACATCATGCCCTGGTCGCCCGCGCCCTGGCTGTCGAGGTCCTCGTCGGCGCCGCTGGTGCGGACCTCGTAGGCCTTGTCGACGCCCTGGGCGATGTCCGGCGACTGCGGGTCGATCGAGGTCATGACGCCGCAGGTGTTGCCGTCGAAGCCGACGGCCTCGCGGTCGTAGCCGATGCCCTTGATCGTCTCGCGGACGATGGTCGGGATCTCGACGTAGGCCGACGTGGTGATCTCGCCCGCGACGATGGCCAGGCCGGTGGTGACCATCGTCTCGCACGCCACCCGGGCCATCGGGTCCTGCTCGAGGATCGCGTCGAGGATGGCGTCGCTGATCTGGTCGGCCATCTTGTCCGGATGGCCCTCGGTGACCGACTCGGATGTGAAGGTCCAGCGGCTCACGGTCTTCTTCTCCCGTCTAGAACGGCGTCGAACACGGCTCGGGCGACAGCCCGCTTGTCGGCCAGTGGAACCTCGCGCTCGGTGCCGTCGGCGTTCAGGATCACGACGGAGTTCGTGTCGTGCTCGAAGCCAGCGCCCGGAGCCGTGACGTCGTTCGCCACGATGAGGTCTGCCCCCTTGGCCACGAGCTTGGAGGCAGCATTCTGCCTCAGCTGCTCGGTCTCTGCTGCGAACCCGACCAGCGTCTGGTCCGGCCGCTTGGTCCGCCCGAGCCCCGCGAGGATGTCGACGGTCGGCTCGAGGACGATCTCGGGGACGCCCTTGTCCTTCTTGATCTTCGTGGTGGCCGCCGCCGCGGGCCGGAAGTCGGCCACGGCGGCCGCCATGACGATCACGTCGGCGGCCGGGGCGACGGCCCGCACCGCCTCGTCCATCTCGGCCGCGGTCTCGACCCGGACGACGTCGGCCCCCGGCGGCACCGGCAGGGCGGCCGTCGTCACCAGGGTGACCTTCGCGCCCCGGGCCGCGGCCTCGGCGGCCAGCGCGTGGCCCTGCTTGCCGGAGCTGCGGTTGCCGATGAAGCGCACCGGGTCGATGGGCTCGCGGGTGCCGCCGGCGGTGACCAGCACGTGGAGCCCCGCCATGTCCCGCCCGCGGGCGAGCACGGACTCGACGGCGGCGACGATGGTGGCGGGCTCGGCCAGGCGCCCCTGGCCGACGTCGCCGCCGGCCAGGCGGCCCTCCTCGGGCTCGACGACGTGCACCCCCCGGCGGCGGAGGGTGGCGATGTTGTCCTGCACGGCGGGGTGGCGCCACATCTCGGCGTGCATGGCCGGGCAGACGACGACCGGCGCCTCGGTGGCGAGCAGCGTCGCCGTCAGCAGGTCGTTGGAGATGCCGGCCGCGTAGGTGCCGATGACGCGGGCGGTCGCCGGCGCGACGAGGACGAGGTCGGCCGACTGCCCCAGCCGGGTGTGCGGGATCGGGTCGGGGTCGTCGAACAGCGACGTGCGGGCCCGCTCGGACGCCAGCGCCGAGAACGTCGTCTCCCCGACGAAGCGGCGCGCGCCGCGGGTGAGCACGGGGACGACGTGGGCGCCGCCGTCGACGAGCCGGCGACAGACCTCGACGGCCTTGTACGCCGCGATCCCGCCGGCGACGCCGAGGACGATGCGGCGTCCCTCGAGCAAGACCCGCCGTCCCGGCCTAGTCGTCGCCGGACCCGGCCCCGGCGTCCTCGTCGGACTCGGGGCGCTCGCCCGGGCGCACCATCACGATCTTGTCGCTGGCGATCTCCTCGAACGCGATCGACAGCGGCTTGCGGGCGACCGAGGTGACCTGCGGCGGCACGATCGAGCCGAGCCCCTCGCCCAGCTGGTTGAAGTACGCGTTGATCTCACGGGCGCGCTTCGCGCTGAGCGTGACGAGTGCGAACTTCGACCCCGCTCGCTCGAGCAGCTCCTCGATCGAGGGGTTCATCATCGTGTCTTCGCCGTGAGCCATGGGGGGCGCGCACCTCTGCAGCCGATCGTGACCGGCCCACCAGGCTACCGTGCCCGGGCCGGCGCCGGTGAAATCCCCGGCCCGCCGGGACCGGGTCAGCAGAACCGGGCGCACGCCACCTCGGCGATGCGCTCGGCCAGCTCGTCGGGCGACAGCTCGCCCGAGTCGAGCACGAGGTCGAAGACGGACAGGTCGTCGACGTCGATGCCGTAGAGCGCGAGGTAGCGCTCGCGCTCCACCCGCTCGCGCTCGGCGTTCTCCGCCAGGGCCTGCTCGGGGCTCGTGCCCTCGCGCTCGGCCACCCGCCGGGCCCGCTCCTCGGGTGCGCAGGTCACGTAGACCGTGACCGCCGTCAGGCCCTCGTTGCGGGCGATCCACGCCGCGAGGCGCGACTCGATGATCACGTCGCCCCGCCGGGCGCGGTCGGCCAGGCGCGAGTCGAGCTCGACGTCCACCTCGGGGTGCTCCGCCGCGTAGCGGCCGAACTCGGGGAGCGACATGCCCCGCTCGGCGGCCATGGCCCGAAACACTTCGCCGCCCGGGACGAGCTCGATGCCGAGCCGGGCGGCGAGGTGTTCGGCCGTCGTCGTGGTGCCCGACCCCGGCGGGCCGGAGACCGTCACGAGCAACGCCGGGCCGGGCCCTGGCCTGCTCAGCTGGAGAAGGTCTCGAGCAGCGCCTTGCGCTGCTGCTCGCCCAGGCCCTTGATCCGGCGCGAGTCGGCGATGCCGATCTCCTCCATCGCCCGCCGGGCGCGGACCTTGCCCACGCCGGGGAGCGACTCGAGGACCGAGATGACCTTCATCTTCCCGATCGTGTCGTTGCCCTCGGCCTGGCCGAAGAGGTCCCTCAGGGTCAGGGACCCCATCTTGAGCTTCTCCTTCAGCTCGGCACGGGCACGACGGGCTTCGGCGGCCTTGGCCAGTGCGGCTTCACGCTGCTCAGGAGTCAACTGCGGTGGCTGCGGCATGGGGGTCAACCTAGCGCGCGGGCCCGAGCGACTCGCGCCATACCGACCGCGCGCCGCGCTCAGACCAGGGACGCGACCAGCCGCCGGGCGGCATCGACCGGATCGTCGGCGCGGGTCACGGGGCGCCCGACGACGAGCAGGTCGGCGCCCGCGTCGAGCGCGGCCCGCGGGGTCGCGACCCGGCCCTGGTCGTCCGCGGGCGCCCCCTCGGGCCGGATGCCCGGCGTCGCCAGCACCGCCCGCGGCGCCAGCTGGCGGACGGTGGCCACGTCGGGCACGGCGCAGACGAAGCCCTGGCAGCCGCCGTCCAGCCCGGCGGCGACGCGCTGGTGCAGCAGGTGCTCGGAGACCTCGGGCTCGCTGGTCAGGACGGTGACGCCGAGGCCCACCGGCTCGCGGTCGGCGCGGGCGCGGGCCGCGCCCTCGCGCAGGCCCTCGATGCCGGCCCGGACCATCGCCGGCCCGCCCGCCGTGTGGACGGTGAGGTAGCGGGCGCCGAGCGCCCCGACGACCCGGGCCGCCCGCCCGACGGTCGTCGGGATGTCGTGCAGCTTGAGGTCGCAGAACACGTCGACGCCGAGGTCGACGAGGGTCGTGACCGCCTCGGGCCCGGCCGCGCTGTACAGCTCGAGCCCGACCTTCATCGTGCCGAACCAGGGCGCCAGCTCCCGGGCCAGGCGCAGCGCCGGCACCAGGTCGTCGACGTCGAGCGCCAGCACGAGCCGCTCCCGCACCGCCGCCGGCGCCCCCTCGTCCGCCGCCTGCCGCCCGCCCTCCGCCGGCGCCCCGGCCGCCGGCCGGCCCTCGGCCCTCGTCTCGTCAGCCATCCTCCACGCCTCCGATCGCGTCCTCGATGCGGTCGAGGCCCTGCCGGGCCGCCCACCGCGCCAGCTCGTCCAGCACCCGCCGCGGCGCCCGGGGGTCGGCGAAGGTCGCCGTCCCCACCTGCACCGCCCGGGCCCCCGCCAGCACCATCTCCGCCGCGTCCTCGCCGCTCGCGACGCCGCCGACGCCGACGATCGGCACCTCCGGCGCCGCCCGGTGGACGTCGAAGACGGCCCGCACGGCGATCGGGTGGATGGCCGGCCCCGACAGGCCGCCGCCCCGGGGGCCGGAGCCCAGGCGGAAGCGGCGGGTCGCCGGGTCGATGGCCAGGCCCATGACCGTGTTGACGAGCGTGACGGCCTCGGCGCCCGCCCCGTGCGCGGCGACGGCGATCTCGGCGATGTCGCCGACGTTGGGGCTCAGCTTGGCCCACCGGGGCCGCCCGCAGGCGGCGGTGGCGGCGACGGCCGCCGCGGTCGCCTCGGCGGAGTGGGCGAACAGGTCCCGGCCCGCCTCGGTGTTGGGGCACGAGAGGTTGACCTCGACGGCCACGACCTCGGGCGGAGCGTCGGCCAGCATCTCGGCCGCCCGCCGGTACTCGTCGACCGTGCGGCCCCAGATCGAGGCCACGACCCGGGCGCCGGTCGCCAGCAGGCCGGGCAGGTGGTCGGTCAGCCAGGCCCGCACGCCGGGCCCCTGGAGCCCGACGGAGTTGAGCATGCCGGCCGGCGTCTCGTGCACCCGCAGCGGGGGGTTGCCCGCCCAGGGCTCGGCGTGCAGCGACTTGACGACCACGGCGCCGAGGGCACCGAGGTCGACGTAGGGGGCCAGCTCGGCCCCGTGCCCGGCCGTGCCCGAGGCGGTCATCACCGGGTTGGGCAGGCGCACCGAGCCGACCGTCACGGCCATGTCGACCGGGCGGGCCCGGCGCCGGCGGAGGAGGCGGCTCCCGGTCACGGACCGCTCACCCGCCGCCCACCCCGGCGCGGGCGTCGCGGTGGTACTCCTGCAGCGTCCGGACCCGCAGCTCGTGGCGGGACCGGTCGTGCACGCTCTCGGCCGCGGCGAGGGCCGCCGCCGCGGTCGTCAGGCACGGGACCCGGTGCACGTTGGCAGCCCGGCGGATGTAGGCGCCGTCGGCCCGGGCACCCCGGCCCCGGGGGCTGTTGACGACCAGCGCCACCTTGCCCGAGGCGATGAGGTCGACCGCCGTCGGCAGGCCGGCGGCGGCCAGGTCGGGGGGGTCGGCCTCGCTCGTCACCTTGGCCACCCGCTGGGCCACCGGGACCCCGTGGGCCTCGAGGTGCTCGGCGGTGCCGTGGGTGGCCGCGATCTCGAAGCCCAGGTCGACGAAGCGGGCGGCGGCCCGCACGCCGGCCGCCTTGTCGCGGTCGGCCAGCGAGAGGAAGACGAGGCCGGAGGTCGGCAGGTGGTCGCCCGCCGCGGCCTGCGACTTCCCGAAGGCCAGGCCGAAGGTGCGGTCGATGCCCATGACCTCGCCGGTCGAGCGCATCTCGGGGCCGAGCACGGTGTCGACGTCCGGGAAGCGGTTGAACGGCAGCACCGCCTCCTTGACCGCGATGTGCTCGGCGCGGCCGGGCGGCGGCAGCAGGCCCTCCTCCCGCAGCTCGGCCAGCGTGGCCCCGAGCATGACCCGGGCCGCCACCTTGACCAGCGGCACGCCGGTCGCCTTGGACACGAAGGGGACGGTGCGGCTGGCCCGGGGGTTGGCCTCGATGACGAAGACCTGGCCCTGCTTCACCGCGTACTGCACGTTGATGAGCCCCCGGACGTCGAGGGCCTCGGCCAGGCGGCGGGTGTAGTCCTCGATGACCGCCACGGTCTCGGGCGCCAGCGAGTGGGGCGGGATCGAGCAGGCCGAGTCGCCCGAGTGGACGCCCGCCTCCTCGACGTGCTCCATCACCCCGCCGATCAGCACCTCGCCGGCGGCGTCGCGCACGGCGTCGACGTCGACCTCGGTGGCGTCCTCGAGGAACCGGTCGACGAGCACGGGCCGGGTGGCGGACAGCCCGCCCTCGCGGCCCAGGCTGCCGTAGCTGGCCAGCTCCTCCATCGCCCGGCGGAGGCCGTCGGGGTCGTAGACGATCTCCATGGCCCGACCGCCGAGCACGTAGCTGGGCCGCAGCAGGGCCGGGTAGCCGATCCGCTCGACGATGGCGAGCGCCTCGTCGAGGCTCGTCGCCGTGCCGCCGGCGGGCTGGGGGATCTCCAGCCGGGCGCACAGCGCGTTCCACCGCTCCCGATCCTCGGCGGCGTCGATCGACGAGGGCGAGGTCCCGAGCACGAGCTCCGGCGGGAGCGCGCTCGCGAGCTTCAGCGGGGTCTGGCCGCCGAGGGCGACGATGACGCCCTCGAGCGTGCCCGACGCCTGCTCGGCCTCGATGACGTTCAGCGCGTCCTCGAGGGTGAGCGGCTCGAAGTAGAGGCGGTCGGAGGTGTCGTAGTCGGTCGAGACCGTCTCCGGGTTGCAGTTGAGCATGACGGTCTCGATGCCGGCCTCGGCCAGGGCGAAGCTGGCGTGCACGCAGCAGTAGTCGAACTCGATGCCCTGCCCGATGCGGTTGGGCCCCGAGCCGAGGATCAGCACCTTGCGCCGGTCGGACGGCGCCACCTCGTCCTCGTCCTCGTAGGTCGAGTAGTGGTACGGGGTCGCGGCCTCGAACTCGCCGGCGCAGGTGTCGACGGTCTTGAAGGTCGGGCGCACGCCGGCGGCCAGCCGGGCCGCCCGCACGTCGGCCTCCGCCGTCCCCCACAGCCAGGCCAGCTGCGCGTCGCTGAAGCCCAGCTGCTTGGCCCGCTTCCAGTCCCGGGGCCGCATCCCGGCGAAGCCGATCTCGGCCAGGCGCCGGCGCTCCTCGACGATGCGCAGCATCTGGTCGAGGAACCAGGGGTCGACCTTCGTCCGCTCGGCCAGCTCGTCGACGCCGATGCCGCGCCGCAGCGCCGCCTCGAGGTGGAACGGGCGGTCGGGCGTGGCGGTGGCCGCGCGGGTCAGCAGCTCCTCGTCGTCGAGCGCGTCGAGCTCCTGCTCGCCGGGGTCGCAGTTCAGGCCGGCCCGGCCCTGCTCGAGGCTGCGCAGCGCCTTCTGCAGCGACTCCGGGAACGTGCGGCCGATGGCCATGGCCTCGCCGACCGACTGCATCGAGGTGCCGAGGACGGCCGGGCTGCCGGGGAACTTCTCGAAGGCCCAGCGCGGCACCTTGGTGACGACGTAGTCGATCACCGGCTCGAAGCTGGCCGGCGTCTTGCGGGTGATGTCGTTGGGGATCTCGTCGAGCGTGTAGCCGACGGCGAGCTTGGCGGCGATCTTGGCGATGGGGAACCCGGTCGCCTTGGAGGCCAGCGCCGAGGACCGGCTGACGCGCGGGTTCATCTCGATGATGACCATCTCGCCGGTGGCGGGGTCGAGCGCGAACTGGACGTTCGAGCCCCCGGTCTCGACGCCGACGCGGCGGATGCAGGCGAAGGCCGCGTCCCGCATGGCCTGGTACTCGACGTCGGTCAGCGTCTGGGCCGGAGCCACGGTGATCGAGTCGCCGGTGTGGACGCCCATGGGGTCGAGGTTCTCGATCGAGCAGACGACCACGCAGTTGTCGGCGCGGTCCCGCATGACCTCGAGCTCGAACTCCTTCCACCCGGCGATCGACCGCTCGATGAGGATCTCGCTGATCGGGCTGGCGGCCAGGCCGGCGGCGGCGATGCGCTCGAACTCGGCCCGGGTGGTGGCGATGCCGGTCCCCTTGCCGCCGAGGATGTACGCCGGGCGCACGACCACCGGCAGGCCGATGCGCTCGACGATGGCGACGGCCTCGTCCATCGAGTTGGCGGTGGCCGAGGGCGGCACCGCGAGACCGATCTCCTGCATGGCCGCCTTGAACCGCTCGCGGTCCTCGGCGGTGGCGATGGCCTCGGCGTTGGCCCCGATGAGCTCGGGGGTGCCGGGCGCCCCGATCGCGCCCCGCTCGACCAGCTCGATCGCCAGGTTGAGCGCGGTCTGGCCGCCGAGGGTGGGCAGCACGGCGTCGGGCCGCTCCCGCTCGATGACCGCGGCCACGTGGTCGGCGTCGAGCGGCTCGACGTAGGTGGCGTCCGCGAAGTCGGGGTCGGTCATGATCGTGGCCGGGTTCGAGTTGACCAGCACGACCCGGTAGCCCTCGGCCCGCAGAACCTTGCAGGCCTGGGTGCCCGAGTAGTCGAACTCGCACGCCTGGCCGATGACGATGGGCCCGGCCCCGATCAGCAGGATCGACTCGATGTCGTCGCGGCGCGGCACCCTCAGCCCTCCCGGCCGTCGATCAGGGCGGCGAACTCGTCGAACAGGTAGCGGGCGTCGCCCGGCCCGGGCCCGGCCTCCGGGTGGTACTGCACGCCGAAGGCCCGGTGGCGGGGCGCGCGGATGCCCTCGACCACGCCGTCGTTGAGGTTGACGTGGGTCACCTCGACCGCCGGCCCCAGCGAGTCCTCGGCGACGGCGTAGTTGTGGTTCTGGCTGGTGATCTCGACCTGGCCGGTGGCGAGCCGCCGCACCGGGTGGTTGCCCCCGTGGTGGCCGAAGGCGAGCTTGCGGGTGCTGGCGCCGAGCGCCGTGGCGAGCAGCTGGTGGCCGAGGCAGATGCCGAAGATCGGCACCTCGCCGAGCAGCTCGCGGATGGCGTCGGTGGCGTAGCCGACCACCGCCGGGTCGCCGGGGCCGTTGGACAGGAACACGCCGTCGGGACGCCGCTCGAGCACCTCGGCCGCGGGCGTGGACGCCGGCACGACCGTCACCTCGCCGAGGCGGGTGAGGTGGCGCAGGATCGTGCGCTTGATCCCGAAGTCGTAGGCGACGATGCGGCGCCCGCCGCCCGTCGCCGGCACCGTGTAGGGCTCGTCGCAGGTGACGGTGGCGACCAGGTCGACGCCCTCGGTGCCCGGCTCGGCCAGCGCCGCGGCCTTCAGCGTCGCCTCGTCGGCGTCGCCGAACGCGCCCGGCATCGACCCCGCCTCCCGGATGTGGCGGGTGAGCCGGCGGGTGTCGACGCCCGCGATGCCGGGCACGCCGTGGCGCCGCAGGTAGTCGTCGAGGCCGCCGGTGGCGCGCCAGCTGGAGGGGCGGCGGGCCAGGTCGCGCACGATCGTGCCCCGCACGAACGGCCGGCGGCTCTCGTCGTCCTCGTCGTTGGTGCCGTAGTTGCCGATGTGCGGGTAGGTGAAGGTGACGATCTGGCCGGCGTAGCTGGGGTCGGACAGCACCTCCTGGTAGCCGGCGAGCACCGTGTTGAACACGACCTCGCCGGTGGCCACCCCGCCGGGCGCCGGGGCACCGATGAGCTCGCCCTCGAAGGTCGTGCCGTCGGCGAGCACCAGCAGGCCCTCGCGCGGCCTCACGCCCCGACTCCTGTCTGCATGGTCATGCATCGTAGTGCATACCAAGTCATCGCTGCGCCTCGGCGTCGATGACGACGGCCTCGCCGTCGACGACCGTGTGGCGCACCCGGCCGGTGAGCCGCATGCCGGCGTAGGGGGTGTTGCGGCTGCGGCTGGCCAGCCGGTCGGGGTCGACCGTCCAGGTGGCCGACGGGTCGACGACGCAGAGGTTGGCCGGCCGCCCCTCGGCGATCGGGCCGCCGTGGGCGTCGTCCGCGCCGATGATCGCCGCCGGCCGCCAGGACATCAGGGCCAGGACCTCGGCGATCGGCAGGTCGAGGTGGGTGAGCGCCAGCGCCAGCGCGGTCTCCAGCCCGAGCATCCCCGGCGGCGCCTGGTCGAAGGGCTGCTCCTTGGCCTCCGGGGTGTGGGGCGCGTGGTCGGTGGCGATGCAGTCCACCACCCCGCTCGCCAGCCCCGCCCGGACCGCCGCCACGTCGTCGTCGGTGCGCAGCGGCGGGTTGACCTTGAAGACCGGGTCGTAGCTCGCGCAGCAGGCCTCGGTGAGCGTGAAGTGGTGGGGCGTCACCTCGCAGGTCACCCGCAGGCCCTCGGCCTTGGCCGCCGCCACCAGCTCGAGCGACCGGCGGGTCGACAGGTGCTGGAAGTGCACCCGCCCGCCGGTCATCCGGGCCAGCGCGACGTCCCGCATGACCATGACCTCCTCGGCCTCCGCCGGCTGGCCCGGCAGGCCGAGGCGGGACGACCAGGCGCCCTCGTTCATCGCTCCCCCGCCGGAGAGCACCGCGTCCTCGCAGTGCTGGGCGAGGACGACGCCGAGCGCGGAGGCGTACTCGAGCGCCCGGCGCATGAGCCGGCCGTCCTGCACGCCCGTGCCGTCGTCGGTGAACAGCCGCACCCCGAGCGCGGCCAGCTCGGCCATCGGGGTGAGCTGCTCCCCCGCCCGGCCCACCGTGATGGCCGCCGAGGTGCGCACGTCGCAGCAGGCCGCCCGACCGAGCTCGAGCACCTCGCGGGCGACGCCGGCGGAGTCGATGGCGGGGGTCGTGTTGGGCATGGCCAGCACGCACGTGAAGCCACCGAGGACGGCGGCGCGCGCGCCGGTCTCGATCGTCTCGGCCTCCTCGGCGCCCGGCTGGCGCAGGTGGGTGTGCAGGTCGACGAGCCCCGGGGCGACGACGCAGCCGCCGGCGTCGAGGGTGACGTCGGCGACCAGGTCGCGGCCCTCGCCCTCGGGCACGACGGCGGCGATGCGGCCGTCCTCGACGAGCACGTCGGCCCGGCGGCTGCCGGTGGCGTCGACGACCTCGCCGCCACGGATGGCGATCGTCTTCATCGGGCGTCCCTCCCGGGCAGGTCGCGGCTCAGGTCGGCGCCGGAGCCGAGCAGGTCGTAGAGCACGGCCATGCGCACGGCGACGCCGTTGCGCACCTGGTCGATGACGACGGAGCGGGGCAGGTCGGCGACGTCGGCGGCGATCTCGACGCCCCGGTTCATCGGGCCGGGGTGCATGACGATCGCCTTGTCCCGCAGCAGGTCGACCCGGCGCCGGGTCAGCCCGTAGCAGGCCGTGTACTCGCGCAGCGACGGCAGCAGCGCCTCGAGCATGCGCTCGCGCTGCATGCGCAGCAGGTAGACGACGTCGACCGTCGGCAGCACGGCGTCGAGGTCGTGGTCGACCCGCACCGGCCAGCCCTCCACCGACGGCGGCAGCAGCGTCGGCGGCGCCACCAGCGTGACCTCGGCGCCCAGCTTGGTGAACGCCCACACGTCGCTGCGGGCCACCCGGCTGTGGTTGATGTCGCCCACGATGGCGATGTGCAGGCCGTCCAGGCCGCCGAGGTGGTCGCGGATCGTGTAGCAGTCGAGCAGCGCCTGGGTCGGGTGCTCGTGCCAGCCGTCGCCGGCGTTGATCACGCTGCCCGACACCCAGCGCGCCACCTGGTGGGGGACGCCGGAGGAGGCGTGGCGCACGACGATGGCGTCGACGCCCATGGCCTCGATCGTCGCCACCGTGTCCCGCAGCGACTCGCCCTTGTTCACCGACGACGTCGGCACCGAGAAGTTCAGGGTGTCGGCCGACAGCCGCTTGGCCGCCTGCTCGAAGCTGAGCCGGGTGCGGGTCGAGCTCTCGTAGAACAGCCAGGTGACCGTGCGACCCTGCAGCGCCGGCACCTTCGGCATCCGGCGCCGGCCGACCTCGACGAAGCTGTCGGTGAGGCGCAGCAGGCGCTCGATGTCGGCGACCTCGAGCTCGGCGATGCCGAGCAGGTGGCGGGCGCTCACCGGTGCTCCTTGCTCATCTCGCCGATCTCGACGCCCTCCAGGGTGGCGTTCACCACCTCGTCGCGCCGGGTGGGCAGGTTCTTGCCCACGAAGTCGGGCCGGATCGGCAGCTCCCGGTGCCCGCGGTCGACCATGACCGCGAGCTGCACGGCCCGCGGCCGCCCGTAGCTGTGGACGGCGTCGAGGGCCGCCCGGATCGTGCGGCCGGTGAAGATGACGTCGTCGACCAGCACGACCACCCGGCCGGTGAGGTCGACCGGGATCTCCGTCACGGCGGACGGCAGCACCGGGCGCAGGCCGATGTCGTCGCGGTGGAAGGCGACGTCGAGCGTGCCGAGCGGCGGCGCCTCGCCGTCGATCTTCGCCAGCGCCTCGGCCATGGCCTCGGCGAAGGTGACGCCGCCGGTCTGCAGGCCGACGAGCACGACGTCGTCGAGCCCGTGGTTGCGCTCGAGCACCTCGTGGGCCATGCGCCAGATCGCCCGGCGCACGTCGTCGGCGTCGAGCACCTGCGTCCGCGCAACGAAAACGCCCCCGAAGGGGGGCGTGCTCCGTCGTTCGCGCTCTGCCACTGCGGGGACCTCCCCATCGTCTGCCCGTACGGGTCTCGCCGGACCCGCTTCACGGTCAGGACCACAGGCTAGCAGCGGCCCTCCCGATCCCCGGGCATCCGGGGCCGCTCCCGGGACCAGACGACGGCGCCGCCGGCCTCCCCCAGGCGCCGGAACCCGGCGCGGGCCGCGACCCGGGCCGAGGCGGCGTTGCCCGGGTCGGTGCGGGCCCAGACCTGCACGAGCCCGCACGCGTCGGACAGCGCCCACCCGGCGAGCAGGCGCACGGCGGCCGTCGCCAGGCCCCGCCGCCGGTGCGGAGCGGCGATCCACCACCCGGCCTCGGCCCGCCGGCGGGCCCGGTCGACGTTGCGCAGGCCCACCTCGCCCAGCACCGCCGGGCCGCCCGCCAGCGGCGCGACGACGAGGTCGAGCGCCAGGCCGCGGGCCCGGCGCTCGGCCGCGCCGGCGATCCACCGGGCGGCGGCCTCCGGGGACGGGTCCCCGGGCACGCGGGCGCCGGCGGCCACGGCCGGGTCCCGCCAGGCGGCGACGAGGGCGGCGACGTCGGTCGGGGTGGGGGCCCAGGGGCGCAGCACGATGCCCGCGCCCCGGTCGACGAGCGGCGGGTCGGGCAGCGGGATCGGGGCCGGGGGCGGCCGGTCGGGGCCGTCGCCCCCGCCGCCGGGGGTGGCCCCCGGCCCGCCCATCAGCCCTCGGCGCCCGGCGCGGGCGCCCGGCCGTCGCCGGACGGGCGGGCGTCGGCGGCGATGGCCGACAGGACGCCGTTGACGAACCGGGGCGAGTCGTCGGTGCCGAACCGGCGGGCGAGCACGACCGCCTCGTTGAGGATCACGGCCGTCGACCGCTCGGGCACCTCGAGCAGCTCGTAGGTGCCGATGCGCAGCACCGCCCGGTCGACCGCGGCCAGCCGGGCCACGGTCCAGCGGGGGGCGACCCGCCGGGCCAGCTCGGCGTCGATGCGCTCGCGGTGGGCGTCGACCCCCAGGGCCAGCTCGACCGCCAGGTCGTCCGGCCGGACCGGCAGCTCGGCCAGCACGTCCTCGACGGGGACGCCCTTGGCCTCGGACTCGTAGAGCAGCTCGAGGGCCCGCTCGCGCGCCGCCCGCCGGCGCTCCGGACCGGCGGGGTCGAGGTCGCCCACGGGCACGGGCCTCACGCCCGCGTCAGGTACTCGCCGGTGCGCGTGTCGACCTTGATGCGGTCACCGGGGTTGACGAACAGCGGCACCTGGACGACGAGGCCCGTCTCCAGGGTGGCGGGCTTGCGGGCCCCGGACACCCGGTCGCCCTGGACGCCGGGCTCGGTCTCGGTCACCGCCAGCTCGACCGCCGCCGGCAGGTCGGTGCCGATGATCTCGTCCCGGTAGAACTGCAGCAGCACCGACGACCCCTCGACCAGGTAGTTGACGGCGTCGCCGAGCGCCTCCGGCGGGACGGTGATCTGCTCGTAGGTCGTGTTGTCCATGAACACGTAGTCGGCGCCGTCCCGGTAGAGGAACTGCATCTCCCGCTTGTCGACCACGGCCTGCTCGACGCGCTCGTCGGCCCGGAAGGTCTTGTCGAGGATGTTGCCCGAGCGGACGTTGCGCAGCTTGGTGCGCACGAACGCCCCGCCCTTGCCGGGCTTGACGTGCTGGAACTCGACGACCTGGAAGAGACCCTCCGGCAGGTCGAGCGTCATGCCGGTCTTGAGGTCGTTGGTCGAGGTGGCAGCCATGCGGCGTCGGCTCCTGGCGCGGGTGTGACTACAGGGTGGGGTCCTTGGGCGCCAGCGTCAGCGTGCGGCACCCCTCGGCGGTGACCACGACCGTGTCCTCGATGCGGACACCGCCGTGCTCGGGCAGGTAGACACCGGGCTCGACGGTCACGACGTGGCCGTCGGCCAATGTACCAGGGGCGTTGGCCGACACCCGAGGCGCCTCGTGGATGTCGAGCCCGACGCCGTGGCCGGTGCCGTGGAGGAAGGCGTCCTCCAGGCCCGCCTCCCGCAGCACGGCGCGACACGCCTCGTCGACGTCCTTGGCGGCCACCCCGGCCCGCACCGCGGCGACGCCGGCCGCCTGCGCCTCGGCGACGGCGTCGAGCATCCGCCGCTGCTCGGCCGAGACCTCGCCGACGGCCACCGTGCGCGTCATGTCCGAGTGGTAGCCGTCGACCAGCGCCCCGAAGTCGATGACGACGAGGTCGCCCTCGGTGATGCGCCGCTCCCCCGCCCGGTGGTGGGGCATGGCGCCGTTCGGGCCCGACGCCACGATCGTGTCGAACGACGGGCCCTCGGCGCCGAGCCGGCGCATCTGCCACTCGAGCTCCAGCGCCACCTCGGCCTCGGTCGGCGCCTCGCCGAGGCGGTGGCGCACCGCCGCCAGGGCGGCGTCGGCGATGGCGCAGGCCGCCTGGATGCGGGCGACCTCGCCGGCGTCCTTCACCCGGCGCAGGTCCTCGACCAGGCCCTCGGTGGGCACCAGCTCGGCGTCGGGGAACCACTCGCCGGCGAACCGGCGCTGCTGCCCCCAGGTGACCGCCTCGGCCTCGAGGCCGAGGCGGCCCACGCCCTTGGCCGCGCCCGCGAGCAGCGTGCGCTGCTCGTCGGCGGTGCGGCCGATCTCGATGTCGGCCTCGACCCCCGCCGCGGCGAGCTGGGCGGCGGCCTGGTCGCGGTAGCGACCGTCGGTGACGAACACCAGCCGGTCGGGCGTGACGAGCAGGAGGGCCGCCGACCCCGTGAAGCCGGTGAGGTAGCGGATGTTGGTGACGTTGGTGACCAGCAGCGCGTCACAGCCGGCCTCGGCCAGCCGGGCCCGCAGCCGGGCCGACCGGTCGACGACGTCCATCGGGGGCAGCGACTCTCGGCGGAAGCTCACCCGCCCGAGGATAGGCCCGGACCCTCCGCGCCCCGCCCGAGCAGCCGGGCGACCGCCTCGACCGCCAGCTCGTAGCCGTGGCCGCCGAAGCCGGCGATGGTGCCGGTCGCCACCGGCGCCACGACCGACGTCCGCCGCCACGGCTCCCGCGCGTCGGGGTTGGACAGGTGGACCTCGACCACCGGGCCGTCGAAGGCGGCGAGCGCGTCGTGGAGCGCCCAGGCGTAGTGGGTGAAGGCCCCGGGGTTGACGATGATCGCCGCGCACCGGCCCCGGGCGGCGTGGACGGCCTCGACCGCCTCGCCCTCGTGGTTCGTCTGCCGGTGCTCGAGGGCCAGCCCGAGACGGGCGGCCGCCCGCTCGGCGGTCGCCACGTGGTCGGCCAGCGTGGCCCGGCCGTAGACCTCGGGCTCCCGCTCGCCGAGCAGGTCGAGGTTCGGGCCGTTGAGCAGCAGCACGAGCGGGCGCCCGGCGCCCGGCGGGGTGGCGCTCACGGCGACCCCGCCAGCGCGGCCAGCGCCTCGGCGGCGACGGTGGGGTCGACCCCGGTGACGACCTCGACGCCGTCGGGGCCGTCGAGGGCGAAGGTGAGCCCGTCGACGGCCTTCTTGTCCCGGGCCATCAGCGTCATCAGCTCGTCGGGGTCGACGCCGGGGGGTGGGGCGGTCGGCAGGCCGTAGCCCTCGACCACCCGACGGTGGTGGGCGACGCGGGCGTCGTCGATCCGCCCGAGCCGGCGGGCGAGCTCGGCGGCGTAGACGAGGCCGACGGCGACGGCCTCGCCGTGGCGCAGGTCGTAGCGCCCGGCGGTCTCCAGCGCGTGGGCGAGCGTGTGGCCGTAGTTGAGGACCGCCCGGCCCCGCCGGGCGCCGACCCGCTCGCGCTCGTCGGCGGCGACGACCTCGGCCTTGATGCGCACGCAGGCGGCCACCCGCTCGTCCAGCGGCAGGGCGGTGAGGTCCCGGCCGGTGAGGAAGTGGTACTTGGCCATCTCGCCGAGCCCGCTGCGCCGCTCCCGCTCGGGCAGCGTGGCCAGGGCGTCGAGGTCGCACAGGACCGCTCCCGGCTGCCAGAACGCCCCGACGAGGTTCTTGCCCTCGGGGAGGTTGACGCCGGTCTTGCCGCCGATGGCGGCGTCGACCATGCCGAGCAGCGTCGTCGGCACGTGGACGACGCCGACGCCCCGGTGGTAGACGGCCGCCGCGAAGCCGGCGACGTCGGTGACGAGGCCGCCCCCGACCGCGACGACCCGGTCGGCGCGGGTGAGGCCCCAGCGCGCCCAGGCCCGGCACAGCTCCTCGACCGTGGCCAGCGTCTTGGCCTCCTCGCCCTCGCCGATCGTGAACACCTCGTGCTCGCAGCCGGGGTCGACCTCGAACCCGATGGCGGCCTGGGTGACGACGGCGACCCGCCGGACCTCGCCGAGCACCTCCGGCAGCCGGCGCCGCACCCCCGACCCCACGAGGACCGGGTAGCTGCCGCCGCCGGCGCGGACGGTGACGGTGTGGGTGGTCACGGCGACGCCACCGGGGTGCCGGTGACCAGCGCGGCGATGTGGCGGGCGAGCGCCCGCTTGGGCTTCTCGTCGCCCTGGTGGAAGGGCTCGACGTCGACGGCGAGGTCGGCGACCTCCTCGTAGAGCGGCCGGCGCTCGGCGAGCAGCCGCGCCAGGGCGCCGGCGGGGTCGTCGCCGGCCAGGAGCGGGCGGTGGGTGGGGTCGGTGCGGGCGGCGAGGAACGCGGGCGAGGCCTGGAGCCAGACGACGACGGCCCGGGCGGCCCGCAGCCGGGCCCGGTTCTCGGCCCGGGTGACGGCACCGCCGCCCGCGGCGACGACGAGGGGCTCGGGCCGGTCGAGCAGGTCGGCGAGGACCTCGGCCTCGAGCGTCCGGAACGCCTCCTCGCCCCGCTCCTCGAACAGCCGGGGGATGACCAGCCCGGCCCGCAGCTCGACCTGCTCGTCGACGTCGGCGAACGGGCGGGCCAGCTCCTTCGCCAGCCGCCGGCCCACCGTGCTCTTCCCGACGCCCATGAGGCCGACGAGCACCACGTGGCGGTCGCGGGCGCCCTGGTCAGCCATGGCGTCGGCGGGCCGCGGCGCGGCGGTCGGCGATGGTCCGGAGCACGCCACGACGATACCGGCCGGGCCCCGACCCGCCGGAACGGCGGCGGCGTCGCCGGCGGTCACACCGCGACCAGGGCGACGACCAGCCCGCCGGCGGCGACCGCGGGCCCGAACGGGAACGGCTGGTTGCGCCGCCGGACGGCGAGGAGCACGACGCCCACCACCGAGCCCAGGAGGCCGGCGACGAGCCCGGCGGTGAACACGCCCTGGGCCGGCATCAGGGCCGGGTGGTCGGCGCGCCACGAGCACCACCCGACCACCGCCCCGACCACCGTCGCCAGCCGCACGTCGCCGAACCCCATCGCCCGCGGGGAGACGAGGTGCAGGGTCAGCAGCAGCCCGCCGTAGAGCAGGGCGCCGAGGAGCGCGCCCCCGAGCCGCCGGAGCGGTCCGTCGACCAGCGACGCGCCGACGAGCCCGGCCGCCACCAGCGCGCCGGTGGTCCGGACGAAGGCCGTCGGGATGCGCATGACCGCCAGGTCGACGGCGGACATGGCCACCGAGCCCGCGGCCAGGCACAGCAGGGGGGCGAGCGCCGGCGACCAGCCGGTCGCGGCGGCGACGGCGGCGAAGACCGCCCCGGTCGCCAGCTCGACGGCGCCGTGGGCGGCGGCCAGCCGCTCGCCGCAGGACCGGCACCGCCACCGCCGGACGGTGGCGGGGAGCACGGGCAGGGCGCCCAGCCCGAGGGGCGCGCCGCACCGCCGGCACCGCACCGGCGGCAGCCCGAGCGCCCGGGCGGGCGGGACGCCGCCGAGGAGGAGGGGCAGCACGACCTGCCACCCCCGCCACCACAGCACCGCGTAGCCGATCACCGGCCCGACGACCGCCACGCCCACGAGGGCGGCCACCACCGCCAGCGCGACCTCGCCCACCGGCCCGCTCAGCTCCCCGCGCCGCCGGCGCCGCGCGACGACGCCCGCGACCGTCGCGGCCGCGGACGTCGGGTGGAGGACGGGTGCTCGGCCGCGGCGGTCAGCGCACCGTCGACAGGAAGCTGATGAGCCGGCCGCGCTGCGCCAGGTCCTCGCCCTGGGGCAGGCGGGCACCGGTCGAGCCGCCGCTGTTGCCGACGGCGGCCTGGACCGCCGCCCGGGCCTCCGGGCTCATGGCCGCCACGTGGGGCGCGACCTCGCCGCTGCCCGGGCCGTTGGCCGGTGGGCGGGGCGGCCCGCCGAGGCTGCTGACGCCGCTGAACGGCGAGGAGACCGGGCCCGTCCCGTTGACCGGGCCGGCCTCGGTGTCGTCGGCCGCCCAGTGGAGGTCGGGCGGGAGCGACGAGGAGCTCACCGAGGGGATCTGGCCGGTGTCCCGGGGCCCGAGCGGCGAGGGCCCGAGGCGGCCGCCGTCGAAGGGCGACGGCCCGGCGCCGGGCCGCTCACGACCGGGCGCGTCCCGGTCGGGTGCGGGCCCGGGGCGCTCGGCCCGGGGCGCCCGCTTCGAGTCGGGTACGGCGGGCATCGGGCCGGTCTCGCCCACCGCGGGCAGCGGGCCGGTCTCCTCCAGCGCCGGCGTCGGACCGGTGTCGCCGGCCCGGGCCGTCGGGCCGCGGCCCGCGCCCTCGTTCACCCGCGGCGCGGGGCCGGGGGCCGGGGGCTCGCCGGCCGACCGGGCGCCACGGCCCCGGGTCAACCGGGAGGCCAGGCCGCCCTTCGAGGAGCGCTCCGGCGACGGGGGCGGCGGGCCGGGGATGGCCTCGGTCTCGTCGCGCCCGGCACCGTCGGGCGGCGGGGTCTCGCGGTCGACGGCCGCCACCTCGCCGGTGCGGCGGCGCCACCCGGCCCGGGGCACCTCCCCCGTCGTCGTGACCGGCGAGCGGCCGATCGGCGCGACGGCCTCGTGCTCGCCCGTCGCCGCCCGGCGCGGGGCCGGCTCGTCCTCACCGCCGGACCTCTCGCGTGCCCGGGCGCGGGCCGTGCCCGGCGGGTCGACCTCGGCGACGCCCAGGTCGACCAGGTCGCGCACCGCCCGGGAGACGCCCAGCTCGGTGAGGCCCAGCTCGGCCGCCAGCTCGCCGACGGTCCGGCCGCCGGCCACGGCGACGAGGCTGCGCCACCGGTCGGCGTCGATGGTCACCTCGTCGGTCGACAGGTCGCTCGCCAGCCGGACCTCGTGCTCGAGGGACGGGACCACGTTCTCGAGCTCGCGCCACTCGCTGAGCAGGGCGTGCGATCGGCGCAGCAGCGCCTCGACGTCCTCGGGCTCGCCCCCCTTGGCCGCCCGCTCGTCAGCCTCGAACGCGAACGACCCCTCGGAGAACCGGAGGAGCTCGAAGAGGACCTCGTCGGTCGGGGTGCCCTCGGTGACCCGGTCGGCGTCCGCGTCGACGATGCCACCGTCGGCGAGCCACACGCTGCCCCGGCCCCGGTCGCCCTCGATGCGCAGGCGACCGGTCTTGGCCGTCGTCGCCAGCAGTCGAAGGACGTCCGGGAGAGAGAAGGTGTCGAGAGTCCCTTGCAGCGCCAACGCCGTACCTCCGGTGTGCGGTCCCGCCATGGTCCCCAGCGCTGCGGTCAGCCTACGCGGTGACCGACACGCGCGCCCAGCGTCACTACGGCCACGGGCCGCAATGAGGGCGGGAACCCGGCTCTGGCCAGGGTTTCAGTCCGGTTACGAGTCTGCTCCAGGAGGCGCGCGGCGGGCCAGTTCCCGCGCCGTCGCCTCCCGCATCGCCGCGACCGGCGGCTCCTGGCCCGTCCACCGGCGGAAGGCGTGGGCCGCCTGGTGGACCAGCATCCCGAGGCCGTTGATCGCCACCGCCCCCCGCTCGGCCGCGGCCGCCAGCAGCGGGGTCACGGCCGGCTGGTAGATCAGGTCGACCACGACCTGGCCGGGGCGCAGCAGCCCGACGTCCACGGGCAGCGGCTCGTCGGCGCCGCCGACCCCCATGCCCAGCGGCGTCGCGTTCACGACCAGGTCGGCCCGGGCGACGTCAGCCGGCTCGCCGACCCGGCCGGCCGCCCCCGCCAGCTCGGCGGCCCGCGCCGCGGGGCCCGGCGAGCGGTTGACGACGACGACCTCGGCGGCGCCGGCGCCGCCCAGCGCGTGGGCGACGGCCCGCCCCGCACCGCCGGCGCCGACGACGACGCAGCGGCGGCCCCCCACCTCGACGCCCTCGTCGGCGCGCAGGGCGTCGAGGAACCCGGCGCCGTCGGTGTTGTCGCCGACGAGGCGGTCGCCGCGCCAGTAGACGCAGTTCACCGCCCCGAGCGCGGCCGCCACGGGCGTCCGCTCGTCGACGGCGTCGTGGACGGCGGCCTTGTGGGGCATCGTCACCGACAGCCCGGCCAGGCCCAGCGTGCGGACGGCGGCGACGGCGTCCCCACCCCGCCCCTCGGGCACCTCGAAGGCGACGTAGACCCAGTCGAGGCCGGTGGCGGCGAAGGCGGCGTTGTGGATGGTCGGCGACAGGGAGTGCCGGACCGGCGAGCCGATGACCGCGGCGACCCGGGTCCGGCCCGTGACGGGGCCGCCCACGACGTCGGCTAGCAGCGGCCCGCGGCCTTGCAGCGGTCCCTGGCCGCCAGGAAGTCCGAGTAGTCGTTCGTGAAGTAGTGGGACCCGTCGTCCTTGGTGACGTCGAGCACGTACCACCTCCAGTCGCCCTCGGCCGGCCCCAGCGCCGCCTCGATGCTGGCCCGCCCAGGCGAGGCGATCGGCGTCGGCGGCAGGCCGGCCTGGTGCCTGGTGTCGTAGGGCGTGTTGTCCTCGAGCTCCGCCGTCGTGAGCTGGCAGGGGAACTCGCCCTTCTCGTAGCAGCTCGTGGCGTCGACGCCGAGCGGCTCGCCGGCCTCCAGGCGGTTGTAGATCACCCGGGCGATCTTCGGCATCTCCTCGACGTTGCCGGCCTCCCGCTCGACCATCGAGGCGATGATCAGCACCTCGTAGGGCGTCCGGCCCAGCGCGGCGGCCCGCTGCTCCAGCTGGACCTCCTCGGCCACCTGGTGGAACTGGTCGACCATGCGGCGCAGGACGTCGAGCTCGGTGTCGCCGTCCTCGACGGCGTAGGTCTCGGGGAACAGCGTGCCCTCGAGCAGCGGCTGGCCCTCCGGGATGTACCGCGACCGCACCGACGGGTCCTGCATGGCCGCCTGCACGCCCTCGACGGTGAAGCCGGGGACGCCCTTCTCGGGGTCGGCGAGCCGCTCGGCGATCTGCGCCTGCGTCAGCCCCTCGGGGATGGTGACGAGGCGCGAGTCGGGCGGGAGCGGGTCGACGGACAGGTCGTCCAGCGCCTCGCCGAACGACGAGTTGAGTCGCATGCGGTAGCTGCCGGCCTTGATCGTCGGGGCGCCCCGCAGCCGGGTGTACCAGCCCCACACCCGGGCGTCGCTGATGACGCCCGCGTCGGCCAGGATCTCACCGATCTGCGTGGTGCTGGCACCCTCGGGGATCTCGACCATCACCTCCTCGCCGGGGCCGCCCGGGGGGTCGATCTTCCGCTGCACCCACGACCACGCGAACCAGCCGGCCGCCATGGCGACCAGCGCGAGCACGGCCAGCACGATCAGGGCGTTGCGGCAGCCCCGCCGGCGGGGCAGCTCGTCCTCGTCCTCATCGAGCTCGCCGTCCTCGTCGCCGTAGACGTCGTCGGTGTAGCCGTCGTCGCCGTAGGCGTCGTCGGGCCAGGCACGGGTGTCCCCGGGCTCGTCGTGCGACGCGGGCGGGCCGTAGCCGGTCGGCTCGTCGTAGGGCGTGTCCGCACCGTAGCCCCCGCCGCCGTCGCCGGGCGGGACACCCGGCGTCTCGCCGGCGGCGTCGAAGACGACCTGCACCGGCTGCGTCGGCTGGTCGACATGCGACCGCCGCGGCGCCTCCCCCTGCGGCCCCCCGCCGAACCGCCCGCCCACCGGCGGCGCCGCCCCCGCCGCTCGGGCACCCCCGTACGGCCGGTCGCGTGGCACCCCCGCCCCCGGCCGGGCCGCGTCCCCGCCCCGGGGCACCGACGGCCCACCGATCCGGGGCAGGGGCCCGGTCGGGTGCCCCACCCCCCGGTCCCGGACCGCACCCGGACCGGGCGGCCGGCCGCCGCCGGGCGGCCGCCGCAGGTCGCCGGCCCCCAGCGGCCCGTTGCGGTCCCCGACCACGGGGTCCCGCCCCCCGGACCCGGGCGCCGGCCGGCGGAACGGCGGGGTCGTCCCCCGCTCGCCGCCCGGCGGCCCGGAGGGGCGCCGGGCCGCGGCGGCCGCGGCGCCACCCAGCGCGCCCCCGGCGGTGGCCGCCCCGGCGGGCCCGCCGGGGCGGCGGGACGGCGGCACCGCCGCCTGCGCCCCCACCGGCCGGATCGGGCGGACCTGGCGGACCGGGCGCGGCGGTGTGCGCCCGGCGCCGGGCGGGGTCGACGGCTGGGCCGGGGCGCCCGGAGCCGGTCGCGCCGGGCCGCCGGCCGATCGCCGGGCGCCGCCGGCCCCGGCGCCCCCGACGGTCGGGGCGGCCGGCCGCCGCGGTGCGGACGGTGACGGCGGGTCGGCCCGGCGGGGCGGCGGTGCGTCGTCGCCCAGCAGGTCGGCGGTCAGGTCGTCGGCGCCGTCGTCCTCGTCGCCGCCCCGCCGGCGCCGGCGGCGCTTGGTCGCCTTCAGCTCCCGCGTCCAGAACTCCTCGTAGTCGTCCTGCTTGCCCCGACCACGTCGGCGTCGGGAACCCGAAGACTCGTCATGGTCGGAGAACGGCATGCGCGGCGTCCGTGGTGTCCAGGTGCGTCCGAGGACGCGATCGACGTGAAGGAGCGTGGCGGGTCCCCATCACTCCCGCGGCTCGTGTGGCCGTCCAGCATCCAGCCACGACTGGAGGATCACCGTAGCAGCGACCTGGTCGACGATCCGGCGATGTCGGCCCCTCCGCACGCCCGCGGCCCGGAGGCTGCGCTCCGCCTCGACCGTCGAGAGGCGTTCGTCCCAGGTCACCACCTCGACCCCCAGCGTGGCGCGCAGCTCCTCGACCTCCTCGAGGACGGCCCGCGCCGCTGGCCCGACGGTGCCGTCGAGCGACAGCGGGAGCCCGACGACGACGACCTCGGCGCCCGTCTCGTCGACGAGCGCCGCCACGCGGGCGTGGTCGCGCCCGCGGTCGCCGGTGCGCTCGACCACCTCGTAGGGGGTGGCGAGCACGCCGCCGCTGTCGGACAGGGCGACGCCGATGCGCCGCGCGCCGAGGTCGAGGCCGAGCGCCCGGGTCACCCGCCGGGGCGGCCCGCGGCCGGCCGGCCGGTCACGCCGGTGCGCCGGCGGCCGCGGCGCGGGCCTGCTCGAGGGCCTCGTCCAGCTTCGAGGCGTCGCGCCCGCCGGCCACGGCCAGCTCGGGGTTGCGGCCGCCGCCCCCGCCGCCCACCGTGCGGGCGGCCTCGGCGATCAGCGAACGGGCCTCGATGCCGCTCTCCTTGGTCGTGGCGGCCACGAGGGCGACGCCGCCGCCGACCGGCTCGCCGCCGATGACGACGGCCCGGATGCCGGGCTGCTGGCGGACGGCGACGGCCAGGTCGCGCACCTCGTCGCGGGAGGTCCCGTCGACCCGGGCGACGACGACGCCGTCGACCGCCTGCGCGGCCAGCTCGCGGGCCCGGCCCGCGGCCACCTGCTGCCGCAGCGCCTTGATCTCGTCGCGGGCGGCCTTCAGCTCGGCCCGGACCTTCTCGGCCGCCGCCGGCAGGTCCTCGGGCGTCGAGCCGAGGGCGTCGGCCGCCCGGTGCAGCAGCTCCTCCTGCTGGCGCAGGCGCTCGATCGGCCCGTGGCCGGTGACGGCCTCGATGCGCCGGAGGTTCGAGCCGATCGACCCCTCGGAGACGATCTTCAGCGGGCCGATGTCGCCGAGCCGGCGCACGTGCGTGCCGCCGCACAGCTCGACCGAGTGGCGGCCGGCCTCGAGCACCCGGACGATCTCGCCGTACTTCTCGCCGAAGAAGGCGATGGCGCCGACCGCGCGGGCCTCCTCCATCGTCGTCTCGTAGTGGCGGACCGGCGCGTTGTCGAGGATCTCGCGGTTGGCCAGGTCCTCGATCTCCCGGATCTGCTCGGGGGTCAGCGCCTCGTAGTGGCTGAAGTCGAACCGCAGCCGATCGGGCGCGACCAGCGAGCCCTGCTGCTTGACGTGCTTGCCCAGCACCTCGCGCAGGGCCCAGTGCAGGATGTGGGTGCCGGTGTGGTTGCGCCGGATGGCGTCGCGCCGCTCGCCGTCGATGCGGGCGTCGGCCTGCTGGCCGACCTCGATCGTGCCCTCCCGCATCCGCACGACGTGCTTGTGCAGGCCGGGCAGCGCGTAGACCGTGTCGACCACCTCGGCCACGCCGGTGGGCGTGATGATGACGCCGGTGTCGCCCACCTGGCCGCCGGCCTCGGCGTAGAAGGGCGTGCGGTCGAGGTAGACGCCGTCGCCGATGACGCCGATGACCGTGGCCTTCGTCTCGTACTCCTCGCGGCCGGTGAACTCGGTCGGGCCGTGCTCGGCCAGCAGCTGCTGCTGGCGGGTCACCTCGTCGCCGGTCGCCACCCCGCCGGCCTTGCTGTGGGCCCGGGCCCGCCGGCGCTGCTCCTCCATGGCGGCCTCGAAGCCGGCCACGTCGACGGAGAAGCCGCGCATCTCGGCCGTCTCCTGCGTGACCTCGAACGGGAAGCCGTAGGTGTCGTGCAGCTGGAAGGCGACCGAGCCGGGCAGCGTGCCCCCCGGCTGGAGCTTGTCGAGGTGCTCGTCGAGGATCTGGGAGCCGGTGGCCAGCGTCCTCCGGAACGTCTCCTCCTCGCGGCTGATCGTCGGCACGACCAGGTCGCGGTTCTCGACGACGACCGGGTAGGCCTCGCCCATGACCTCGATCGTGCGCTCGACCATCGCCGGCAGGACCGGCCGCTCGACGCCGAGCAGGTAGGCGAAGCGGATGGCCCGCCGGATGATCCGGCGCAGGACGTAGCCCCGGTCCTCGTTGGACGGGATGACGCCGTCGGCCACGAGGAACGTCATCGTCCGGGCGTGGTCGGCCATGAGCCGCAGGGCGATGTCGCCCAGCTCGGACTGCCCGAGGCGGTGACCGGTGACCGACTGGGCCTCCTCGACGAGGATGGCCAGCGTGTCGGCGGCGTACAGGCTCGGGCTGCCGGCCAGGACGGCCATGATCCGCTCCAGGCCGGCGCCGGTGTCGATGTTCTTCTGCGGCAGGTCGCTGAGGTGCCCGTCGGCCTCCCGCAGGTACTGGGGGAAGACGAGGTTCCAGATCTCGACGTAGCGGTTCTCGGCCTCGGGGTTGGCCGGGCCGCCGTCGGGGCCCAGCTCGGGGCCGTAGTCCCAGAAGATCTCGGACGACGGGCCGCAGGGCCCGGTCTCCCCCATCTCCCAGAAGTTGTCGGACCCCATGCGCTGGATGCGCTCGCGGGGGAAGCCGACGCCGTCGGCCCAGATCTCCTCGGCCTCGTCGTCGCTCTCGTGGACCGTCACCCAGATGCGGTCGGCGTCCAGCTCGAGCACCTCGGTGACGAACTCCCAGGCCCAGGAGATGGCGTCGGCCTTGAAGTAGTCGCCGAAGCTGAAGTTCCCCAGCATCTCGAAGAAGCTGAGGTGGCGCGGCGACCGGCCGATGGCGTCGAGGTCGTTGTGCTTGCCCCCGGCCCGCACGCACCGCTGGACCGAGGCGGCGCGCCGCGGCTCGAACGGGACGGCCTCCTCCCCGAGGAAGTAGGGGACGAACTGCATCATCCCCGAGTTGGTGAACATCGGGGCGCTCGGGTGCGTCGGGATGAGGCTGGCCGAGGGCACGATGGTGTGCTGCCGGGCGGCGAAGAAGTCCGTCCAGGCGCGGCGCAGCTCGGCGGAGGTCCGCGGTGCCATACGGGCTCCCAGCCTACTGGCGGCCCCCGCCGTCGCGGGCCCCGGGCCCGGCGCCGACGCCGAGCTCGCGCCGCAGCTCCGCCTCGCGCGCGGCCATGGTGGCCCGGGCCTCCTCGACGGCGGCCCGCAGCTCGGTGCCGAGCCGCCGGACGTCGGTGCCGAGCCGCTTCACCGTCGTGGTCACCTCGTCCTGGACGTGCTCGGGCGTGTAGCGCCTCACGGCCTGCAGGACCCGTCGGCGGATCCACATGGCGCCGCCGAACCCTGCCGTCAGCCCGGTGGTGAACCAGAACGTGCGCTTCAGCATGGGTGGTGGTCGGGGTCCGTGCCTCGCAGGGGGCGGGCGGGCCGTCCGGCCGTCACCGCCCGTCGCCGTTGCGGGTGGCGCCGCCCCTCCGGCGGCGCAGCCGGCGCGCCGCCTTCGCCGTGCCGCTGGCGAACGCGACGCCCTTGATGACCGGGTTGGCCATGGCGATGTAGGCCAGGCGGGACGCCGAGTCGACCGTCCCGGTGACCGACTCGGCCGTCGACACCAGGTTGTCGAGCCGCATGATCTCGTAGTTGGCCGCCTCGACGGTGTCGCGCAGGTCGTGCAGGACCGGGGCGGCGTCCTGGCGCAGGACGGTGGCGACCTCGCGCAGGGCGCGCAGGGTGCGCACGAGCGCCACCACCCCCACGGCCAGCAGCACCACGGCGACGACGCTGGAGGCGGCCACGATGGTGGCGGCCAGGTCGGAGGCGCTCACGATCGGTCCCCGTCGCCCGGGGCGGGCTCACGGCCACCGTCGGCCAGTCGGTCCATGCGCTCGGCGATCTCCTGCTCGTACCCGTGCCGCGAGGGCTCGTAGTAGACGACGTCGCGGGCCCCGTCCGGAAGGTACTGCTGGGGCACCCACCCCCGCGGATCGTCGTGAGGATACTCGTAGCCCGCCCCGTGCCCGAGCGAGCGCGCGCCCGGGTAGTGGGCGTCCCGCAGGTGGACCGGCACCTCGCCGCCGACGCCGCGCCGGACGTCCTCCCGCGCCCGCCAGATGGCGACCGCGGTCCGGTTGGACTTGGGCGCCGTGGCCAGGTGGACGACCGCCTGGGCGAGGTTGAGCTGGGCCTCGGGCAGCCCCACGTACTCGACGGCCTGCGCCGCGGCCGTCGCCACGAGGAGGCTCGTCGGGTCGGCCTCGCCCACGTCCTCGCTGGCCAGGATGACGAGGCGCCGGGCGATGAACCGGGCGTCCTCGCCGGCCTCGAGCATGCGGGCGAGGTAGTGGAGGGCCGCCTGGGGGTCGGATCCCCGGATGCTCTTGATGAAGGCGGAGACGACGTCGTAGTGCTCGTCCCGCCCGTAGCGCTGGAGCTTCGTGCCCAGTGCGGCCTCGGCGTCGGCCAGGGTCACGACCGGCCGCGCCGCGCCGGGGTCGCGGGCCCGGGCGAGCGCCACGGCCACCTCGAGGCAGGTCAGGGCGTGGCGGCCGTCGCCGCCGGCCCGGTCGGCCAGGTGGGTGAGCGCCTCCTCGTCGGCCTCGGCGCCCTCGGCCTCGAGGCCCCGGCGCAGGAGGGTCGCGACGGCCTCGGGGCCGAGCGGCTGGAGCCGGAACAGCGTCGAGCGCGACAGCAGGGGCGCGTTGACCTCGAAGTAGGGGTTCTCGGTCGTGGCCCCGACCAGCACGAGCAGCCCGCTCTCCACCGACGGCAGCAGCGCGTCCTGCTGCGCCTTGTTGAACCGGTGGACCTCGTCGAGGAACAGGATCGTGCCCTGGCCCCGCTCCCCCAGCCGGGCCTCGGCCCGGGCCACGGTGTCGCGGACGTCCTTGACCGTGGCGGAGACGGCCGACAGCTGCTCGTACGCCTTGGCCGTGTGGCGGGCGATCACCTGGGCCAGCGTCGTCTTCCCCGTGCCGGGCGGGCCCCAGAGGATCACCGACGAGAGCCGGTCGGACTCGACCAGCACCCGCAGCGGCCTGCCCGGCCCCAGCAGCTCGTCCTGGCCGACGATGTCGTCGAGCCGCTGGGGGCGCAGCCGCGCCGCGAGCGGCGCCTGGCGCGCCAGGTGCTCCTCCGCCGCCGCGCTGAACAGGTCGCCGCCGGGCGCCGACGAACGTGCCATCGGGGCGAGGCTACCGATCCGGCACCCCCCTCCGGCCCGGCGCCGCCGGTTGTGCCCGGGGTCGGTCGCGAGAGAATGGCCGGGTGACCGACCTGCGCCGCAGCCCGCGGTTGAGCCGCGACGAGGTCGCCCTGGTCCTGCGCCGGGCGGCCGAGCTGGACGCGGCGGCCGGGGGCCCGCCCCCCGACGGCTACGAGCCCGCCGCGGTCGAGGAGGCGGCCCGCGAGGTCGGTCTGTCGCCGGCGGCCGTCCGCCAGGCCGTCGCCGAGCTGCGGGCCGGGGTGCTCCCGGCCGAGGGAACGGGGCGGCGCCGGGCCGCCACCTCCCGGGTCGTGGGCGAGCAGCGCCTCGTCGCCACGCCGCCCGAGGCCGCGCTGGCGCACATCGACCGCTTCCTGCGGACCCAGATGCTCGAGCTGCGCCGGCGGGCCGGCGACCGGTCGCTCTACCGCCAGCGCACCGACCTCGTCGCCAGCCTGCGCCGCAACCTCGACTTCGCCGGCGCCATCAAGCTCGACGGCCTCCGCACCGTCGACGTCCTCGTCACCCCGGCCGACGACGAGCGCACGCTCGTGCGCATCGAGGCCGAGCTGGCGACCAGCCGGGCCAACGCCGTCGCCGGCGGCGCGGCCGTGGGCTCGGCGGTCGCGGTCGCCACCGGGCTGCTCGGCGCCGTGCTGGCCGAGCCGGCGCTGGTCATCGGCGCCCTGCCCGCGGGCGCGGTCGTCGGCGGGGGTGGCATCCGGGTGGCCGCGGGGCGCTGGCAGCGGCGGCGCGACGACGTCGCCGAGGTGCTCGCCGCGCTCCTCGACCGGCTCTGAGGGCGGGTCGCCGTCCCGGGACCGTCCCCGGCCCGGCCGCGTCAGCCGCTGGGCGGCAGCACCCGCAGGCCCAGCTCGGCCAGCACCTTCGGGTCGACGGGCGACGGCGCGTTCGTGAGGGGGTCGGCGCCCGACTGCGTCTTCGGGAAGGCGATGACCTCGCGGATGTTCTCCTCGCCGACCAGCAGCGCGACCAGCCGGTCGATGCCGAACGCGAACCCGGCGTGCGGCGGCGCCCCGTAGCGGAAGGCGTCGAGCAGGAAGCCGAAGCGGGCCCGTGCCTCCTCCTCGTCGATGCCGAGCAGGCCGAAGATGGTCTGCTGGACGTCCCGGCGGTGGATCCGCACCGAGCCCGACCCGAGCTCCCACCCGTTGAGCACCAGGTCGTAGGCCTGGGACCGGACCCGCAGCAGGTCCTCGGGGTCGCCGGAGGTCAGCAGGTCGAGGTCGTCGGGGTGGGGCATCGTGAAGGGGTGGTGGGCCGGCACCGGCCGGCCGTCGTCGTCGATCCCCTCGAAGAGCGGGAAGTCGACGACCCACAGGTAGTTGAGGCCGCCCTCGGTGAGCGGGGGCCGTCCCAGCTCGAGGCGCAGCAGCCCGAGGACGTGCTGCACGACCCGCCGCTCGTCGGCCACCAGCAGGAGGAGGTCGCCCGGGGTGGCCTCCAGCGCCCGCCGGATGCCGGCCAGCTCGTCGTCGGTGAGGAACTTGGCGACCGGGCTGTCGAGCGACTCCTCCTGGACCCGCATCCACACGAGGCCCTTGGCGCCCCACCGCTTGGCCTTGTCGGTGAGGTCGTCGAGCCGCTTGCGTGACAGCTGGGCCCCGCCCGGCACCCGGATGCCCTTGACCACCTGGCCGGCGAAGGCCTTGAAGCCGGTGGCGGCGAAGACCTCGGTGAGCTCGACCAGCTCCATGCCGAAGCGCACGTCGGGCTTGTCGGAGCCGTAGCGCTCCATGGCCTCGTGCCAGCTCATGCGGGGGATCTCGCCGAGCTCCGTGCCGGTGACGGCGCGGGTGCAGGCCCGGATCGCCTCGGAGATGCAGGCGATGATCTCGTCCTGCCCGACGAAGCTGGCCTCGACGTCGAGCTGCATGAACTCGAACTGCCGGTCGGCGCGGAGGTCCTCGTCGCGCAGGCAGCGGGCGATCTGGTAGTAGCGGTCGATCCCCCCGACCATCGTGAGCTGCTTGAACAGCTGGGGGCTCTGCGGGAGCGCGTAGAAGCTGCCCGGCTGCAGGCGCGAGGGCACGACGAAGTCCCGGGCGCCCTCGGGCGTCGAGGCGATGAGCATGGGCGTCTCGATCTCGATGAAGCCCTGCTCCTCCATCGAGCGCCGGAGGGCGCTGTTGGCCACCGCCCGGGCCCGGAGGTTGCGCTGCATGCGGCTGCGGCGCAGGTCGACGTAGCGGTGGCGGAGCCGGACGGCCTCGTCGGCCTCGATGCGGTCGTCGACCGGGAACGGCGGCGGCTCGGCCGTGCTCAGGACCTCGACCGTGCAGTCCCCGACCTCGACCTCGCCGGTGGCCAGGTCGGGGTTGGCGGTGCCCTCGGGCCGGATGCGGACGACGCCGGTGACGCGCACCACCCACTCGTTGCGCACGTCGACCGAGCCGTCCACGACGCACTGGACGATGCCCTCGCGGTCGCGCAGGTCGATGAACGCGAGGTGCTCGCCGTGCTCGCGGCGGCGGGCGACCCAGCCGCACAGCGACACGGTCTGGCCTGCGTGGGCCGGGCGCAGCTCGCCGCACCAGTGCGTGCGCATGCCCCAGGCCGGGGGGTACTCGGTCACTCTGCCTCCACCATCCTCCGGACCCGCGCGACCAGCTCGTCGCGCGGGACGGTCTGCTGCTCACCGAGGCGCAGGTCGCGCACGGTGGCCGTCCCCTCGGCGAGCTCCTGCTCGCCGACGATCACCGCCACCCGGGCGCCGGACCGGCCGGCGACCTTCATCTGCGCCTTCATCGACCGCCCGCCGAAGGCCCGGTCGGTGCGCAGGCCGGCGGCCCGCAGCTCCTGCGCCAGGTCGCGGGCCGCCGCCCCGCCGGTGACGTCGACGACGAACACGTCGAGCACGGACTCCGGGGGCGGGAGCACGCCCTCGGCGTCGCAGGCCAGCAGCATGCGCTCGATGCCCGACCCGAACCCGATGCCGGGGGTGGGCGGACCGCCCAGCTGCTCGACCAGGCCGTCGTAGCGGCCGCCGCCGATGACCGTCGACTGCGCGGTCTCGAGGGCCTCGCTCTGGAACTCGAAGAGCGTGTGCGTGTAGTAGTCGAGGCCCCGCACGAGCCGGACGTCGATCTCGAAGGGGATGCCGAGGGCCCGCAGGCCCTCCTGCACCCGGGCGAAGTGGTCCCGGGAGCCCTGGTCGAGGACGTCGGCGATCCGGGGTGCGTCGGCCACGACCTCCTGCGTCTCCGGCCGCTTGGAGTCGAGGACCCGCAGCGGGTGGCTCTCGACCTTCTCCCGGTCCTCGGCCGGCAGGTCGGCGGCTCGGTCGCGCAGCCACTCGGTCAGCGTCCGGGCGTAGGCGGCCCGGTCGGCCGGGGTGCCCATGGTGTTGATCACGAGGCGCCAGCGCCGCAGCCCGAGGGCCGCCAGGTAGTCGGCCCCCAGGGCGATGACCTCGACGTCGACGTCGGGGTCGGCCTCGCCCAGCACCTCGACGTCGACCTGGTGGTGCTGGCGCAGCCGTCCGGCCTGGGGGCGCTCGTAGCGGAAGACCGGCGTGACGCACCACACCTTCCAGGGCGTGACCGGGCGGTGCTGCACGTAGGCCCGCGCCACCGACGCCGTCGCCTCGGGCCGGAGGGCGACGTGGCGGTCGCCCTTGTCGCGGAAGTCGTACATCTCCTTGCGCACCACGTCGGTGCCGGCGCCGAGCCGCAGGAAGACGCCGATGTCCTCGAACATCGGCCCGTGCACCAGCCCGTACCCGTAGCGCGCCGCGACGTCGGCGAACGTGGACACCAGGATCTGCCACCGGTGGGAGTCCGGGGGCAGGACGTCCTGGGTGCCGATGGGGGCGCGGAACGTCTCGGACATGACGGAGCGAGGCTAGTGCCAGCCGCTCCGCCGGCCGAACCGCGAACGGCGGGCGGCACCGGGGTGGGCGCCGCCCGCCGTCGCCGCGGTCTCAGGCGCTCAGTGGTCGCGCCGGAACATCCCCTTCACCTTGTCGGTGACCTGGTCGAGCTTCTCCTTCATGCCGCCCGAGGCCCGGTCCACCTTGCCCTCGCGCTGGAGGTCGCGGTCGCCGCTCAGGTCGCCCATCGCCTCCTTGGCGCGCCCCTTCGCCTTGTCGATCTTGTCGTCGGCCATGTGTCTCCTCCCGGAGGTCGCTCCGGCGACACGCGGGTCGCGCCGCCGACCCAGCAGAGGTACCCGCCGCCCCCGGGGCGCAGACCAGCGCTCCGTGGCAATCGACGACGGAGAGCGCGACCACCCCCTGTGGTGTACGGTATGCCACGGACAGTGGTGAGTCGACCCGATCGCGTCGACACCAACGCAAGGAGGGCGAACCGTGTCCGACCAGACACCCCCGCCGCCCCCACCGCCGACGGGCGGCGAGGGCCAGTACGGGCAGCCGCCCTACCCCGGCGGCCAGCAGCCGCCGTACCCGCCGCCGCAGAAGCGGGGAGGGTGCGGCCGGGCGATGGTGATCGCCCTCGCCTTGATCGGCGCGCTGGTGGTCGTCGTGATCATCGCCGTCATCGCCGCGATCGCGTCCAGCGACGACGATGACGACGACACCGCCACCGGCTCCGGCGACCGGACCGAGCAGCAGAGCGGGTCGGACGGCGACGGCGACGACACCGAGGGCGAGGCCGACGAGGTCGACGACGCGACGATCTCCGAGTGCACCGTCGACGAGGTCGGCTTCATGGTGGCCAGGATCTCGGTGACCAACGACAGCTCGGAGCGCTCGAACTACATGATGGAGGTCGCGTTCGAGACCCCGGACGGGACGGAGCAGCTCACGTCGTCCCCGGTGTTCGTCAACGGGCTGGAGCCGGGCCAGTCGACGACCGCCGAGGCGAACTCGCTCACCGAGCCCCCGGAAGGCGAGGGCTCCTTCTCCTGCCGCATCGTCGAGCTCGACCGCACGAGCGACGAGATGGGCTGAGGCCCACGGACCGCGCCGGCGGGCGGCAGCAACCGCCGACGGGCGACGCGGGGGTCAGCTGCCGCCCTTGCCGGGGACGACCCGGTAGGCGTCGTAGACCGACTCGACGCCCCGGATCGTCGACAGCAGCGACTCCAGGTGGGACGGATCGCCCAGCTCCATGTCGAAGCGCATCTTCGTGACCCGGTCGGAGCCGGTCTGCGTCGTGCAGGTGAGGATGTTGACGTGGTGGTCGGCGAAGGCGGCCGTCACGTCCCGCAGGAGGCGGGCCCGGTCGAAGGCCTTGACCTCGATGGCGGCGATGAACACCCCGCCCGGCTCCAGGTCCCACTCGACGTCGATCAGGCGGTCGGCCTGGCCGGCGACGAGCGACACCGCGTTGGCGCAGTCGGACCGGTGGACCGACACGCCCCGGCCCCGGGTGACGAAGCCGATGATCTCGTCGCCCGGCACCGGCGTGCAGCAGCGCGACAGGCGCACGAACACGTCGTCGAGGCCCTCGACGTGGACGCCGGCCGGGCCCCGCGAGCGGCGGCCCCGCCGCGGCTCGCGGATGGTGGTGGGCAGCGTCTCCTCCTCGGCGGTGCCGACGTCCCGCAGCGCCCGGGACACGCGCGCGGCCACGGCCTGGGCCGAGACGTGCTTCTCGCCGATGGCCGCGTAGAGCGCCTCGAGGTCGGCGTAGTTCATCGCCTTGGCCGTGTCGGTGAGGACCGAGCCGGACTGCAGCTTCTGCACCGGCAGGCCCTCGCGGCGGAGGGCCTTCATCAGCTCCTCGCGGCCCGACTCGATGGCGTCCTCGCGGCGCTCGCGGGAGAACCACTGGCGGATCTTGGACGCCGCCCGCGGGGTGGCCACGATCTGCAGCCAGTCCCGCGACGGCCCGGCGCCCTCGACCTTGGACGTGAAGATCTCGACCGTGTCGCCCGACTGCAGCTTGGAATCGAGCGGCACCAGCCGGCCGTTGACCTTGGCACCGATGCAGGCGTGGCCGACCTCGGTGTGGATGGCGTAGGCGAAGTCGATGGGCGTCGCCCCGACCGGCAGGGTGATGACCTTCCCCTTGGGCGTGAAGACGAAGACCTCGTCCTGCTCGAGGTCGATCTTCAGCCGCTGCATGAACTCGTCGGGGTCGCTGGTCTCGGACTGCCAGTCGACGATCCGGTTCAGCCACGGCATGTCGGCGACGTTGGCCTCGCGGTCCTTGTAGGCCCAGTGCGCCGCGATGCCCTGCTCGGCCCGGGCGTGCATCTCCCAGGTGCGGATCTGCACCTCGACCGGCTTGCCCTGGGGCCCGATCACCGTCGTGTGCAGGGACTGGTACAGGTTGAACTTGGGCATGGCGATGTAGTCCTTGAACCGCCCCTGCACGGGCTTCCACGTGGCGTGGATCGAGCCCAGCGCCGCGTAGCAGTCCTTGACCGAGTCGACGATGACCCGCATGCCCACCAGGTCGAAGATCTCGTCGAACTCGCGCCCCTTCACCACCATCTTCTCGTAGATCGAGTAGAGGTGCTTGGGACGCCCCGTCACCTCGGCCGGGATGCGCAGCTCGGCGAGGCGCTGGCGCACCTCCTCGAGCACCTGGGTGAGGTAGATGTCGCGCTCCGGCGTGCGCACCCAGGTCATGTGGTCGATCTCCGCGTACCGCTTGGGGTGGAGCGCGGCGAACGCCAGGTCCTCGAGCTGGGTCTTGATCTCCTGCATCCCCAGCCGGTGCGCGAGCGGCGCGTAGATGTCGAGCGTCTCGCGGGCGATGCGGTCCTGCTTCCAGGCCGGCAGCGCCGCGATGGTCCGCATGTTGTGCAGCCGGTCGGCGAGCTTGATGATCAGCACCCGCAGGTCGCGGGCCATCGCCACCAGCATCTTCCGCATGGTGGCGGCCTGCTGCGCCTCGCGCGAGTCGAACTGGACCCGGTCCAGCTTGGTGACGCCGTCGACGATCGCCGCGACCTCGACGCCGAAGTCGTGCTCGATCTCCTCGAGGGTGGTGCCGGTGTCCTCGACGGTGTCGTGCAGCAGCGCGGCGGCGATGGTCACGTCGTCGAGGCCGAGGTCGGCGATGATGCGGGCGACGGCCACCGGGTGCTGGATGTAGGGCTCGCCCGAGTTGCGCGTCTGCCCCCGGTGGGCCTCGGCGGCCCGCAGGTAGGCACGGGTGATCAGGTCGGTCGGCGCCTTCGGGTGGCGGCGGCGGTAGGCGGTCAGCACCGGCGCGATCTCGTCCGCCGGCGGGCGCTGGTTGCGCCGCCACGGCAGGACTCGATCAACGGTCGGCACGTCGTCCTCCTCTCACGACCTGCAGAACCCCACCGCGGGCGCCGGTGTTCCCGGAGCTACACGGTGACCAGGCTGAGGACCTCGCGGTCTGCCAGTCTGCTCCGTCCGTCGAGGAACCCCAACTCGACGACGAAGCCGAGCCCGACCACGGCCCCGCCGAGCCGCTCGACGAGCCGGCAGGTCGCCGTCGCCGTCCCCCCGGTGGCGAGCACGTCGTCGACGACGTAGACGGCCTCGTCCCGGGCCAGGGCGTCGACGTGGACGTCGAGGGCGTCGGTGCCGTACTCCAGGGCGTAGGTCTCGGTGATCGTCTGCCCCGGCAGCTTCCCCGGCTTGCGGACCGGCACGAGCCCGGCACCGAGGCGGTAGGCGACGGCGGCGGCGAACACGAACCCGCGGGCCTCGATCCCCACGACCTTGTCGACACCCAGGCCGGCGGCGTGGTCGGCCAGCGCGTCGACCGCGAACCGGAAGGCCTCGCCGTGGCCGACGAGCGGCGTGAGGTCCTTGAAGACGACGCCCGGCTGCGGGAAGTCGGGGATGTCGCGCAGGAGCCCGGCGAGCCACGAGGGATCTCGCGTCATCGCGGGCGACGTTACCCGCCCGCTCCCCCGCCGCCGCCGGACCCGGGCGGCTCAGCGGCGACCGGGGCGCTTCGTCTTCTTGCGGGGGCGGGGCGGGATGACCCGCTGCCCGGAGCCGACCGTCGCCGGGGCGGCGCGGCCCGTGCCGCCCGCGGCCGGCCGGGCGGGCGCGGACCGCCCCGAGGGCGGGCGGCCGAGGGCGATGGTGGCGACGACGACGTCCCGGTCGCCGCCCCGGGCGTCGATGCGCCGCTTGATGTCGCGGAAGCGGGGCTCGCGCTCCTTCAGCAGGGCCAGCAGCGGCGAGGCGATGAAGATCGACGAGTAGGCGCCGGAGATCTGCCCGATCAGCAGCGCGATGGCGAACTCCTCGATGACCTTCGCCCCCATCACCCACGAGCCGAGGACCAGCAGGGCGAGCACCGGCAGCACCGCGGTGATGTTGGTGTTGAGCGACCGCATGAGGGCCTGGTTGAGCGACACGTTGACCATGCCGCCGTAGCTCAGGCCACCGGTCGCGGAGACGTACCGGCTGTTCTCGTCGACCTTGTCGAAGACGACGACGCCGTCGTAGATCGAGTAGCCGAGGATCGTGAGCAGGGCGATGACCGTCGCCGGCGTGATCTCGATCTGCGTCACGGCGTAGAAGCCCGCCACCACGAGGATGTCGTGGAACAGCGCCACGAGCGTCGGCAGGGCCATCTTCCACTCGAAGCGCACCGTGATGTAGAGGGTGACGAGCACGAGGAAGACGACGAGGGCCCGGAGGGCCTTCTCGCTGATCTCCCGCCCCCACGACGGCCCCACCTCGTCGAGCACGACGTCGTCGACCGGGGTGCCGGTCAGCTCGGCGAGCGTCGCGGTGATCTCGTCACTCGTGGCCGGGTCGACCGGCTCGGCCTCGATGCGGATGCTGCGGCCCTCGTCGCTCTCCAGCTCCTGGATCGTCGAGCCGGCCAGGCCGAAGGGCTCGACCGCGTCGCGCGCCTCGGCGACGGTGACGTCCTCGGTCGGCACCTGCCAGACGACGCCGCCCTCGAAGTCGATGCCCAGGTTGAAGCCGCCCCGGACGACGAAGGCGACGACCCCGACGAGGATGACGGCCGCGGAGAGGCCGAACCAGATGCGCCAGCGCCCGACGAAGTCGACGGTCGTCTCGCCGTGGTAGAGCCGGGCCCAGACCGACCGGGAGCGCAGGAACGTCGCCGGGTCGCCGCTGGGCGCGGCGTCGGCGGGGCGGTCGCGGGCCTCCTCGGGCTCGCCGGCCCGGGCCCCGTTGGTGCGTGCGTCGTCGGTCATCGGCCGGTCCCCCCTGCAGCGGCCACCCGGCGCTCCCGGGCGTCCGGACGGGCGGCGAGGCCCCGGGCCACGCCGAGCACGGGCATGTCGGTGAACACCCGGTGCCGCGACAGCCAGATCACGACCGGCCGGGTGTAGAACCAGGTGACGATCACGCCGAGGACGGTCGACAGGCCGAGGAAGAGGGCGAAGCCCCGCACCGAGCCGACCGTCAGCCACCACAGCACGCCCGCCCCGATGAACGAGGTGACGTTGGCGGCGAGGATCGTGCGGAAGGCCCGCTTGAACGAGCGCTCCGTCGTGCTCCGCAGCGTGCGTCCCGCTCGCACGTCGTCCTTCAGGCGCTCGAAGAACACGATGTAGGAGTCGGCGGTCACGCCGATCGACATGATCATGCCGGTGACGCCGGCCAGCGTGAGCGCCAGGCCCTGCGTCTCGCCCAGCCAGCTGACGACCGAGTACATGAGCGCGCCCCAGACGGCGAAGCCGAAGATCACGACGATCCCCAGCGCCCGGTAGTAGAGGATCATGTAGGCGGCGACGATGACCAGGCCGGCGATGCCGGCGACGATGCCGGCCCGCAGCGAGTCCTCGCCGAGGGTGGCCGACACGGTCTCGACCGTCTGGCGCTCGAGCTCGACGGGCAGCGAGCCGTAGCGCAGCACCAGGGCCAGGTCCTTGGCCTCGGACTCGGTGAAGGCGCCGGTGATCGAGATCTGGTCCCGGGCGAAGCTGGGCTCCCGGATCCCCGGCGCCGACTGGACGACCGAGTCGAGGACGATGGCCAGCTCGCCCTGAGGGCACACCGGGTCCTGGTAGTAGCACTGGGCGGCGATCTCGTTGAACTTGTCGATGCCGTCCTCGCCCTTGCGCATCTCGAGGGCGACCAGCCACTGACCGGTCTGGACCTCGGCCCGGGCCGTGCTGACGATGCGCCCGGTCGCCAGGGCCGGCCCGAGGGTGTAGACGGTCTGGCCGTCCTTCCCCGGCAGGGTGACCTCCGCGTCGGCCTCGTCCCGGTCGCGGGGCGTCAGCTCGGGCACGCCGGGCGCCTGCCCGCCCTCCCCGGCCGGGGCCTCCTCGCCCTGGTCGCCCTCCTGGGCCGGGGCGGTCGTCGTGGTCGTCTCCTCCTGGGCCGGCGCGGCGGCGCTCTCGCCCTCGACGAGCCCTGCGCCCTCCGACGACGTCGACGTGTCGGCGGCCGTCGTCGTGGTCGTGCCGTCCTCGGCGGCCGGGTCCTCCGTGCCCTCGCCGACCCGCTCCTCGGCCGCCTCCCGGGCCTCGGCCAGCGCGTCGGGGTCGACCTGCTGGCGCGAGAGCACCGGGCGGAACCGCAGCTCGGCGGTCTGGCCGACCAGGGCGAGGGCCCGGTCCCGGTTCTTCGCCCCCGGCAGCTGGACGACGATGTTGTCACCCTGGCGGGTGATGTCGGGCTCGGCCACGCCCAGCGCGTCGACCCGGTCGCGGATGATGGCGAGCGCCTGGTCGAGCTGCTCACCCGACGCCTCCCCCGTGGGGGCCAGGACGACGGACACGCCGCCCTGCAGGTCGAGCCCGAGCTCGGGGCTGCTGCCGGTCGCCAGCGTCAGGCCCAGGCCGCCGAAGGCGACGACCAGGATGGTGACCAGCGGGACGAGGATCTTCCGTCGCATCAGCTCACTCGGTGGCCGGCCCGGGGCCGCCCGGGCGGTCGTCGGTCGGGTCGGCGGCCGGGGGGCCACCGTCGCTGTCGTCGATGCTGCCACCCGCCGGGGCGCCGTCCCCCATCGGCGCCTCGTCCCCCGCCGCCGCGGCCTCCTCGTCGACCCCGTCGACCTCGTCGTCCTCGTCGACCAGCCGCAGGACCGCCCGCCGCTCGACCGTGATGCGCACCCCGGGCGCCACCTCGACGGTCATGAGCCGGGGGTCGAGCTCGACGATGCGGCCGTGGATGCCGGCGGTCAGCACGATGCGGTCGCCGGGCTGCAGGGCGTCGACCAGGGCCTGGTGCTCGCGCACGCGGCGCTGCTGCGGCCGGATGAAGAGCAGCCAGAGGAGCAGGAAGGTGACGGCGAGGACGAGGAGCGCTTCCATGGCGGCCGGACGAGGCTAGCCCCCGTCCCCGGGACCGGGGCCATCCGGCGCCCGGCCCGCCCCGTCCCGACCCCAGACCGCCGCCACCTCGGCCCGCAGCTCGTCCAGCGTGCCCGCGGCGATCGCCGCCCGGATGCGCTCGACCAGCGCGAACGTCCAGGCCACGTTGTGCAGGGTGAGCAGGCGGGGCGCCGTGGGCTCGGCGGTCGTCAGCAGGTGGCGGAGGTAGCCGCGCGACCAGCGGGCGCACACCGGGCACCCGCAGGCGGGGTCGAGGGGGCGCGGGTCGGTGGCGAAGCGGGCGTTGCGCAGGTTGATCCGCCCCTCGGAGGTGAGGAGCGTCCCGTGGCGGGCGAGGCGGGTCGGCAGCACGCAGTCGAACATGTCGACGCCCCGGGCGACGGCGTCGACGATGCCGAGCGGGTCGCCCAGCCCCATGAAGTAGCGGGGTCGGTCGGCCGGCAGCTCGGCGACGGCGGCCTCGAGCGCGGGCATCGTCTGGCTGCGCTCCTCCCCCACCGACAGCCCGCCGACGGCGTAGCCCTCGAAGCCGACGGCCACCGTCCGGCGGGCGCTCTCGGCCCGCAGGTCGAGGTCGACGCCGCCCTGCACGATGCCGAACTGGTTCAGGTCGTCGCGGCCGTGGGCCAGGAACGCCTTGCGGGCCCGCTCGGCCCACAGCGCGGTGCGCTCGACCGCGGACCGCACGACGTCGGGCGGCGAGGGCAGCGGCGGGCAGACGTCGAGGACCATCTGGATGTCGCTGCCCAGCGCGACCTGGACCTCCACCGCCCGCTCCGGGCTGAGGTGGTGGGTGCTGCCGTCGTAGGTCGACACGAAGGTGGCCCCCTCGTCGTCGACCTTCGGGCCGAGGGAGAAGATCTGGTAGCCGCCGGAGTCGGTGAGCACGTGCCCGTGCCAGTCGGCGAAGCCGTGGAGGCCGCCGAACGCGGCGACGACGTCGGCGCCGGGCCGCAGCATGAGGTGGTAGGTGTTGCCGAGGACGACCTCGGCACCCAGCGCCTCCAGGTCGGCCGACGACAGCGTGCGCACGGCGCCCCGGGTGCCGACCGGCATGAAGCACGGCGTGGCGAAGGTCCCCCGGGCCGTCGTCACCCGGCCGGTCCGGGCCGCCCCGCAGGTGGCCTCGACGGTGAAGGCGAGGCTCACGGCGCCTCGCCCTCCTCGGTCGCCGGCGGCCGCTCCAGCCACATGGCGTCCCCGAAGGACAGGAAGCGGTAGCCGGCCTCGAGCGCCGTCGCGTAGAGCTCGCGCCACCGGTCGCCGACGAAGGCGTCGACGAGCACGAGCAGCGACGAGCGGGGCAGGTGGAAGTTGGTCATGAGCACGTCGACCACCCGCCAGCGCCAGGGGCGGCGGATGAACAGCTCGGTCCGCCCCTCGAGCTCGCCGGACAGCGCCGCCGACTCCAGCGCCCGCACCGTGGTCGTCCCGACGGCGACGACCCGGCCGCCCCGGACCCGGGCGTCGGTGCAGGCCGCCAGCGTGGCCGGAGGCACCCGGTAGCGCTCGGCGTGCATGTGGTGGTCCTCGACCTTCGGCGCCGTCATCGGGCGGAACGTGCCCATGCCCACCGCCAGCTCGACCTCGTGGACCTCGGCGCCCGCCGCCCGCACCCGGTCGAGCACGGCGGTCGTGAGGTGCAGGCCGGCCGTCGGCGCGGCGACCGAGCCGGGCTCGCGGGAGAAGACGGTCTGGTAGCGCTCGGGGTCGGCGAGCGGCTCGGTGACGTAGGGCGGCAACGGCACCGTCCCGTGCCGCTCGAGCGCAGCCAGCTCGGCCGCCTCGGTGCCCTCGTCGGTGTGCAGCACGACCAGCCGGGTGCCCTCCCCCGGCCCCGGGCCGCCGACCTCCACCCGCAGGTCGGGGCCGGCCGCCAGCTCGGTGCCCGGCCGCAGGCGGCGCGACGGCCGGACCAGCGCCTCCCAGGCGCCGGACGGCAGCCGTTCGAGCAGCAGGACCTCGACCCGCCCGCCGGTCGGCTTGCGGAGGTGGAGCCGGGCCGGCAGCACCCGGGAGCTGTTGACCACCACGACGTCGCCGGGCCGCACGAGCGACGGCACGTCCGCCACGGTCCGGTGCGCGACGGGGCCGGCGGCCGGCGCGACGAGCAGGCGCGCCGCGTCGCGGGGCTCGGCCGGGTGCTGGGCGATGGCCGCCTCGGGCAGGTCGTAGTCGAAGTCGGACAGCTGCATGCGGACCGGTCAAACCTACCGGTGCCGGCACCGGGCGGCGCAGGTCACGGGTCCCGGACCGGCCGGTCAGGGGAACAGGGTCGGCGCCGTGCCGTTCGGCCCGGCGTCGGGCGGCGGCGTCAGCCCCAGGTGCTCCCACGCCGCGGGCAGCGCGACCCGTCCCCGGGGCGTGCGCATGATGAGCCCCTCCTGGATGAGGAAGGGCTCGTAGACGTCCTCGACGGTCTCGGTCTGCTCGCCCACGCTGATGGCGAGGGTGGACAGCCCGACCGGCCCGCCGCCGAAGCGCTCGCACAGCGCCGACAGGATGGCCCGGTCGACCTGGTCGAGCCCCCGGGTGTCGACCCCGAACAGCGCCAGGCCGGCCTCGGCCGTCGCCTTGTCGACGGTGCCGTCACCGGTGACCTCGGCGTAGTCGCGCACCCGGCGGAGCAGGCGGTTGGCGATGCGGGGCGTGCCCCGGGCCCGGCGGGCGATCTCGGCGCAGCCGTCGGCGTCGATGGCGACGCCGAGGATGCCGGCCGCCCGCTCGACGATGGCCTCGAGGTCGGCCGGCGTGTAGTAGTCGAGCCGGGCCACGAGCCCGAACCGGTCGCGCAGCGGCCCGGTGATCGAGCCCGTGCGGGTCGTCGCCCCGACGAGCGTGAACCGGGGCAGGTCGAGCCGGATGGACCGCGCCGCCGGTCCCTTGCCGAGGACGATGTCGAGCTGGAAGTCCTCCATCGCCGGGTAGAGGACCTCCTCCACCGGGCGGGGCAGCCGGTGGATCTCGTCGACGAACAGCACGTCGCCCTCGTCGAGCTGCGTGAGGATGGCGGCCAGGTCGCCCGCCCGCTCGATCGCCGGCCCCGAGGTGGTGTGCAGGTGGGCGCCGAGCTCGGTGGCGATGATGCCCGCCAGCGTCGTCTTGCCGAGGCCGGGCGGCCCGGAGAACAGCAGGTGGTCGGGCGGCTGGCCCCGCCGGCGGGCCGCCTCGAGGACGATGTCGAGGTGCGCCTTCAGCTCGGCCTGGCCGACGAACTCGGCCAGCCGCCGCGGCCGCAGCGTCGTCTCGGTGGCCCGGTCGTCGGGCCCGCGGTCGGGGTCGAGCAGCTCCTCACGCACGGCGGCACCCCACGAGCGGTCGCGTGCTCATCGTCCCGCCGCCAGCCGTCGCAGGGCCCGGCGCAGCATGGCCGAGGCGTCGCCGTCGTCGGCGAGGTCGGCCAGGGCGGTGCGGATCTCCTCCGGCGAGTAGCCGAGGCCGGCCAGCGCCTCGCGCACGTCGGCGAGCGCGCTGCCGGGCGCCGCGGTCGCGCCGTTGCCGCCCGGCGCCCCCGCGCCGCCGCCCACCGCCACGGTGTCGGGCACGACGAGGCGGGACTTCAGCTCGACGAGCAGGCGGGCGGCCGTCTTCTTGCCCACGCCGGGGACGAGGCAGAGGGCGGCGACGTCGTCCTCGGCCAGGATGCGGGCGAGGGCCGGCGGGCCGTGGACGGAGAGGATGGCGAGCGCCAGCGCGGGGCCGACGCCGTGCGCGCCGAGCAGGGCCTCGAAGGTGGCCTTCTCGTCGCGGGTGGCGAACCCGTAGAGCACCTCGGCGTCCTCGCGCACGTGGTGGTGGACCCAGACGAAGACCTCGTCGCCCGGCTCGCCGAGCGCCGCCGCCGTCGTGGGCGACGTCACCACCTCGTACCCCACGCCGCCGACCTCGACCAGCACCCGGTCGGCGCCCCGGTGCAGCAGGCGCCCCCGCAGCGACCCGATCACCGGACCACCCCCGCCCGTCCGGCGCTCGCGATCGCGGCGGCCGCCGCCCGGCCCCGCAGGGGGGCGTGAGCCAGGTGGCACAGCGCCAGCGCCACGGCGTCGGCGGCGTCCACCGGCCGCAGCGGCCGGTCGATGCCGAGGAGGGTCTGCACCATGCGCTCGACCTGGGCCTTGTCAGCACCCCCATGGCCGGCCACGGCCTGCTTCACCTGGTTGGGCGAGTACTCCACCACCGCCGCGCCGGCGGAGACGGCCTCGACCATCGCCACGCCGGCCGCCTGGGCGACCGGGATGGCCGTGCGGGCGTTCACCTGGAACAGCACCCGCTCGACGGCGACGACGTCGGGCCGGTGCTCGGCCATGAGCGCCCGCAGGTCGTCGCGCAGCGCGGCCAGCCGGCGGGGAACGTCGAGGGCCGGGTCGGTGCGGAGGACGCCGGCCGCGACGGCGCGGTGGCGCCGGCCGGTGCTCTCGACCACGCCGTACCCGCAGCGCGACAGCCCGGGGTCGATGCCCAGTACGAACACGGGTTCGGACCCTAGCCGCGGCCCGCCTGCGACCGGTGGACCCCGCCCCCGCCGCTCAGCGGGCGGCCGCGACGGCGGCGACGACCTCGCTGGTGGGCCGGAACGACAGACCCGCGACCGCCCGGTGGGCGTAGCGGACGATGCCCTCGCCGTCGACGACGAAGATCGACCGCCGGTAGAAGCCGACCGGCCCGAGGATGCCGTAGGTCCGCCCGACCGACCGGTCGACGTCCGACAGGAGCGGGAAGGCGAAGCCCCCCTGGGCGGCGGCGAAGGCGTCGTGGCTCTCGATCGTCTGGGGCGAGATGGCCAGCACCCGGGCGTCGACCTCGCGGAAGGCGTCGATCTCCGCCGTGTAGGTCGTGAGCTGGCGGGTGCACACGGGCGTGTTGTCGCCCGGGTAGAAGGCGAGGACCACCGGCTGGCCGCGGTACTCGGACAGCGTGTGCTCTCGGTGGCTCTCCGGCGACCCCTCGGTGCCGGGGAGCGTGAAGTCCGGCGCCGGTGCGCCGACCTGGACCGTCATGGCCACCCCCTGCTCGTCACTGCTCGACGGTCTCCAGGATGGCGTCCGGGATGTCGAAGTTGGCGTGGACCGCCTGCACGTCGTCCAGTTCGTCGAGCGCGTCGATCAGCCGCAGCACCTTGCGGGCCGCCTCGGCGTCCTCGAGGGGCACCGTCGCCTGCGGGACCATCGTGAGGTCCGAGGAGTCGACGGCGATGCCGGCCTCCTCCAGCGCGCTTCGCACGGCGTGCAGCTGGGTCGGCGGGGTGACGACCCGCCACGTGTCGCCGTCGTCCACGATGTCCTCGGCCCCGGCGTCGAGGGCGGTCAGCATGAGGTCGTCCTCCTCGACCGACCGGGGGACGACGATCTGGCCCCTGCGGTCGAACTGCCAGGCCACCGCACCCGGCTCGGCCAACGACCCGCCGTTGCGGGTGAACGTGCTGCGGACCTCGGCGCCTGTGCGGTTCCGGTTGTCGGTCAGCGCCTCGACCATGACGGCGACGCCGTTGGGCGCGTAGCCCTCGTAGGTCACCTGCTCGTAGGTGACGCCCTCGAGCTCGCCGGTGCCCCGCTTGACCGCCCGCTCGATGGTGTCGAGGGGGATCGAGGCGTCCCGCGCCTTCTGGAACATGGTGCGCAGCGTCGGGTTGCCGTCGAGGTCGCCGCCGCCCTCGCGGGCCGCCACCTCCACCTGGCGCAGGATCTTGGCGAAGAGCTTGCCGCGCGCCTTGTCGTTGGCGGCCTTCTTGTGCTTGATCGTCGCCCACTTGGAGTGACCGGCCACTTACACCACCTCGCTGAGGAAGAGCTCGTGCAGACGGGGGTCGTCGCCGAGCTCGGGATGGAACGCCGCGACGAGCACAGGCCCCTGGCGGCACAGGACGGGACGGCCGTCGACGGTGGCGAGCACCTCGACCTCGGGGCCCACCGCCTCGACGACGGGGGCCCGGATGAAGACGGCGTGCACGGGACCGCCCGCGAGGCCCTCGACCGGCAGGTCGGCCTCGAACGAGTCGACCTGCCGCCCGAAGGCGTTGCGGCGGACGGTGACGTCCACGGCGCCGAAGCACCGCTGGTCCGGGCGGCCGTCCAGGACCTCGCGGCCGAGCAGGATCATGCCCGCGCAGGTGCCGAAGGCCGGCATGCCGTCGGCCAGGCGCGCGGCCAACCGGTCGGCCAGGCCCGACGACTCGAGCAGCATCGAGATCGTCGTCGACTCGCCCCCCGGCAGGACGATGGCGTCGACGGCGTCGAGGTCAGCGGGGGTGCGGACCTCCACCGGCGCGGCCCCGGCCCGTGCGAGCATGTCCACGTGCCGTGCGGACGCGCCCTGCAGCGCGAGGACGCCGACCTTCACCTGGGGGCCTCGATCCTGTCGGCATGGTGCCCCCGATTGTACGGCCCGCTCCCCGAACAGCGAGAATCGTCGACCGCTGGGACCCGGGTGGGGGGCTGACCACGCACCGGAGGACTCTCCTTGGACGCCACATCCCGCGCTCGACGTCACGCCCGCGTGCTGCCCCGCCGGTCCGGCGAGGCGCCCGGCCGGGCCGGCGCCGCCCGCGGCCGGCGCCGCCGGCGGGCCGTCGCCCTCCTCGCCGCCCTCGCCCTCGCCGGCTCGGCCGCCGCCTGCGGCGACCGCACCGAGGCCGCGCGGGACGAGCCGCCCCCGACCTTCAGCCGGGCCGAGGGCGCGGCGCTCCGCTTCGACGAGCCGGTGTCGACCGTCACCGACCTCCTGGCCCCCACCGGGGAGGGCGAGCCGTGGACGATCGTCGGCTCGGTCTTCGACCCCGACCGGGCGGTGTCCCGGGCGGCGGTCTGGACCTCGGACGACGCCCGCGACTGGGAGCCGGAGCTCGTCAGCGACCGCACCTCGACCCGGAGCGAGTCGCTGGCCGCGGTCGTCGCCACCGGCGAGGGGCTGCTGGCGGTCGGCCAGGTCGGCGACGGCGAGGAGGCCGACGCCGCCGTCTGGCGCCGGACCGACGACGGCTGGGAGCGGTCGCTCCCCGAGGTCATGGGCGGCGAGCACGGCCAGTGGGCCTTCGCGGTCACGGCCGGCGAGGGTGGCATCCTCGTCGCCGGGGGCGAGAACGTCTGGGGCGAGATCCGCCCCCGCCTGTGGCTCAGCCGCGACGGCGGCGAGACCTGGGAGTCCGTCGACGGCGGCCCCGGCGGGCCGCTCGACCGGACCGGCGAGGAGTCGGTCACCGGGATCGCCGCGCTCGGCGAGGGCTTCGTGGCGGTGGGCACGCGCACCGTCGAGAGCAACCAGGACGGCGTCGCCTGGTGGTCGCCCGACGGCCGGGAGTGGGAGGAGGTCGAGGCGCCGACGCTCGGCGGACCCGGCCGCCAGGCGCTCAACACCGTGGCCGTCACGCCCGACGGGATCGTCGTCGCCGGGGGCTTCGCCAGCGACCAGAACGGGCAGGGCCAGCCGACGATCTGGCGGTCGGCCGACGGGCGCACCTGGGGCGACCCCTCCACCCCGCTGGAGGTCAACGACCGGCTGAGCACGGCACGCGACCTGGCGGTCCGGTCCGTCACCAGCGCGCCCCAGGGCCTGATCGCCGCGGGCGGCAACGAGTCCCGACCGGCGCTGTGGCACTCGACCGACGCCGGGGCGTCGTGGTCGGCGCTGCCCAACCCGGTCCACGGCCACATGTTCCAGGACGGCGTCGCGCTGCGCGACGCCGAGGGCGACGGCAGCATGACGGTCGCGATCGGGGCCGAGCCGACCGTCCTGCTGCTGGCCGGCGCCCGCTGGGAGGACGCCACCGGCGACGCCTTCCCCACCGGCGGCGACCGGCCCTTCGGCACCTCGGTGGCCGTCGGCGACGACGTGCTCGTCGCCGGCGGGACCTTCACCGCCGCGACCGGCGAGACCCGCGAGAAGCTGGCCGGGCGGGTGTGGCGCCGCACCTCCGACGGCTGGCAGGTGGTCGAGACCGAGCACCTGGCCGCCGGTCACATCCGCGACGTCGTGGCCTTCGCCGGCGGCTACGCCGCGGTGGGCATCGAGGACTTCGGCGTGGCCGACCAGCGGAACACCATCACCGACCCGTGGCCCGACGGCCTCGTCTGGGTCTCGGAGAACGGGGAGGACTGGGCCCGCATCGGCGTCGAGAACGCCCGCATCGACGAGGCCTACCTGGAGTTCCTCGACAACCCCTCCCCCGAGCAGGCCGGGGTGATCACCGCGCTCGAGCTCGAGGCCCCGCCCAAGTCGGCGGCCCCGGCCGGCGGCGACGGGACGCAGGCGCTCGACGCTGTCGCCCCCTTCCAGCAGGGCTTCGTGGCCGTCGGGTCGTCGTACCACGCCGGCGACGCCGACCCGATCATCGTCGTCTCGCCCGACGGGCGCAGCTACGTCGGCGAGGAGCCGCCGCACCGCGGGCCGGGCAACCAGACCTACAACGACGTCTGCGTCGGCCCCGGCGGCACGGTCGTGGCGGTCGGTGCCGGCGGGCCCAACGGCGGCGCCGACGTGCTGATCGCCGCCCGGATCGAGGGCGAGGGCTGGGTCGCGGCCGAGGGGCCGTTCGCCGCCGAGGGCGACCAGCAGGCCTACGCCTGCGCCGGCGGCGAGGACGGCTTCATCGCCGTCGGCTACGACGACAGCACCGGCAACATCGACGCCCGGGTCTGGGTGTCGGAGGACGGCCGCAGGTGGGAGGAGGTCGCCTCCAGCCTGCTCGGTGGCGTCGGCGACCAGTGGGCCACCGCCGCGGCCCCGGTGCCCGGCGGCGGCTGGCTGGTGGGCGGCACCGACGCCTCGACCGACGAGGGCGACGTCGCCCTGTGGCTGCTGGGGCCCGACGGCGAGATCAGCCGGCGCGACCGGGGCGAGCCGTCCCTGTCGGGGCCCGGCAGGCAGTCGGTGAGCGACATCGCCATCGCCGAGGACGGGCGCGTCACCATCGTCGGTGACGACCACGGCCGGGTCGGCATCTGGGAGTCCGAGACGCTGGAGCGGTGAGCGGCCGGGCGCCGCGCCCGGCCCGCCCGGCGGCTACCAGCCCCGCTCGGCCAGCCGGACGTCGAGGCTGTCGATCTCGGCACCCCGCATGGCCTCGCCCAGCCCGCGGCTGACCTTGGCCAGGATCTCGGGATCGTCGTAGTGGGCGGTCGCCTCGACGATGGCCTTGGCCCGCCGGGCCGGGTCCTCGCTCTTGAAGATGCCGGAGCCCACGAACACGGCCTCGGCGCCGAGCTGCATGACCAGCGCGGCGTCGGCCGGCGTGGCGATGCCGCCGGCGCAGAACAGCGGCACCGGCAGCCGGCCGGTCTCGGCCACCTCCCGCACGAGCTCGACCGGGGCCCGGAGCTGCTTGGCCCAGTCGTAGAGCTCGGCGCTGTCGGCCTGGGTGAGCTTGCGGATGTCGCCGAGGATCGAGCGCAGGTGGCGCACCGCCTCGACGATGTTGCCGGTGCCGGCCTCGCCCTTGGAGCGGATCATCGCCGCGCCCTCGCTGATGCGGCGCAGCGCCTCGCCGAGGTTGGTCGCGCCGCAGACGAAGGGCACGGTGAACGCCCACTTGTCGATGTGGTGCGCCTCGTCGGCCGGCGTGAGCACCTCGGACTCGTCGACGTAGTCGACGCCGAGCGCCTGCAGGATCTGGGCCTCGACGAAGTGGCCGATGCGGGCCTTGGCCATGACCGGGATGGTGACCGCCGAGATGATCTGCTCGATCAGCTCGGGGTCGCTCATGCGGGCGACGCCCCCCTCCCGGCGGATGTCGGCGGGCACCCGCTCGAGCGCCATCACGGCCACCGCGCCGGCGTCCTCGGCGATCTTGGCCTGCTCGGGGGTGACGACGTCCATGATGACGCCGCCCTTCAGCATCTCGGCCAGGCCCCGCTTCACACGGGTGGTGCCGGTGTCGCGGGCGGGAGCGGAGGGGGTCGCCGACTCGGTCATGTCCGCATTCTACGGGCGCCCCGGCGGCCTCCTCGCATCCGGTGCGGGCCGCCGCCGGGGCCGTCGGTCCTGCTCAGAGCTCGCGGAGCAGGGCGATCCGCTCGTCGAGGGGCGGGTGGGTGTCGAACAGCCGGTTGAGGCGGGCCAGCCGCCCCTCCTCGGGGGTCTGGGCCGCCGGCTGCTCGATCCACAGGTGGGCGGTGGCGTGGCTGGCGGCGTGCACGACGGTCGAGTCGTCGCGCAGCTTCTCGAGCGCCGAGATCAGCCCGGGCGGGTAACGGGTCAGCTCGACCGCCGACACGTCGGCGAGGACCTCCCGCCGCCGGCTGATCGTCCGCTGCATGATCGTGGCGATCACCGGCGAGAGCGCCAGGAGCAGGAAGCCGAGCACCGACAGGAGGGCGAGCGGCCCGCCGCCCCCGCGGCGGCTGTCGAAGTCGCGGTGCCGGCTGCGGCCCATCCCCCACCAGAGCATGCGGACCCCGATGTCGGCGAGGATCGCGACCATGCCGACCATCGTCACCGCCAGCGTCGACACGAGGATGTCGTAGTTCTTGACGTGCGACAGCTCGTGGGCCAGCACGCCCTCGAGCTCGATGCGGTTCATCTTGTCGAGCAGGCCGGTCGTGACGGCGATGGCGGCGTTGCGGGGGTTGCGCCCGGTGGCGAACGCGTTCGGCGCGGGGTCCTCGATGACGTACAGCCGCGGCTTCGGCAGCCCCGACGCGATGCACAGGCCCTCGACCAGGTTGTGGTACCGGGGGTACTGGTCCTCCGGCGCCGGCCGCGCCCGGCTCATGCGCAGGGCCACCGCGTCGGACTTCCAGTAGGCGCCGGCGCTCGTCGCCACCGCGACCACCAGGGCCACGGCGATGCCGACGGGCCCGCCCTGCACGAGGTACGCGAACAGCACCGCGACGAGGGCGACGAACACGACGAACCCGGCGACCAGGACCAGGCTGCGCCGCTTGTTGGACGCGACCTGGTCGTACATCACGCCGGGGGCTGCGAACGCGGCCACCGGCACGTCAGAAGCGGACCTGCGTCGGGCCCCGCGACTCGTCGTCGGCCTGGAAGTACTCGCGCTCCTGGAAGCGGAAGATGCCGGCGAGGACGTTGCCCGGGAAGCTCTGGATCTTCGTGTTGTAGCGGTACACGGTGTCGTTGTAGAACTGCCGCGCGTAGGCGATCCGCCCCTCGGTACCCGTCAGCTCCTCCTGGAGCTGGGCGAAGTTCTGGTTCGCCTTCAGGTCCGGGTACGCCTCCGAGAGCGCGAACAGCGACTTGAGCGCCCCGGTGATCTGGTTCTCGGCCGCCGCCTTGTCGTGGGGCGACTGCGCCGCCATGCCGGCGTTGCGGGCCTGGATGACCGCGTCGAGCGTCTCGCGCTCGTGGGCCGCGTAGCCCTTCACGGTCTCGACGAGGTTGGGGATCAGGTCGTAGCGGCGTGTGAGCTGGACGTCGATCTGGGCCCAGGCGTTCTCGATGCGGTTCCGCAGCGAGACCAGGCCGTTGTAGGTGACGATGACGTACAGCGCGAGCAGGACGACCAGCGCGATGACGACGATGAGGACGAGCACGGCCGCCCATCCTACGCAGGCGGCGCGACCGCCCCGCAGTCGGCCCGGCGGTCAGCCGACCGGCAGACCGGCGAGCCGCTCGTAGCGGGCGACGTAGGCCTCGGCCAGGCGGTCCATCGAGAACTCCTGGGCCCGCTGCTCGGCGGCGGCGACGAGCCGGTTGCGCAGCGCGCCGTCGTGCAGGGCCCGCTCCAGCGCCGCGGCCAGGGCCTCCGCGTCGCCCGGTGGGGTCAGCAGGGCGTCGACGTCGTGGGTGGCCACGTTGGCGTACCCGTCGAGCGCGGAGGCCACGACGACGGCGCCGGCCGCCATGGCCTCGAGCAGCACGACGCCGAAGGACTCGCCGTGCAGCGACGGAGCGCAGAACACGTCGGCCCCCCGCATCCGGGCGGCGACCTCCTCGTCGCTCAACCGCCCGAGCCACTCGATCCGCGGGTCGCCGCCGTGACGGGCCCGCAGCTCCTCGGTCTGCGGGCCGGTGCCGCCCACCCAGACCGTCACCTCCGGCGGGAGGAGGCGCAGCGCGTCGAGCAGCACGGCGAGGCCCTTGCGCTCCTCGTGCCGGCCGACGAAGAAGATCGTCGGACCGGTCGTCGGCGCCGGCACGGCCTTGGCGAAGCGGTCGACGTCGATGCCGTTGAACAGCAGGTCGTAGGTGCCGCCGAGGGCGCGCCGGGCGGTCTCGAGCGCGTCCCGCGACACGGCGACGCGCAGGTCGAGCCGCTTCGCCAGCCACCGCACCCCCGGTCGGGTCAGCGTGTAGGCCAGGCTGTCGCCGGCCCGGTGGAAGGTCCCGACGAGCGGCGCGTTGCGGAACAGCAGCGCCGTCATCGTCGGCCCCGGCGCCAGCGGCTCGTGCAGGTGGATGACGTCGAAGGCCTCGTCCCGCAGCGCCCGGATGGTGCGCAGCTGGGCCGCCGGGTCGGGCGCGAGGGGCGCGACCGAGCCGTTGGAGGCGGTGGGGACGCTGGCGCCGAGCGGGGTCACGCAGGCGTCGGGCGGCGGCCCGTCGCAGGGCGCGAGGACCCGCACGTCGACGCCCATCCCGGCCAGCGTGCGCGCCAGGCCCATGACCTGGGCCTGCACCCCGCCGGGGATCGTGAGGCTGTAGGGGCAGACGAGCCCGACGCGCACGAGGGCCAGCGTAGTGCCGCCGGACCGGCACGCCGCCCGGGGCCCGGACCGGTCAGCCGCGCCGGCCGGGCACGAGGTCGCGGTCGGACGGCCAGTTGGGCTGCATCAGGTGCCACTGCTCCGGCGCGGCGCGGATGAGCGACTCGAGCTCGTCGGCCATCGCCTGCGTGATGCGGGCCACGTCGTCGCGGAAGCTGCCCCGCCGCTCGACGGGGATCGGCGGCCGCACGACGCCGTGGTGGCCGCGGCCCCGGTCGTAGACGGCCGTGGGCAGCAGCGGCGCCCCGGTGCGCAGCGCCAGGACCGCCGGGCCCGAGGGCAGCGTCGTCTTCTCGCCGAAGAAGCTCACCTCGACCCCGCCACCGCTGATGTCCCGGTCGACGAGCAGCGCGATCACGTGCCGCTCCTTGATGGCGGCCACCAGCTCCCGCCCGGCCTGGGGACCGAGGGGCACGATGTGCATCCCGATGCTCTCGCGGAAGCGCACGAACCACTCGAACAGCGCCGGGGGCTCGAGCCGCTCGACGACCGCGGTGACCGGCACGCCCGCGACCCGGGTGAGCCAGTAGGCGCACCACTCCCAGCTCCCGAGGTGGGGCAGGACGAGCATGGGCCCGACGCCGGCCTCCCGGGCGGCCACGATGTGCTCGTAGCCCTCGTAGGTCAGGCGCGCGTCCAGCTCCTCGGCGCTGACCGACGGCAGCCGGAACGACTCCCCGTAGTACCGGGCGTAGGAGCGGTAGACCGCGCGCACCCGTGCCGCCAGCGCCCGGCCGGACAGCGACGGGTCGACGCGGCGCTGGTGGCGCTCGACCATGCGGCGGCGGTCGGTGTCCCGCAGGGCGGCGAGCGACCCCAGCGCGGGGGCGACCGCCTCGACCAGCGGGCCGGGCAGCGCGCAGGCCAGCCGGGACGCGGCGCGGTAGCTGGGCGTGACGAGGTCCACGTCGACGATCGTGCCTCGCGCGGCGGCGGTCAGCTGCGTCGCCGGTAGGCCAGCGTGCGGCGCCGGCGGGGGCGGCTGGCCCGGGCGATGCGCCGGGACCGCCACCGGGCGCTGAGCGGCTGCACCTGCGGGGCCGACGCCTGGCGCCACACCTTGGCGAACCGCTGCAGGGCGGTGAACAGGGTCAGCGCCAGCATGACCCACAGCACCGGCACGAGCAGCGACTCGAACAGCAGGCCGAAGGCCAGGACGACGATGCGCTCGGCCCGCTCCATCAGCCCGCCGCGGGCGTCGAAGCCGAGGGACTCGGCCCGGGCCCGCTCGTAGCTGACGAGCATGGACGCGGCCAGCACGGCCAGCGGCAGCACCGCGATGCGCCCCGGCTGCGTCGAGGCGAGGTACCAGGCGACGCCGCCGAGCAGGAGGGCGTCGCTCACCCGGTCGACGGTGGAGTCGAAGAACGCGCCCCGGGGCGAGGCGGTGCCGGACGCCTTGGCCACCGCGCCGTCGAGCACGTCGGGCAGGGCCGTCAGCACGAGCAGCAGCAGGCCCGCCCGCAGCGCGCCGTTGGCGATCGCGATCGAGGCGCCGACGGCCATGACGAGGCCGGTCGTCGTCAGGTGGTTGGCTGTGATGCCGGTGCGCCGGAGCTGGCCACCGACGGGTCGCAGCCCCTTCTCGAAGTTGCTGCGCCACCGTCCGTCGAACATGGTGTCTCCAGATCTCCCTCGGTCCGGCGCAGGGCCCGACTCGGACCGGGCTCTCGTGCGCTGCCGGATGGCCCAAAGCGTAACAACGGGCATCCGCCGGCCACGACCACCCCCGTCGCGGCGCCCGCGGCGCGGGCGCGCGCCCGACCGAGGAGGGGTAGCCTCCGGTGACGACGCCACGACACCGAGGGGGGACCTGGTGAAGCGGTACGACACGCGTCAGATCCGCAACGTGGCCCTCGTGGGGCACAGCGGGGCGGGCAAGACCAGCCTGGCCGAGGCGCTCCTCCACCGGGCTGGCGCGATCGGTCGCCTCGGACGGGTCGAGGACGGCACCACCACCTGCGACCACGACCCCGAGGAGCACAAGCGGGGCATCTCGCTGTCGCTGGCGGTGGCGCCGTTCGAGTGGCAGGGCACGAAGATCAACCTCATCGACACTCCGGGCTACGCCGACTTCATGGGCGACGTGTCGGCCGCCCTGCGGGTGGCGGACCTGGCGGTGTTCGTGGTCAGCGCCGTCGACGGCGTCCAGGTCCAGACCGAGGAGATCTGGGAGATGGCCCGCGAGCTCGGGCTCCCCCGCATGGTGTTCGTCAACAAGCTCGACCGCGAGCGCGCCGACCACGACGCCACCCTCGCCCAGCTCCGCGACCGCCTGGGCCCGGGCATCGCCCCGCTCGAGCTGCCCATCGGCACCGAGGCCGACTTCCGGGGCATCGCCGACCTGCTCACCGACACCGCCCACGTCTACGAGGACGGCGTGCCCCACACCGAGCCCGTCCCCGACGACATGGAGGACCTCGAGCGCCAGGTCCACGAGAGCCTGGTCGAGGGCATCGTCGTCGCCGACGACGAGATGCTCGAGCGCTACCTCGAGGGCGAGGTCCCCGGGCTCGAGGAGCTGGAGCGCACCCTGCACGACGGCATCGCGGCGGCCACGGTCTTCCCGGTCGTGATCGGGTCGGCCACCCGCGAGATCGGCATCGACCGCCTCGCCGACCTGCTCGTCGAGATCGGCCCGTCGCCGCTCGACCGCACGACGACGGTGTCGGCCGGCCGGGGTGACGGCGCCCAGGAGGTCGAGGTCGCCGCCGACCCCGCCGGCGACCCGCTCGCCTTCGTCTTCAAGACGATCGCCGACCCCTACGTCGGCCAGATCAGCATCTTCCGGGTCGTGTCCGGCACCATCCGCCCCGACGACCACCTCGTCAACAGCCGGACAGGCGACGAGGTGCGGCTGCACGCGCTGCTCGAGGTCCGCGGCAAGGAGCAGACCCCGGTCAGCGAGCTGGTCGCGGGCGACATCGGCGCGGCCACCAAGCTGCCCGGCGTGCTGACCGGCGACACGCTGGCGCCTCGGGGCACGCCCGTCGTCGTGCCGCCGATCGAGCAGCCGGAGCCCACCCTCGCCGTCGCGGTCGTCCCCCGCACCCAGGCCGACGAGGACAAGCTCGCCACGGCGCTGCACCGGGCGACCGAGGAGGACCCGTCCCTGCGCGTCGAGCGCAACGACGAGACCCGCCAGACGATCCTCCACGGCACCGGCGAGACGCACCTGCAGATCACGCTCGAGAAGCTGGCCCGCCGGTTCGGCGCCAACGTCGACACCGAGGACGTGCGCGTCCCCTACCGGGAGACGGTGACCGGCCGCGTCACCGGCGTCGAGGGCCGGCACAAGAAGCAGACCGGCGGCCACGGCCAGTTCGGCGTGTGCATCATCGACCTCGAGCCGCTCCCCCGCGGCGGCGGCTTCGAGTTCGAGAGCACGGTCGTCGGCGGGGCGATCAGCCGCCCCTTCATCGCCGCCATCGAGAAGGGCATCGAGGAGGCGATGCAGGAGGGCGGCGTCTTCGGCTTCCCCGTGGTCGACGTCAAGGTCACCGTGACCGACGGCAAGGAGCACTCGGTCGACAGCTCCGAGATGGCGTTCAAGATCGCCGGCCGCCTGGCGTTCCGGGCCGCGCTCGAGAAGGCGGGGCCGGTCATCCTCGAGCCGATCAGCCGGCTGGAGGTCACCGTCCCCTCCGAGCTGCAAGGCGACGTCATGGGCGACCTCAACGCCCGGCGGGGGCGGGTGCAGGGCAGCGAGGCGCTCAGCGACGGCCGCCAGACCATCCGGGCGCTCGTGCCCACCTCCGAGATCCAGCGCTACGCGATCGACCTCCGCTCGCTCACCGGCGGGCGCGGCCGCTTCCGGGCCGAGCACGACCACTACGACGTCCTGCCGGCCCACCTGACCGACAAGGTCCGGCGCACGGTCGGCGCGGAGGCCTGACGCCCCCGCGCCCGGCTCGGCGGCTCAGCCCGGCAGCACCTCCTCGATGGCCGACACCACCGCCTCGTCGGTGGGCTCGACCATCGGGTTGAACCGGGCGACGACGCGCCCGCCCGGCGCGACGAGGAACTTCTCGAAGTTCCAGCGGATGTCGCCGGTGTGGCCCTCGGCATCGGGCACCTCGACGAGCCGCCGGTACAGCGGGTGGCGACCCTCGCCGTTGACCTCGACCTTCTCGGTGAGCGGGAAGGTGACGCCGTAGGTCGTCGAGCAGAAGGTGGCGATCTCGTCCGGCGTGCCGGGCTCCTGCCCGCCGAACTGGTTGCAGGGGACGCCCAGCACGCTGAAGCCGCGGTCCTGGAAGCGCTCGTGGAGCTCCTCCAGGCCGGCGTACTGCGGGGTCAGCCCGCACTTGGAGGCCACGTTGACCAGCAGGACCGCCCGGTCGTCGTAGGCCCGCAGGTCGAGCGGGGCGCCGTCGAGGGCCTTGATCTCCACGCCGTCGAAGATGGACATGGCCGCACGCTACCGGGGCCGCCCCGCCCGTGCGCCGGTCCCGGCCCGACCCAGCGCGCCGGTGGCGACCTGGGCCAGCGCCACGCCGCCCAGCACGACGACCCCGCCGGCCAGCTGCAGCGGCGACAGCGACTGGCCGAGCCACGCCCACGCCACCCCGGCCGCCACGACCGGCTCGAGCATCCCGACCGCCCCGACCGTGGCCGGCGACAGGTGCCGCAGCGCGGCCAGGTACAGCGCGTAGGGCGCCAGCGTGCCCAGGACCACGACGGCGACGACCGCCGCCCACACCGGTGCCCGGACCCCGTCGAGCGCACCGAGCAGCGAGGTCGACCGCCCGAGCGTCGCCCGGTCGACGGCCCAGACCGGCTCGACGGCGAGCCAGAAGGCGGCGGCGAACGCGAACGTCCACACGTTGACCGCCAGCGGGTCGAGGGCGCCGCCGATGCGCCGCCCGACGAGCAGGAAGGTCGCGAGGCAGACCGCGGCCCCGGCCGCCGCCCCGGTGCCCACCGGGTCGAGGCGGGCGTCGCGCCAGACCTCGGCGACCAGCGCCAGCCCGGCCAGCGACAGTGCCAGCGAGGCCCACATGACCGGGCGCACCTGCTCGCGCTGGACGAGGCGCGCCCACAAGGCGACGAGCACGGGCCCGGTGAACTCGACGAGGATGGCGACGCCGACCGGCACCCGGTCGATGGCGACGAAGTAGAGCCACTGGATCATCGCCGCCCCCACGACGCCGAGGACGGCGACCTGCGGCACGAGCCGGCGGGGCAGACGCAGGCGGGACCGGGCGACGGGACCGGCGACGGCCGCGAGCCCGACGGCGACGCCCGTGCATCGGAGCGCCGCCAGCTCCCGGGGCCCGACGCCGGCCTCGAGGGCCACCTTGGCGATGCTGGCGTTGGCGCCGAACAGCACGGCCGCGGCGGTGACCTGGGCGAGGCCGAGGCGCGCCCGCGCCGGGGCCTCGCCGGCGGCGGTGGTCGGGAGGGCGTCGACGGAGGGCGGGGGCACGGCGCACCAGGCTGGCCGCCCCGCCGGCGACCGCACCACCCGAGTTGGGGTAGAACCGGCGGATGGACCTGTCGAAGCTCGCACCGTCGGACATCGCCGTCACCCTCCGGGGCCTGGAGCGCCGCTACCGCGGGTTGTTCGCCGGCATCGGCGAGGACGAGTCGCCCGACGACGTCGCCCGGCGCGTCGTCGACGGCTGGTCGCCGATCGAGCACATCGTCGCCGCGGCGTGGGGGATCGCCGCGGCCGACCGGGCGCTGGCCGCGATCCTGACCGAGGACGACCCGGTGCTCGACCCGGACGAGGTCGTACCCGAGCGACGACCCAAGCCCGGCGCGGTATCCGGGACGCTGCACGAGCGGCTCGCCGAACTGGGGCTCGAGGCCAACGCGGCCGCCGACCGGGTCGAGGCGACCGGCGCCCGGGAGTGGGAGCGCACCGGCACCCTGGGCGACGAGGGGCGCCGGGTCACCGCCCTCGACGTCGCCCGGCTGGCCGTCGAGGCCGGCGTGGGCCACCTGCGCAAGGCCGAGACCCTGCTCGCCGAGCTGCTGCGCCCCCAGCCGCCCGAGCGGAGCTGACCCCGGCCGCCGTCAGGGCGGGACGGCCCCGGCGGCCGCGACGTACTCCTCGACCGGCACCCGCTCGGTGGCCGCCCAGCCGACCGGGAGGTAGAGGTCCCCGGCGGTCGTCCAGTACCAGACGCCCCAGTGGTGGAAGGCCAGGTAGGCGCCGGGGTGCTCGGCCATCAGCTCGGCGTACCGCAGCACCGCCCGGACGTAGCGGTCGCTGTGGTTGTAGTGCCACAAGGCGTTGCCCAGGTCGTGGGGCGCGCCGTTGGCGGCCAGGTACCGGGCGGCGGCCCGGATCGCCTGGCGGTGGTCGTCGACGTCGCCCTCCCCGTAGGCGGCCCACGTCTCGGGCATGAACTGCATGGGGCCCTGCGCGCCGGCCTCGGAGGTGCCCCGGATCCGGCCCATGGCGGTCTCGACGAGGTTGACCGCGGCGAGCACGTTCCACGGACGCCGAAGGTCGCCTCGGCCTCGTGGAACCACCCGAGCAGCTCGTCGGCCGGCGGCGGGGCGACGATGCGCCAGGCCGGCATCTCCGTGGCCGGCGCGCCGACGAGGGCCCGCAGGTCGCGCCGGGCGGCCGCGTGGCCCTGCGCGACCGGGACGAGCTCCGGCGGCAGGGCGGCGGCGACGGCGGCGTCCCACTCCGGGTGGTCGCCGAGGGTCCGGTAGGCGACCTGCTGGGCGAGGGCCGCCTCGGCGACCTCGGCCTCGGTGGCGTCGGGCCGGCGGACGACGCCCTCGGCCTCGGCGATCTGCTGCGCCAGGGCGAGCGGGTCCCCGGCCGGGGCCGGGGGGCGGAGGGCGGTGAGGTCGACGGGCTGCGTCGTGGTGGTCGTCGCCGGGGCCGCCGTCGTGATCGCCTCGGCCGGGGCCGTCGTGGCGGCCTCCCGCCCGCCCGCCGCCCGCCCGGCGGTGCCGCCGTCCGGTGCGGCCTCGTCGTCGCCGCAGGCGGCGCCGGCCGCGAGCAGG
>ERZ777003.757-NODE-757-length-59062-cov-11.209162_pt1 | contig 59062 bp, 43 predicted proteins | sample MGYA00374956_ERZ777003 | MGnify/ENA primary metagenome ERZ777003 (study PRJEB29302, sample SAMN06268252) | bioreactor metagenome | isolation source: Joint BioEnergy Institute, California, USA | place: USA:Joint BioEnergy Institute, California, USA | collected...
CACCGGCGGCACGATCACCGTCGTCGACACCGGCCCCAACCGCACCGTCACAGCGAACAGCACGACCGAAAACAAGATCGGCAACGTGTCCATGCACATCAGGGACACCGATACCTTCAACGCCAGCCCGACCGTCACCTTCAGCTTCCCAGCGATGACCTCCGGCAGCGTGACGGTAACGGTATGGGTCGGCACTCAAGTGCCTGATGGCGGCGAGTTTGGCGTGCGCCTCGGCGGACAGGAGACCGGCGTCGGAACGTCCACCGACCTGGCCAAGGTCGCTTTCAACTGGACCGGTCCCGCCGGATCACGCACAACTCAGTTGGCTGCCCGCCATGATTTCGCCTGGACGCCACTGGTCTCCAGTCCCGCGCTGAATACGGCCTATACGATCACCATGACGTTCGACACCGACACCGACACCGATACGTACAGCGCATCGGTCAACGGGACGCTGCTCAGCTCCGGCAACTTCGTGAACACCCGCAAAGCCGACAATATCTCGTCGCTGCACCTGATTTTCGGAGGCTCCACCGACGTGAGGGTCGGAGAGTTCTTTATCGACAATGTCAGCGTCGTGCCGGAACCGGCGAGCCTGGGCGTGTTTGGCATCGGCGGGTTGGCGCTGCTTCGCCGCCGTCGGCTGGCGTGCTGAGGCCCGATTGGACAGGAAGAACCCCGGGGAGCTCAGGGGACAGGGCGTCCGCGGCACGCCCCTATTCAAGGGTAGATGATGATGGCGATGATGCATCTGGGAATACGATTCCTGCTCGTGGTCGCGGTGACGCTGCTGGCGACGTCAGCCCTGTCGCCGGCGGCTGAGGCGCCGCGGGTTGCGGTGTGGGATCCGCAGTTCGGCACGACCTCCAACCGCTTTGAGCTCGACCAGGCGGAGCTGGATCGGATCAGTGCCACGCTCGCCAACGAGGGAGCCGTCGTTCAGCGCATCACGGCTGAGCAGATTGCCGATAGTGCGGAATTCTCGGCGGCGAAGTTCGATGCCATCGTCTTCATGGGCAACGCGGTCCCGCGCTCAGCCATTGAACCGCTGAAGCGGTTCGCCGATGAAGGGGGCGTGACAATCGCGCTGGCGGCGGATGTGCCTTTCCTCATCGCCATCGAGCCGCACGAAGGCCGGGAGTGGGCGCTCTCCCCGGCTGAGCCGAAGTTCGCGTGGCAGACCACGGAGCTGCTCAAGCACTTCGGCTTGCGCTACATCTACAAGCTGGAGCTGCACGACCAGGGCGTCTACCACACCGCCACGCCGCTGCTGAAGCGATACGTCGCCGACGCCCCGGACCTGCGCGGCAAACGCCCCAGCCGGTGGATCGTGCCCGATGCGGGTTCCCAGACGCTGATCTATCCCCTGCTGCGCAGCCAGCGCCGGGACCACGCCGACGTGCCGCCGCAGCTATACCTCGTGCGCAACGGTCCACGCGCGGCGATCATCTCGACCATGCGGGACTATACCGCCGCCGAGGCGGACGACTGGCCCCACGGTCCGCAGACGCTCGTCGCCCTGGCGCATCTCGCCCGCGATGTCCATACGGGCGCGCTGCAGCTTACGCCCGAGATGGCGGTCAGCATCGATCCAGACCTCCAGCCGATCCCGCCATCGCCGCTCGACCGCGTGGCCAGCGCCAGCGTCGATCCGGAAGGCGCCAAACCGCTGGTGCGCTGGGGCGCCTTCGACGGTTCGAAGCTCGAGTTCAGCACGGAGATGCCGGCGGGCGAGCTCGAAGTCCCCCTGGGCGCCCCCACCAACGCCATGCCGGGCGTTCTCGCGCCGGGCACTGTGGTGCGGCTTGCGCTGCCCGAACTGACCGGCGGGCCGCTCTACTTCCGCATCCGCGGCGCTTACGACGCCACCGGCGCCGGCCTGAAGGTCTCTGTTGGCGAACAGGTGATCCTGAACGAATCCTTCGTCTACGTCGATACCAGCACACCCAGCAATTTCAGCCGCAGCCTCGCCGGCCAGGCGACCGAGTTCACGCGCATCGTCTTTCTGCCGCCGGTCGATCCAGCCGTCCCCGTGCTGGCGATCGCGAATCCCGGCAACGCGCCGCTTTATCTCGATGCCCTTCAGATCGAGCAGCGTGACCGCCCCGCGCCCGAGCGCGTGATCGGCCTGGGCGCCGGCTACGGCAACAACTACTCCCCGGAGTTGTCGCGCCAGTGGTCAGCCGTCCGCATGTCGCTGCGGACCAACTTCATCGGCCCGCCGGATGATCCCGATCGTTTCGCCAAGGTGGATGAGCTGTTCAACCGCATCCATTCCCTTAACCCGCGTGTTCAGCCGATCCTCGAAGGCACGCCCCCGTGGGCGGCCATCACCCCAGAACGCCTGGCTGAAGCCCAGGCGATTCAGCGGCCCCACACCGTACCGCCTGACCCGCAGAAATACGCCCAGATCGTCGAGGATGTGATCGCCCGCTACGGCGACCGGATCGAATCGTACGAGATCTGGAACGAAGCCGACATCGATCAGTTCTATCGCGGCACCGAGGCTGAATACATCACCCTGTTCAAGACGATCGTGCCCATCATCCGCCGTCTGGATCCTACGGCGCGGATCCTCAGCACCGGCATGGCTGGGATGCATGAGGACTTCCTGCGCAAGATGTGGCACGCCGGCGTGCTGGACGAGGTCGATCTGATTGCATTCCACCCCTACGCCGGCAAGCGACCGGCCTGGGACACGCCCTATGGCCTGCTCGAAGGCACGCTGATGTCCTGGGGTGTGAACCGGGAGATCTTCTGCAACGAAAGCGGCTTCACCTATCTGAATGCCGCATGGTTTCAGCCGCCGCCGGTGATCACGCCCAAGCACCAGCGCGATCTGCTCAACACCGCGATGGCGCGGCTGCTGGCCAACGGGCTGGCGAAGCTGTCGATCTTCCACGCTGGCGGCGACGATCACCCCTACAGCCTGATCGACAGCAAGGGCCGCCCGCGGCTGGCGTACCAGGTCTTTGCGGACTATGTCCAGCTCGGCCAGCCGGGGGCGCGCCGCCTCGACGTGCAGATGACCCACGCCGACGGTCTGCCGCTTGAAGGTGTATACACCGCGGCATCGGTCAACGAGGACGGCAGTGTCGTCGTCATCGTCAACCCAGCCGACAACGAACAACTGCTTCCCAAGGAAGCGCCGTCGATGGGGCTGATACCGGCTGAGAAGTGGACAGCCTTCTTCGGCGATGCCCGATACGACAAGGGCACAGCCACCATCTCGCCCGCACCTGGCCAGGCCTATGCCGGCTTTTACAAGCATGTGGTCGTCGATACCGACCGCTATCCCACGCTGGAGGTGCAGGCTGAGGGCGATCAAGCCGATTGGGAGCTTCTGCTGAAGCTGCCCGACGGCAGCAGTGTCAGCGCCATCGCCCGCCGCGGGCCTGGGCAGGTGCAGGTGAACTACCGCGACCTGCTCCCAAGCGGAGGCCGCCAGACGATCGAAGTCTCATTCCGCCTCCATGCACCGACAACCCTTCGCTCCGTTCGCTTCGTCGAGGCGGAAGACGCGACGCAGCAGGAGGTGGAGGCATTGCCCATCCGGCTTTGCATTCCTCTATCCGAGCCCTTCCGCGATCGGGCGGTCCTCGCCGAGGCCGGAGACCCCGATCTCAAGCCGCAGACCCGGCTGCACCGCGATGGGTCTGTCGCCTGGGCGGCAGTGACCTTCCCCCTTCGGACGCGGACGGTCATCCACCTGCGGCCGGGCAACGAGTAACGGCCGGGCGATCTCCAACGATAGGCGCGTGGCGATCATTCCCCATCGGCGGGTGCAAACGGCTCGTTGCTGATGCGGACGGCATCGACGCTGGCGAGCGTTTCGCGGGGGAGGATATGCAGCACATGCCGGCCGCGCGTGAGGCGGTAGGCGATGGCTGGCGCCTCACTCTTGATGTCGTAAACGTTCAGCCAATGGAACCAGGGTGAGCCGAGGTGCTGCAGGTGCCAGGCGGCCGGCTCGCCGTCATCCATCGCAACCTGCAGCGAATCGTGGTTCATGGCTGGATATCCGGGCACGCGGATGCGCGCCTGCACGTAGTACACGCCGTCCTCCGGCACGTCGAAGGCGAAGCTGACGCGCCCATTCTCCTTGAAGCGATCGAAACCGGCCGGCGTCTGAAGGTACGCCCCGCCGGAAGCCGACGGATCCTCCACCCTGACAAATCCTCCAGCCAGCTCGCCGCTTTCAGCCTCGAACTGCACCGCCCAAGGCTGGGCGTGACGCACGCGCATCTGCACGAGCACAGTGCGGCAGTAACCGGCTTCTGTGCGGAACGTGACCGCGCCGCGATAGACGCGCGGCTCGAGGTCCGATCGCCCAGCCGAGATTGTCACGACCTGCGCACCGCTGCCCGATGTGCCCGTCGCCGGTTCGCAGCGAAGCCAGTCGGCATTGGGATGGGCCGACCATCGGCTGCCCAGCTCCGGCGGGACGATCAGTTGGATCGCCGCCGTCGCGCTGTCAGCGCCGGGGCGCAGCTCGATGTGGTTCATCAGCGGCAGGGCTGACATGCCGCTCTTGCGAACGGGAAACAGCGCCGCAGCCCCCTGCTCGAACGCCCCCATGTCCGGCGCACCACCGACATGGTCATCGTTGACGCCCGCCAGCCGAACGGCTGCGTCGACGCCCAGGCTGTCAGCCGTAAGGCGATAGTCGCCAGCCGCGGCTGAGACAAACTTCGGCACGCCGATGACGGCGTGAGCCTCCTGACCCGGCGCATCCGGCGGCGACAGCGTCCCCGGCTGGATCAGGTCGTAGTCCATGTCGTAGTTGCCGGCAATCTTCCCCTGCAGCAGCAGCTCGCCGGACAGATACACGTTATTCCGCGCCGTGATCGGCGAGGCGCCCGGACCCATGTGGCCGGTGCTCAAGCCGGAGTTGCTGCTGATCATCGTGTTGTGCAGCAGGAACGTCCGGCCGGGATTGGGATGCCGATCCCCCGGCATCTTGAAGCCGAAGTTCACCAGCCCGCGCTGATCGCCCGTCACCACAAAAAGGTTTCGATAGACGTACGACGGCCCCGCCATGTTCGGCGCGCAACTGATCCCGCAGAACGCCCACTGCACCCAGTTGTTGAAGAACCGCACGTTGATCTGCCCGCCGTCGAGCTCCGTGCCGTCGTCGTTGGCGAAGGCGATCACATTGCCGCTGATGTCGGTGTCGCGATGCGGGCCGCCGGCGATGCGCTCGTTGAACAGCGACTCGATGCCATCGTTCCACCAGTGCTCTTCGCTACCGATGATGTCGTTGTCGCGGACGACGTTGTTGCCGTTGGTCATCGCGAGGATGACGCCCTGCTTGCCGGTGGGATGGCCGTTGGCCCAGGAATTGGTCGTGCCGCGCGGGGCGTGGATGAAGTTGCCTTCAACGACGACCTGCGAGCTGCCGGGACCGACGTGCACGCCGGCTTGCCAGTCGATCGGCTTGCCTTCGGCATTGGCCCATCGGCCGTTGGCGACGCCCTCCTGCCGCGTGCCGACCTCGCCCCATCCGGCGATGTCGCAGCGGCGAATGCGCACGTGCGTGGAGTTCTCGATGCCGATGCCGCGGACGGTTCCCCCACGGATCGTGATGTTTTCGAGGATCACGTAGGCGGCGTTGTCGATCGTGACCGCAGCCTGCGCGGCGGTGCCGACGTCGATCGTGCTGCCGCCCTCCGCTGACGTGTAAAGGATCCAGCCGTCGGGCGTGCCGCGATCGCGGATCACCAGCGGCTGATTCGACACACCGGCTGGCAGATGGACGACGCGTGCGATAGGCACGTCCTCCGTCCATGTGCGGATCGTGGTCGCCAGCGGCTGCGGTGTGTGATTCTCATAGCCGCTGTCATGCAGCGTGCACTCGATTTCATACTCCGTATCCGGCTCGACGTTGAGGATGCTGCCGCGGAAGACCTGCTCGGTCGGGCGATGGACCAGGTCCATTGCCTGCCGCCATTGGGGATCATCCGTGCGACGATAGCGGACGGATGCGCGGGCGGCATCGCTGGCGTCCCCTCCGTACGCCAGCGTCACGCCAATCGACTGGAACGTCGCCACGGCGTTCAACTGCGTCGGCTGCGGCGGCACATAGACGCGCTCGCGCAGGGGCGTGAGGGAAACGGCAGCGAACTGCACGACCTTGCCCTGGCTGGCCTGCCCGCGGTCGTAGCGACACAGCACCTCGACGGCATCGACGCCGCGCGGTGTGACAAACTCGGTGCTGACCTCCTGCCATTGCGGCGTGCTCTTGGCGCCGACATCGAATCGTTTGACCTCGCGCCCCTGCTGGTAGAGCTTGACCTGGATGAGGCCAAGGCCGGGATGATCGCTGCGCAGGTATCCGCTGACGCGGTAGATCCAGCTCTCTTTCGCAGGGACGCGCTGCAGAAACTCGCCCAAGCCGGCAGCCTGCGTGTTGATGCGGATCGAGACTGCGCCGGCGCTGCCTGTCGGCAGCTCCGCGGTGATCACCTCAATCGGATCGCCGCTGCCGCGCCAACCTGCCGGCGAGCCATCCGCGTTCCGCTCCGCAAAGGACGAGTTGGTAAGCACGTTCTCCTCGCCAGCCGCGGAGATGGCGCTCAGCAGCAGGACGAGGCAGGCGGACAGGAGGATTCTCGGCATGGTGGCGGTTGGTGGCTGTCTGGAGAGTGTACTGCGTGTCTGCGTCCGGCTGACGGAGGATCACTTGCCGGATCCCGTCCACTGCGGGCTGTTGGCTTCGTAGATGAAGTTGCCGCTGGCGGCGCGCGGCCAGTCTTCCGTGCGCATCGGCTGGGCATGGCCATCGACGAACAACGCATTGGTCTTGCCGCCGTGATGGTTGGTCAGCAGCACGGGCGCCGGCACCCAATGCGAGTTCGCCAGCGAGTTCACCGTCTTGTAGGACCAGCGGTGCGCACCAACCAGCCATTCAGCCTGTTCGACAAACAGGAACGTCTCGCTGGGGGTGCGCACGCGGGTGAGCTTCGCACTCAAATTGGCGCGCTCGGCAATCGGATTGCCATCCGTCGACGATCGTAGGTAGTTGTTGAACGAATAGACCCAGCCCAGGTCGTCGTTCTGAAGCGCCCATTGGCTGGCAAAACCAGCCGGGCAATTGAAGATCGTGTTGTACCAGTAGAGCTCGGGCTTGTAGCTCTTATAGCCGGGTGGGTTGGTCTGATACGCGTACGGCCACAGCCTGTACGGCCATACCGGGTCCCAGCCGATCTGCGTCTGCGGCGTCTGGCCGGCGTTGTCGTTGGCGTACATCATCATCGTCTGCCCCAGTTGCCGCAGATTGCTCAGGCACGCAGCCTCGTAGGCCGACTCCCGGGCACGCTTCAGCGCCGGCAGAAGGATGCTGACCAGCAAAGCGATGATTCCGATCACCACCAGAAGTTCGACGAGTGTGAACGCCCGGTAGCGACGAAGGGACAGGCTTGGAGGAATTGGATGCATCGTGCACCTCGTTCAGGTTTGCGGACGCGGCGGCTCACCGCCGGCGGATTCGCGCCACACCATGCGCATGTGCACGGTGCGCTGCTCCGGAGGCATCTGCGGGTTCGCCAGCCGCCGGCTCATCAGGTCGTAGATCACGCGCTGCAGCTCGGCGTGATTTCGGTCGATCGTCGCCAATGGCGGATCCCACAGCGCCAGCGCCGGCGGATCGTTCAACCCGACCAGCGCCACATCTTTGCCGATCCGAACGCCTCGTTCCCGGAGAAACTTGGCGACAACCATCTCGGCGACGTCGTTGGCGCAGAGGATCGCATCGGCATCGATCTCGCCGGGGAAGTGCTGCTGCACCGCCGACAGGAACGTGCCGGCCTGGTCCTCCGGCGGCGCGCTCGATCCGGCCAGGTCCAGGAGCATCCGGTCATGGATCTCCAGACCCCAGCGCCGGCATTCATCGACAATCACCTCGTACTTCTGGCGGTCGGTCAGGTCCTGCGTATGCAGCATCACGCAAAGCCGCCGCCGGCCGCTGTTGGCGAAATGCCGGATCACGTCGCGGAACGCACTGGTTCGATCCAGGATCACCTGGTCGATCTCCATCCCCTGCACCGGCCACGGCACGACCGCCAGCGTGGCTTTGAATTGCTGAACGATCGCCCGGACGCCCTCGTGGTCCATGAGGTCCGGCCGCCACTGGATGATCAGGGCGTCCGGACGCCGTTCCAGCAGGTTCGACAGCACAGAGATCAGGCGCTCCGGCTGGGCGGGATGCTCAGCCTGGTACGTCGCGATCCCGTCGGCCTGGAAACGAGCCAGCAGTTGGTTGACGATGCGGGCGTCGTGGTACCACAGGTCCACGAACTGCCACACTGCAGCCACGGATGATGTCGACGCGCCGCGCAATCCCGCAGCCAGCACATTGGGTCGATACCCCAGCTCGGCTGCGATCTTGCGGATGCGCGCGGCGGTGGCCTTGCTGACGCGGGCGTTCTTCCCGCCCCCGCCCGGCCGCAGGGCCGCAGCAACGGTGCTCTTGGCGACGCGCGCCGCCTGTGCAACGTCAATCAGCCCGGCTTGTTTCTGTCCCATATACATAGAGACTCTACCGCCGATTCCAGGCCATTTCGACACGGATCAGGCATGCGCGCGGCGCCGCAGGCCCAGTGCAGCCAGGCCCAGGCCCATCAGGGCGCCGACCGTCGGCTCGGGCACCAGCGACACCTGCGAGCCATTCGCGCCGTATGCACTGACCACAAACGAATCGGGGCTGGCCACACCCTCCAGGCGGATGTAGCCGGCCTGCACATACGTCTCGAGCTTGCTGACCGTGATCTGCGGGAGAACCAGCGTCCCGGTGCTGTTCTCCAGGAAGTTGAAGTAGCGATCGCCGTAACCGAGAACGAGTGTGAGATTGGCTTCGCTGTTGTTGGTCGTCAGAATGCCGCCGGAAATGTTGACCTTGTTGCCCGTGGCCCCGGACGACTCGAAATCGATGCGGCCGTTCACCGTGAACGATCCGCCGGTGATGTTGAGCGTGCCGCCACGGAGGAACAGGTTGCCGACATCGATCACCGTACCGGCGCTGTTGACCGTGCCGGTGGGATGGATGATGAAGTCGCTGGCCCCCGAGCCGGCATCGAAGAAGCCATCCGGGCCGATCGTCAGCGTGCCGGTTTCGCCGGAATTGTTGCCGATGTTCATGTTCCCGCTCATGCGGTAGGCGCCGCTGAGCACCGTGAGCGAGCTGGCTGTGCCCGTCCCGCCATAGCCGATGACGGCATGGTAGGGGCCCTGGAACTGCACATCGCCGCCGTTGATGGTGACATGGCTGTTGTTGCGGATGGTGGAGTTCATCCCGCCGAAGCTCGGGCCCCAGAAGATCTGCGTGCCGTTGTTGACGAAGACGGTATCACCCTCCTCCGGCTGAACCCCGGTGTCCCAGTTCGCGCCGGTGTGCCAGGCGCCGCTGGTAACAGATTCCTTCCACGTCACGGTGCCAGCCTGAACGCTGGAAACCATCATTGCCGCTGCGCTGATCGCCACCAATGAGTACCGCATGGAGATCCTCCTCAAAATCTGCGTAGGTTTGCGCCTGTGCAGGCGCTGGATGGTGATTGGATGACGGTACGTTCCGTCTGCATATAGAAATCTACATTGACGGAACGATTTGTCAAAAGAAATTCGCAAAATCTGCGGTTGATCCAGCCGCCATGCGATGGGGCTCCTTCTCATTGACGGGACGTTCCGTCACAAGTAGAGTGACCGCCGACCCTTACGCCCGAACCCCCGCAATCGTATCCTTGGCTCGAAATGACCGACCTCCCTGCGAACTACCGTGAACGCGTGCTGGCCTGCTGGTTGGGAAAGGCCGTCGGCGGCACGCTCGGCCTGCCCGCCGAGGGCCGCGCCGGACCACTGAACTTCACCTTCTACGACCCCGTCCCGACCGCCATGCTCCCCAACGATGACCTGGATCTGCAGGTCCTGTGGGCGTGCAAGCTGGATGAGATGGGCCGGGATGTTCGCGTCGACCGCCAGCACCTGGCGGACGCATGGCTGGAGCATGTGCAGTTCCCCTGGGACGAGTACGCGGTCGCCCTGCGCAACCTGCGGCAAAGCATCCGTCCCCCCTTCAGCGGCAGTGCCGACAACTGGTTCGCCCGAGGCATGGGAGCCGCCATTCGCAGCGAGATCTGGGCTTGCCTCGCGCCCGGCGATCCGCAGCTCGCGGGCAAATACGCCTATGAGGATGCCTGCGTCGATCATGCCGGCGAGGGCATCTGGGCGGAGGTGTTTCTGGCGGCGCTGGAGTCGGCTGCGTTTGTCGAATCGGATTCGGCGCGTCTGCTGGAGCTGGCACTGGCACAGATCCCGACCGATTGCCGCATCGCCGCAGTCGTTCGCGCTACGGCTGAGCATTGGTCCGCGCAGCGCGACTGGCTGGCCACCATGCAGCACATCATGGCCCATTTCGACCATGAGAACTTCACGGATGTCGTGAAGAACCTTGGATTTACCGTCCTTGGCTGGCTGGCTGGCGATGGCGACTTCGACCGGGCGATCTGCACGGCTGTCAATTGCGGCCAGGACACCGACTGCACGGGCGCGACGGTGGGCGCGCTGATGGGAATTCTCGATCCGGGTTGTATTGCTGACCGCTGGCTGGCCCCGATCGGGCGGGATCTGGTGGTCGATCCGCGCATCACGGGTATCCGCCCGCCAGCAACGATCGACGCATTTGCGGATCTGGTCTGCGACCTGCGTGCGCGCCTGGCTGGCCGGCCGCCGGTGACGCCGTCGAATGCCCTCACCCCGCCCGATACGTCAATTCCCGCCGATGTCTGGCCGGTGGATGACGCTTTCGGCGGCGATGCCCCACCGCCGGCCCCCGCCGCGCCAACCCGCATCAGGACGGACGGCTACTGGCATCAGCCGAAGGCGTCGTTCTGGACGGCCAGGCGGATGGCGGTGCGATACCGCTTCCGCCTGTCGGAGGCCCGCAAGTCGCTGGTGATGTTCAACACGCGCAGCCCGGTCTCCGTCTGGTGCGATGGGCGGCTGATCATCCATACGCCGTCCGGGCAGCGGTTGGCGCCATCGTTCCACCGCTGCCCGCGGGATCAGCGGCCGCCTGTGGAGCTGCCGGCTGGCGAGCACGAGCTCATCGCGGTCCTCGAGCCCCCGCCAGAGGGGCATGATCCCCAGTGGATTTGGGGCTTGGGCGATCCGGACAGCCATCAGTGGCTGCGCCCGGAGATCCTCGATCCCACCCGAGGCTGATCGGGGTTCTTAGCCCCCATACAGCCAGGCCGGCAGGCGGCTACCCTGACTTGCGTTTGGGTGTGAAATCGCTATACTTCCCGCCCTTACCTTCGAAAGACTCGGGAGTACAGACATGGCCATCGACCTCAAGCCCGGACAGACGATCCGGGTCAAGATCAGCAAGCACATTCGCCGCGAAGCGGCGCGCAAGACGCTGGAACGCCTCTTCCTGACCGACAAGGCGATCTCCGGCCCGATCGAAGCCCGTGAGCGGAACTTCGCCGACAAGCCCAAGCGTCGCGGCGGCCGCATCTGGACCAAGCATCCCAACAAGGTCCATCCGCAACTTGTGGCCGGCACCGAAGCTACGATCAAGGTGACGCCGCAGGTCGTGCGCGATCTGGGCAGCGTGAAGGACTTCATCGAAATCCAGTAACGCCCCGCTCAGCAGCATTGCGATAAGAAGATCCAAGCCCGGTCATCAGCCGGGCTTGTTTCATGCGCTGATCGCGGCCGTTCATGGGCTACAATCCCCGGGCATGATCCAGTTGCTGCGCTCACGTCATCGTCTTGGGTCCATCGCCGCCCTGCTGGCTGGCTGCCTGCTCACCGGGTCAGCAGCCGCACAGGAGCTCATCCGGCAGGTCCCGCCGATGAGCTGGCTTGATCCATACCTGCCCGAGAAGCTGCCCGCCGTCGAGACGCGCGCCTACGATCGCCCCATCGACATCGCTGCCAAGCAGGTCTTCGCCGGTCGATACAAGCAGGCCCTCATCACCCTCCATCAGGTCGATGCATCAGCCGATCCGGTTCGCGTCGCCCTTCTCCGGGCTGAGGCCCTCGACGCCCTCGGCCGCGAGCAGAAGGCTCTGGAACAACTTGATCAGCCACAGGTCCAGGCAGATCCCGAAGTCCAGCTCCTGCGCGTCCGCATCCTCGCCAAGCTCGGCAAGTTCGATGATGCCCTCACGGTGTTGCGCCAGCACCTGGACGCCCATCCGCAGAGCCTGCAGGGTCGCTACCTCCTGGGCCATCTGCTGGAGACCACCGGCGACATCGACAGCGCGACAGCCGCCTACGCCTGGTTCGTCGAGCCGCCTCAGCAGTTCGACCAGAAGTGGCAGGCGCGCAACAACCCGATCTTTGACAGCGCAGCCGATACCGTCACCATCGCCCGCGCTATCGACCGCTGGGCGAATCTCACCCTCGCCTACCGCGACAACCGACGCCTGCATGATCAGATCCTGTCGATGTTCGTCCGGGCCTACGACGTGATCGACCGCGGCTACTGGCCGGCGCATGTCGCGGCTGCCGAGTACTTCCTCGCCCACGACCAGGAAAAGCAGGCTGCAGAGGAACTCGACGCAGCGCTCAAGATGAACCCCAACGCGCTCGACGCCCTCTGTCTGGCCGGCCGGATCGCCCTGGACAACTGGAACTTCGATGGCGCCGAGCAGATGATCCGCCGCATCCGGGCGGTCGATCCCAACAACCTCGCGGCGGCTGTGCTCGAAGCCCGCAATCTGCTCCGCCAGCGCAAGCCCGCCCAGGCGGAATCCGTCCTGCTGGCGGTCCTCGACCGCCAGCCCAATCACATCGAAGCCATGGGGCTGCTCGCCGGCAGCTATGCCCTGCAGCTTCGCGATCAGGAGATGCGCCAGTTGCTGCAGCGCGTCGAGCAGATCGATCCCGACAACGCGCCAGCCTACCTGGAGGTGGCTGAGCAACTGGCTGCCCTGCGTCAGTACCCGCGGTCAGCCGAGATGTACAAGATCGCCATCGAGCGCGCCCCCTGGTGGCCGGCTGCGCGCAACGGCCTGGGCCTGCTCTACACGCAAAGCGGTGACGAAGACGAAGCCCGCGAAGTTCTCGAAGCCGCTTACGCCCTCGATCCCTTCAACTTCCGTACAACCAACTACCTGCGCCTGCTGGACGACCTGGCCGGCTTCGCCCGGCACGAAACCGAGCATTTCATCGTCCTCTACGACGCGCAAGCCGATCCCGTCATCCCCGAGTACTTCGGCGACTACATGGAACGCATCCATGGGGAGATCGCCGACGTCTTCAAGCACGAACCCGCCGTAAAGACGCTCATCGAGGTCTTCCCCTCGCATGATGCCTTCTCCGTTCGCACGACCGGCTCGCCATGGATCGGCACGGTCGGCGCAAGCACCGGCCGCGTCATCGCACTGGTCTCCCCGCGCGACGCCAAGGAAACCCTCGGCTCATACAACTGGGCTCAGGTGCTGCGGCACGAGTATGTCCACACCGTGACGCTCTCCGCGACCGACAATCGCATTTCGCACTGGATGACCGAAGGGCTCGCGGTGCTGGAAGAGCGTTCGCCCATGCCCTGGTCGTGGATCCCGATGCTTCATTACGCCGTCACCCATGACGAATTGTTCACGATGGACGCGCTGACGTGGGGATTCGTGCGTCCCCGCCGGCCGATCGACCGCCAGCTCGCCTATGCCCAGTCATTCTGGATCTGCAAGTACATCCAGGAGACCTATGGACATGACCGGCTGCTGGCGATGATGCAGGCCTTCAAGGAAGGCAAGGATCAGGACCAGGTCTTTGTTGACGTGCTGGGTAGGACGACGTCGCAGTTCACGGAGGAGTTCTTCGCGTGGACGCGCCAGCAGATTGCCGGCTGGGGGTATGACCAGCAGACCACCCGCCAGTATGAGTCGCTTCGCCGCGAGGGCGAGGAGCTCATCAAGTCGCGGCAGTTCGAGAAGGCGGCTGAGGTGTGGGAGCAAGCCGCGGCTCTGCGGCCCGTTGATCCGCTGCCGCATCAGCGCCTGGCCGGCGTCTATCTGCGGCTGAAGCAGACACAGAAGGCGATCGATCACCTCGACCGCCTGCACCGGGCGTCGCTGAAGGACAATCGCTATGCCCTGACGATCGCGCGGCTTTACCGCGATGCCGGGGATCTCGCCAAAGCCACCCAGTACGCCACCGAGGCGATCCACATTGCCCCCTACGACCTGCGCGCCCATCAACTCCTGGCCGAGCTGTACGAGAAATCCGGCGACCAACAGCAACTGGAGCGCGAGCGGCGCGTCATCGCCGCCCTGGAACAACTCCGCTCAACCGAACAGCGCTAAACGTGGCACGAGCGTCCCGCACGTGCAAGAGGTTTGGGAACCGCAGATAAACGCAGATCCTGCGACGTGGCTTGTGGCATGTTGCATGCAGCACGTTGACATCCACCGCAACGACTGATGTCAACGCGCCACCTGCAACAAGCCACATGCAATCAACTCTTTGAGCTCTTTGCGATCTCTGGGATCTCTGCGCTATCCCCCCTTCGCGACCTTCGCGGCCGCCGTTTCCGATCGCCGTCCATCACCCCTCCCGCACGCACTTGTGGAACAGCTCGATGAGCCGCCGCGTGATCGGGCCGACCTTGCCGGTGCCAACCGGCCGACCATCCACCTTCGTCACGGCGATGACCTCAGCCGCCGTGCCCGTCAGGAACATCTCGTCGGCAATGTACAGGTCCACCCGCTGCAGCGAGCGCTCCACAACGGGAATGTTGTTCTGCCGGCACAGGCGGATGATCACGTTGCGCGTGATCCCTTCCAGGATGCCATCGGTCGTCGTCGGCGTGCTGACCACGCCGTCGCGCACGACGAAGATGTTGTCGCCCGTGCACTCAGCCACGTTGCCGTCGTGGTTGAGCATGACCGCTTCGGGAACGCCGGCGTCGGCGGCTTCGATCTTCGCCAGGATGTTGTTGAGATAGTTGAGGCTCTTGACGCGCGGCGGGATCGCATTCGGATGATTGCGGATCACCGTCGCCGTGATGATCGACATCCCGTTCTCGTACATCTCGCGCGGGTACATGTCGATCGTGTCGGCGATGATGAAGACCGTCGGCCGCTCGCACTTGTTGGGATTCAGCCCCAGGTAGCCAACGCCGCGCGTCACGACCAGCCGCACGTAGCAGTCGGTAAACCCGCAGGCCTTGACCGTCTGCATCGTGGCGCCCACCAGCTCCTGCGCGGTGTACGGAATCTCCAGGCGGATCGCCCGGGCCGAGTCGTAAAGCCGGCGGAAGTGGGCCTCGGATTCGAAGATCCGGCCGTTGTAGACGCGGATCCCCTCGAACACGCCGTCGCCGTAAAGAAGGCCATGATCATAAACGCTGATCTTCGCGTCCTCCCTGGCAACAAGCTGTCCATCGATCCACACCTTCGCCGACATTGAGACTGCTCCTTTCAGATGGCAAAACGCCGCCCTGAAGGCGGCCCGGCGACGCACGCTTCGCCGCTACTGCGCTTTCTCGAGGCGACCGTTGTTCAACACCAGCACACGGTCCGCCTCCCGCGCCAGCGCGCGGTCGTGCGTCACCATGATGATCGTCTGCTTGTGTTCGCGATGCAATGTCTCCAGCACATCCATTATCTGCCGGCCGGTTTCGGAATCGAGGTTTCCGGTCGGCTCGTCGGCGAATAACACCTTCGGCTGGTTCATTAATGCCCGGGCGATGGCCACCCGCTGCCGCTCGCCTCCGGAAAGTTGCTGCGGGCGGTGCCGCAGGCGATGCCCCAGCCCCAGCTCCGCCAGAATGTCCTTCGCCCGCTGACGCAGCTGCGCCCGCTGGCGCATATAAGCCAGCCAGCCGTGCTGCACCATCGCCGAAATCAGCACGTTCTCGGTGACATTCAGCTCCGGCAGGAGGTGGTAGAACTGGAAGACGAATCCGAACTCGGTATTGCGGATGCGCGATCGCTCCCGGCCGCTGGCGCCCAGCAGGTCGCGGCCGTCAAACATCAGCGTGCCGGAATCGGCATCGTCCAGCGCGCCCATAATGTGTAGCAACGTGCTCTTGCCCGAACCGCTGCGGCCTTCGATGGCGACGAACTCCCCTTCGCGCACCGCCAGGTCCACGCCCTTGAGCACGTGGATGACGCTTTCACCCATCACGAAGTGCTTGGCCAGCCCCTGCGCCTGAAGAATCACCTTCGAAGCCGTCGGCGCGCGCGATGCGGATTGTTCGGTCGTCTGCGACATAGCTACTCGTACCGGAGGGCCTCGATCGGTTCCAAAGACGCCGCCCGCAGCGCCGGGATCAGCGATCCCAGCACCGACGACACCACCGCGACTGCCATGATCCAGGCCACCTCGACCGGATCCATCGTGCTGGGAATCGTATCAAATGCGTAAACCTGCGGATCCCAGATCTGCAGGTGGAACACCCGGCCCAGCCAGGCGTGCAGCTCGTTGATGTTCGACACGATCAGCCATGCCAGCAGCAGCCCGAGCCCGGCTCCGACCAGGCCGATCGCCAGGCCATACCCCAGGAAGATACTGGCTACGCCTTCGCGCGTCGCGCCGACGGCCTTGATGATGCCGATATCGCGCGTTTTCTCTACCACAATCATGTAAAAGATGCAGAAGATCAGGAACACCGCCACCAGGCTGATGATGCAGAACAGGATCGTCACCAGCAGCTTTTCCTTTTCGATCGCGTTGAGGAACACAGCCTGCGTGTCGCGCCAGGTCTGCACGTTGGGCGCGGTCCGCTCGCTCATGCCGTGCTGGCGATACACCTCCAGCACGATGCTTCTTACCTGATCGCGAACGGCGTTCATGTCATGCCCGTCAGCAACGCGAATATGCAGCTCGCTGGTGCGCGGCGGGACGGGCGCCGGATTGCCGGCTTCGTCCGTCGCGTCGGGAACGCCGGCCATGTTCAGGTCCTGCTGGAGGATCTCAAACGGCACATACACCGTGTTGGCGTCGTACTGCCACACGCCCGTGTGGCTGTCATCAACGATCCAGTACGGCCGCTCGGACTTGTTGCGCAGATCCACCGTCACGCCGCCGGGATCGATCGCCATGACGGTGAGCTTGACGGGCAACTGGTACAGATCGTCACTTCGGCCGATCAGCCGGCCCCGCTCGTCGCGGTGGATCTCGATCACGCCGATGCCCGCGATCATGCCCGCCCATCGGGGGGCACTCTTGACGTATGCATCGGGCGCTCGAGGGCTGGCAAAGCGGGCAGCCGTCTCGTAGACCAGATCAGGATAGGGCAGCGCGTAGCTGGGATTCGCCAGGCCCTGCTCGGCCAGCTCCTGCAGCCGCCGCCGCTCGGCATCGGTGAGGGGCGTGGCCTTTTCCTCCGTCTCCAGCGGCGGCACAAACGACGGCCATCGCTCCCCTTCCCGCTGCTTGAGACCAAGGGCATATCGCTCGGTTTCCGTCAGCTCGCCCTTGTCCAGGGCCTCGAGATACCGCTTGTGCTGGCGCCACAGCGACTGCGGAAACGCGTTGACCGCACCGATACTGTCGATCGGATACCCGATCACCTGCACGCCGTCGCCCTTCAGGTTGCCGATGTTGATCAGCCCAAAGGTGCGGATCACCGGCACCACCCCGCCCGGCCCGACGCCCGGCAACTGCTCGATCCGCTCAGCCATCTCCTGGTAATACGGGAACCCCGACGGATACCGGGCTGAAACGATCACCTCACCGCTCAGCCCCTGGAACGAGGCTGTGAACATCCGCAGCCATCCCCCCATCACGCTGATCACCACCAGCACCATGGTTGTGCACAGCATCACCGCAGCCAGCGACACCCAGGCGATCCGGCGCTTGCGGAGGTACTTGAGGATGAGGTGGAGTTTGTACATGGTGCTTGATGAATGATGAATGATGCATGAAGCATCAGCTGTCGACACCGCCCCTGGGCGAAATGCGACGACCCGCCTTCTGTTCGTTGGCTACCATCGCAATGAGCAGCTTAATGATCTTTGTAGCCAATTCGATCCGGTGCGCAACTACCTCCGGTTTGAGCAAATGGCGACCTTTGTAGTACCAGTCCCGCGATTCTCGCGCCGATCCTAAGGCATAGCCGTAGAACCGTGCCCGATCCTTGCTCGTGCAGCGGGAATATCCTTCGATTACACAACTGCTGATACGCGCTGTCGAACGAAGCAACTGATCACCGACTTCCTGCCCAGTACGATGTTTGAGTAGTTCTCGCCCATCGGACCAGGCCAGGTCCGACATGAACAGGCTGAGGCGGTAGGCCTCAATCCGCCACACCGGATCTTCTCAAATCTGAGCCGGCACAGACGCCTCCCACTCGTCGTAGGTCATGGAGCCCTCCGGCCGGCTGTTTCATGCATCATTCATCATTCGTCACTCCTCCTGCACCGGACGCATGAGCGGGAACAGAATCACGTCCCGAATGCTCGGCGCCCCTGTCAACATCATGACGAGGCGATCAATGCCGAGCCCCAACCCGCCGGCTGGCGGCATGCCGTAGCGGAGGGCTGTCAGGAAATCTTCGTCCACCTTGTGCCGTTCGGCTTCGTCGCCGACCTGGCGATGGAAATGCTCCGCCTGCACGTCCGGGTCGTTCAGCTCCGTATAGCCGGGGCTGATCTCCTGGCCGTTGATCGCCAGCTCGTACACATCCGCAAAATACGGATCCTCGCGGCTGGCCCGCGCCAGCGGGATGATCACCGATGGTACGTGCGTCACGAAGCAGGGATCGATCAATGTCGGCTCGATGAGCTTTTCGTAGACCTCCACAAGCTGCTCAGCCGGCGACAGCGTCTGCAGATGCCCCACCGGCTGAGCCGCTTCGCTGCCGCTGCGCCGACTAACCAGCTTCTCGATCAGCTCAGGACAAGCCTCCTGCAGCGGCCGCTTGTCGAACTTCCAGCCGGTGCGTTCTTCGACGAGATCCGCCATCTTCACGCGACGCCACGGCCGCGCCAGGTTGATCTTCCGGACGACATTGCCCTCCGCGTCCTTATGCTCGATCACCAGGCTGCCGAAGACGTTCTGTGCAACGGTACAAATCAGCTCCTCCACCAGCTCAGCCATCGTCTCCCAGCTGCCGAACGCCTCGTACAGCTCGAGCATGGTGAACTCGGGATTGTGCCGCGGGCTGATGCCTTCGTTGCGGAAGTTGCGGTTGATCTCGAAGACCTTCGAGAATCCGCCGACCAGCAGCCGCTTGAGGTACAGCTCTGGCGCAATGCGCAGGTACAGCGGCATGTCCAGCGCATTGTGATGCGTGACAAACGGCCGAGCCGCCGCGCCGCCATGAATCCGCTGGAGCATCGGCGTTTCGACTTCGATGTACCCGCGGTTGCGCAGGAACTGGCGGATCTCATCGACGATGCGCACGCGCAACTTCGCCAGTTGCATGACCTCCGGGTTGGCCCACAGGTCGACATACCGCTGGCGATAGCGCAGCTCGACGTCGCTGAGGCCTTCCCACTTGGCTGGCGGAGGCAGCAGCGCCTTGGAAGCCATCTGGACGGACGATCCCCAGATGGTGATCTCGCCCTTCTTTGTCTTGCCGAGATTGCCCTCGACGACGATCAGATCGCCCAGGTCGATCAGGCCGCGCACCTCCCAGTCGCGCTCGCTGAGGCGACGCTTGTCCAGGCCGATCTGCAGGTCACCGGACTCATCCCGCAGGGTGAGGAAGGTGAGCTTGCCCATGTCGCGCTTGAGCATCACGCGGCCAGCCGCCTTGACGACGGGCCCCTGGTCGGCCCCCATCTCGTCGCGATAGGAAGCCTTGATGGTGGCCAGGGGCGTGATGCCCTCTGTTCGCTGTCCATACGGGTCCACGCCCAGCTCGCGCAGGCGCTGGAGCTTCTGACGCCTTTCCTGTTCGTAGGGGTTGATCGGGTCGTTCATGTTAATCCGGGTCAAAGACCGCCGATCATAGTTATCATCCGCCCCGACGCCAACTGTCCCGGCTGGCGGAGCTGGTCCCCCACCCGGCGGCTGCCGATCCTGCAGGGGGATGTGGCCGACCCGATCCATGCTGGTTGTCGCGATCCTGCTGCTGTTTCCGGCTTGGCCGGCGGAGGCGGGGATGCGCGTCGTCCACTCGCGGCATTACACGATCCACAGCGATCTGCCGGCGGATCTGACCGAGGATCTGGCCCGGCGGCTGGACGAGATGTACGACGAGTACAGCCGTCGGCTGACCGATTTCCGGCCCGCGGGCCGCGAGCGGCTGGACGTCTATCTTTACAGCCGGCGGGCGGACTACCTGCGGGAGTTTGGCAACGACGGCCAGCACACGGCTGGCATCTTTCTGCCCCATCGCAACTGCCTAGCCGCCGTGCTGGAGGGCTCGACCCGCCAGGACCTCCGGCGGACGCTGCAGCACGAGGCCTTTCACCAGTTCGCCCACAATCGCATCGCCCCCGACCTGCCCCCGTGGCTGAACGAGGGGCTAGCCGAGCTGTTTGAGGATGGGATGTGGACGGGCAGCGGGTTTGTGCTGGGCGAAGTGCCGCCATGGCGGGTCCGCCGCCTGCACCGCGACATGCAGCAGCAGCGGCTGATTGACTTCCCCACGTTCATGAAGCTGGATCACCCGACCTGGCTGCGGCGGATCCAGGAGGATCGCGACCTCGGCCATCTCCAGTACAACCAGGCCTGGGCGATGGTGCATTTCCTGGTCTTCGCCACGGAAGGCACCGGCCAGCCGTACTACCGCCAGCGGTTTGTCGACTTCCTCCGCCGACTGAATCGCGGACAGGACGCGGACGCCGCGTTCGTCGCTGCATTCAGCAACAACATCGCCGGCTTCCAGGAGCGGTTCGTGCAGTACGCCCGCAACCTCCAGCCGACGGAGGCGGCACAGTATTCCGAGCATGTCGAGATCCTCGCGAACATGCTGCGCATCACGCACGAGCAGGGCCGACGATATGACACGATCGACGCCTTCCGCAGCGATGTACGAGCCGCCGGCTTGCAGCTTTGGCGAGAGGAAGATGGCCTGCGGTCGACGACGGCTGCCGATCCGGGTGTCTACTTCACGTACAGCAACGGCCAGACGATCCCGTCATCACGACTGCGATTCGAGCACGTCCCCGGCGCCCCATTGCCCGACATCGTTTGCCAGCCGATGAACGACCTGATCCTGCGGGCGCACTTCTTCATCGCCCCCAACGGCACGATCGATCACGAACTGCTGATCGAGCCGGCGCGGTGAGCATCTCCATATTGTGGCGCAGACACATCCACGCGCGATTCTGACCTAACGCGCAAGAAGAAAGCACGTGCGCGACGCACGTGCCACTGTTGGTAACCTCAATTCTTTGGCCAGATGGCCGACCGATCACCGCCGGCTGAGCTGTTCCCACACGTCGCGCAGTTCCAGCGACGTGCGGACGACCACGCGGCCGTCGGCGTGGTAGTCCGACTTGTACGTCCGCGAGCGCTCCAGCGCCCGGTTGACGGCTTCAGCCAAAGCCGGATCGCGCGTGGCGGCCTCGCCGATGGTCATGTCAGGCGTAAGCGGCAGTTGCAGGACCTGCTGACGGAGCTTGTCCAGCGCCTGCTGCTCGGCTGCGCGGGTCGTCTTGAGCCGGTTGTCGACGGCAACGGAAGTTCCCTCTGCATCGATCATGTCGCTGATCCACACCGGCGGCTGAGTCGGGAGCTGCACCGTCGGCTGAATCGGCAGCACGGTTGCCGTCTGCGGGACGGCGCCTTGCCCGGTGGCCGCGCTGATCTGCATCATGAACTGCTCGCGGATCGACTGCCACTGCGCGTCGGTCAGATCGCGTCCCTGCGGCAGCTCCGCCAGGGCAGCGCGGATGACCTCGAATGTCTCCATCGGCGGCGCCGACAGCGTGACATGCACCTGCCGATCATCGGCAAAGCGAACGGCTGTCACCGGCCGCGACAGCAGATGCTCTTCGAGCTTGCGACGCAGCGGCGAGTTGGGCTGACGCATCAGCTCGCCAAGCCGCGTGCCCGACGGCAGGCGGATGTCGCTGACGCTGTCGATGACGCTCAGCGCCGCGTCGTACTTGGCGCCCCGGATGGCAGCCCGGCGAGCGTTCTCATCAACGCCCGCCCAGGCGGGATTCATGCCGATCGGCTTGACGTCATCGACGGTTGACGGCGCAGCGCCTGAGCCGGTGGCGGCGAAGGTGCGGCCAGCCATCTCCTGGAGCGCCGGCTCCATGTCGGTCAGGCCGACGGGCAGCGACTGCGGATTGGCTGCGGCGATCTCGCGAAGCGTCGCGGCGATCTTCGCGCCCTCGATCTCCATGCGCACCTGCGCGACATCGTCGCTCAACCAGCGCGGGCCGCCGATCTGCGTGGCCTGTTCCAGCGTCTTGAGCATGCGCGGACGCGCGGCGGTGCGATCCAGCAGATCGCCCACCGTCACGCCTTCTGTCAGCGGATACGCAGCCAGATCCTTCAGCAGCGCGGAGATCGCATCGTTGACCGCGGCGTCGACCGGGGCCTGCCGCACCGGCTGAGCCGCCGGCGCGTTCACCTGCGCGATAACGACTCCCGCGGGTGCGAGAGCCAGGATCAGTGCTGCCATCCACTTCATGTTCAGAACTCCAGCGCGACGGCGTCCATTTCCCCTATAGAGACGGACACTCCCCGGCACGGGATCGTTAGCCAGTTTTGCCGCTTTGGACGACCGCAAACGATACACGAACGCCGCAAACAATGGTAGAGATGCGGCCGCGCTAAACGCACGTTAGACGGGGGCTGGTCGGCAGTTACGCCAGGCCGAGGGGTTCGTAGTTCAACCCAAGCTGGAGGATGCGGTTAAGCAATTGGTCATACCCCACCCCGGCGGCTTGGGCGGAGTCGGCAAACTCCTCGCCCCGGGCGATCTGGGGATTTGGGTTGGCTTCCAGCAGGTAGACCTCCCCCTCGGGGGTCAGCCGCAGGTCGATGCGGGCGTATCCCGACAGGTCCAACGTCCGATAAATTCGCTTGCACAACTCAATGATATGCCGTTCGGCCCCTTCCGGCAGGTCGGTCGCCTGCTGCGACGTGATGCCGTACTTCTGCTGGTACTGCGTGTCCCACTTCACCTTGGACGTCGCAATCCGCGGCATGCTGGCCGGCAGATTGGCCAGCGTCAGCTCCCAGATCGGAAAGGTCATAAGCTTGCGATTGCCCATCACCGACACGTACAGCTCACGCCCCTCGATGTACTGCTCGGCGATGGCGGCAGTACCCAGGGTTTCGTGGATGTACGCGACGCGATCCTCAAGCTGCTTGTCATTGTGGACCAGCGAAGCACGCGAAATCCCAGCCGATCCCTCCTCCGTGACGCTCTTGACCAGCAGCGGAAAGGTCAGCCATTCCGGCCGGCGAACCACGCGATTGAGCTGGAACACCTCGAACTTCGGCACAGGGATCTTGTGATAGGCCAGGATCTTCTTGGTCAGCGCCTTGTCGCGCGCAAGCGTCAGCCCGCGCGGATTCGAACCCGTGTATCGCTGGCGCATCAGCTCCAGAAAGCTGACGACATGCTGGTCATAGCAGCCGATGCCGTGAAACTCCTCCAGCAGGTTGAAGCAGATGTGCGGCCGCCACTGCTCGATCTCCTGCTTGATCACGCCCAAATCGTCGCGCACGCCCAGCGGACGCACGTCATGACCCAGCTCTCGCAGGCAGGAACAGACATCAAACTCGGTGCGCAGCTCAGCCGCCCGCTCGGGCGTCAGGCCGTCAAGCGTTTCGGGGGGAACCAGGTCGGCATGCACCAGGACAAGGGTGCGGAGTTTTCGCATCTCTACAGGCAAACAGTGTTGAAACCTTGTTGTGTCTTATCGGCAGTGCCGCGCTGAAACGCCAATTTTCGGCGGGGCCAACAGTTACAAACGTCACGGCGTCGGTGCGTGACGCCCGGGCCTGGCTTCCGGCTACGGCGATGGTCGATGCGCTAATTTCTGTCGTCGCGACGGGTGAATTGCCGATTTTATGGGACGATGCATCCTTCGGACGCGATTCCATTCTCCCCCCGGCGCGCAGGCGTGGTCCTGAGCTGCGTTGCCGCGGCGCTGCTCTGCCTGATCGGTCGCGTTGCCTGGCTGCAGACCTACGGCCGCCAGCAGACGATCACGAAGCTCGAGCGGCAGACCTACATGAACCAGACGCAGTTCGCGCGTCGCGGCACCATCTTTGACGCCACGGGCAACGTGCTGGCCGGAACCGTCCAGAATCAGGCCCTCTTCGTGGATCCCAAGTTCATGTTCGAGTGCTTCCTGGACCAGGGGCTCACCCCCACCCAGATCCAGGAGCGCATCGGCGATTTGGCCGACCTGATCGACTATGACCGCGCGGAACTGATGAACCTGCTGGATGAGCGATCCGAAAGCCGCTTCGTGCGGCTGATGGACAGCGTCAGCGAAGAGTACATCGATGCGGTGCGCGAGCTCGGCATCCCGGGCGTGGGCTTCACGCCGGTCCATCAGCGGTTCTATCCGATGGGCTCGCTGGCGGCACACGTGCTGGGCGGCGTCGGCACCGAAGGCAAGGGCCTGGAGGGGATCGAGCTGAAGTACGAATCGGTCCTGGCGGGCCGCAACGGCTACAAGCGGACGATGAAGGACGCCCGCCGCCGCGGCATTGCCGTCGCGGCTGAGGATTACCTGCCCCCCCAGCACGGCAAGCACATCATCCTGACAATCGACGCCAACATCCAGATGATCGCCGAGCAGGAGCTGGAAGCCACCTGCATGCAGTTCCGCGCCAAGGCCGGCGAGTGCGTCGTGATGGACCCGCTCACCGGGGCTGTGCTGGCCATGGCCAGCTATCCGGCATATCACCCGCAGCATCTGGAAGATTCGACAGCCGATCGGCGCACCAACCGCGCTATCGTCATCCCCTTCGAGCCCGGCTCGACAGCCAAGCCGTTCATCGTCGGCCCGGCCCTCAAGTGGGGCATCACGCGGCTGGATGAGGTCTGGCCCCTGCCGCGCGGTGGCGGCTATAAGTCGTCGCTGCGATCCAAGCTGGTCACGGACGTGCATTACTACGGCCCGCTGCCGACGTGGGACATTCTGGTCAAGTCCAGCAACATCGGCATGGCCATGCTGGGCGAGCGCATGGGCAAGGAGCGGATTCGCGAGGCGCTGGCGAGCTTCGGCTTTGGCCGGCCGACGGGTGTCGAGCTGTACGGCGAGGATCCCGGCTTGCTCCGCCCGGCCAGCCAGTGGGGCAACGCCGATGTCATCTCCACCGTCCAGGGCTATGCCATGCTCGTCACGCCGATGCAGCTCGCGCGGGCGATGAGCGTCTACGCCAACGGCGGACGCCTCGTCCAGCCACATCTGCTGCGGGGCATCCTCGAGCCGGATGGCCGTATCCATCAGACCGCGCCGTCGACGCCGTGGGAGCAGTTGCCCGAGGTCGTCGACACGTACACCGCGCGGGAGATGCGCCGCGTGCTGGCGGATGTGCCCCTCCGCGGCACCGGTCGTGCGATCAAGAGCAAGACCTACAACATCTTCGGCAAGACCGGCACAGCCCACGTGGCGCACAACGGCAACTACAATGAGTCGAGCTACACCAGCTCGTTCGTCGGCGGCGCGCCCTTCGAGCGGCCGCGGCTGGTCGTGGCCTTCATCATCCATGAGCCGGATCGCTCGATCGCCCACTTCGGCGGTACGGTCTCGGCCCCGGGCGCAGCCAACGTGCTCGAGCGCTCGCTCAAGTACCTGCAGGTCCCGCCCTCCCCCGAGCTGGATCTGCCCCCGGAGCACATCCGCGGCTTGCTGTACGCCTTCGACCCGAAGGTCTATCGCAAACCCCAGGCCCAACTCGCCGCCGCACGGGACTAGTACGCAGGCTGTGCCACCGCCCCTACTCCTGCGGCCTTGCCTGGATGAGGTATCGCAGCACTCTCGCTGGCGAAGTACCGGTGTTTACCTCGGCGGAGTCTCGCAGATGCGCATACGAGCCGGCACTTGCGATATAGCGCTCATCGCTGCAGTGGATCTCAATCGCCCCTTCCAGCACCACCAGCGCCGCATGTCGCGTCTCACTCCCCCCGACATCAACCGCCGCGCCAGCCGGCAGATACAGCTCATCCACCTGCGGCATGCCGGCTGCATCATCCGCCGCACACCACACCAACCGCCGCACGCCGTCTTCGACAGACTCCACAGCCTGCGGCACCGCCCGCCGTTCCGCCGGCTCGGGCAGATCGACGACATCGATCCCCCATCGCCCCGCCTCCGTCATGACATGCTGCGCGAGCTCGGGGGTCAACGGAGGTGGAATGACCTCCTCCGGGCGGCATGGCGTCGCGACACTGCGGAAGAACCGCTCAATCTGCCCGGGGATGGCAAGCAGGATGTATCGCACAGGCGTCGGACCCTTGTTGCGGAACTGATGCGGCTGGCGCTTTGGCGCCCAGAAGAATGTCCCAGCCGGTGCGACGTGTACGCACTGCGGCCCCAGGAACTCCATCTGCCCTTCGAGAATGTAGAACCCCTCATCCTCGTCACGATGCACGTGCGGCGGCGGCCCACCGCCAGGCACAACAACGGTTTCGCAGATCAGGTAATCCCCATCGGTGACGGCTTGGCCCAGCTTGAAGCACTGCCGCTCCCCCACGACCCACATCGTGTCCCCCGCGCCGGGCGCCACGATCGTAACGTTACGCGTCGAATCGACCTGCGCCATAGGCGGCTCCTTTGCAGGGAGGATGAACAGGAAGGAAAGCCCGAATTGTCGCACCCGCGCAGCCGTCGTCAACGGAAATCCGATGCCGTCCGCCAAGCCGGCCCGCTATCGCGCAGCCGGGGCGCAGCACGCGCGGTAGACTGTCAGCAATGAGCAGTCCGCCGTACCTCAAACCCTATACCGACGCCGCACAGCGATACGGCGGCGGGTTCAACTCCCTGCTGTGGGCCAGCCGTGCGACACAGCGCATCCGCTTCGATGCGTTGGTCAGTCTGGCCGACTTCGCCGACCGGATCGTCCTCGATGCCGGCGCCGGCCGGGGCGATCTGATGGCCCATCTGCTCGAGCTGAACATCCAGCCGGCGCAGTACATCGCCCTCGAAGCCGTCGAACCGCTTGCTCAAGCCATCGAAGCCGCCAACTACCCCAACTGCCTAGTCGTCCGCGGCGATTTCATCGAGCAGCCGCAGCGCCTGTTCGTCGGAGCCGACATCATCGTCTTCTCCGGCTCGCTCAACACGCTCCAACCCGACACGTTCTATACCACGCTCCGCCGCGCCTTCGACGCGACCAACCAGACACTGATCTTCAACTTCCTGTGCGGCCCCACCCTGGCGGCTGCGCCGCATCTGCACTGGTACACGCGCGCGGAAGTGGAAATGTTTGTCCACTCACTGTCGGACCACTACGAGATTCTGGATGGGTATCTCGAGGGTGACTGTACGATCCGGGTCGACAAACCGCAGGTGAGAACGTCTTGAGCGATAGTGGTGAAGTGAGCAGTGGGCGGTAGGCAGTGGGCAGTGGCAATCCCCAGTCCGAAATCACCGATCCCCATCCCAAATCCGCATACCAAAATCGCTCAGACCCCCACCCACTGCGCTACAAGCGACCGCGCCCGGGCCGTGTCGCGCGTGCCGGAGACGATCACGCGGCCGTCGGGGAAGACGCTGAGCATCTGCCCCTCATCCAGGCGGATGCGAACGAAGAACCGCTGGCGCTCCAGCGTCACCTTGCCTTCAAGCCGGTTGGCCAGTGCCTCCAGGTCCAGGCGCGTCGGCTTCTGCGGGCGGACCTGCACGGCATCGCGCCCGCACAGGCTCGCCACGCCGCTTGCGGGCGGGGCTGCGAGGAACTCGAACTGTCGCCGCCCACAGCACGGGCAATCCTCCTGCCGTGCCTGAGCCACCGAAATCGTCCGGAATCGGCCCGTCCACACGTCCAGCGCGTGCATCACGCGGGGCACATCCGCGCCCAGCAGGATCTGCATCCCGGCTGTCACCTGAAGCGACGCCACCACGGCCACAGCCGACGCCAGTACACCCGCCTGCTCACAGGTCGCCAACTCCCCCGCAGCCGGCGGCGTGGGGAAGATGCACCGCAGGCACGCCTCACCGGGCAGGATGGGCATGACGCGCCCTTCCGTGCCGATCACGGCTCCATACACCCACGGCACACCCTCGCGCACCGCCAGATCATTGACCAGATAGCGCGTCCCCGCGTTGTCCGTGGCATCGAGGATCAGATCGACGCGGCCGACCGGCGTGTCGATCAGCGACGGGATATTGGCGGAGTCGACATCGACGACAACCGGCTCGATCGTGACGTCGCTGTTGATCTTCGCCAGCCGATTGGCGGCGGCCAGCGCCTTGGGCGCTGATGCCTGCGCATCGGCCTCGTCGAACAGCACCTGCCGCTGAAGGTTCGTCCACTCGACCAGATCGCGATCGACCAGTCGCACAAACCCCACCCCCGCGCGCACAAGCTGCTCGGCGATGACGCTTCCCAGCGCCCCACAGCCGACCACCAGCACGCGCGCTGCGCGGAGGCGCTGCTGCCCTTCATCGCCCACCTGCGGCAGAATCCGCTGGCGATCATATCGTGTCGACTGGCTCATGGGTCAGGTCCGATCAGTCGGCTGTGCTATCGGCGATCCGGGTCTGCGGACGCGGCTTGGAAAACTGCGCAGCCACCGCCGCCAAGGCGCCCAGGACGGCGATCAGCGAAACCAGCGCCAGCAGATCGGTCGTCATGGCCGGCCGCCTGCCTGGCGAGGCATGATCGCGATACACAGCATAGAGATTGAGGATATACGGAATGATCACGGCTGCATAACCGACCGCCGCGATCAGCATCGCCACGGCGGTGTGCATCGCCCGGCTGCGAGCATTCGGATCGCCGCGGCGCAGCCACATCCATCGCAGCCCCGACAGCGACACGATGACCATCGCCGCCGCCATCGTCACGGCCAGCACGGCCAGCATCGCACTCGGCTGGGCCAGCGCCTGCGAAGCCGGCTTCAGCAGGGCAACGATCCGCTCATCGCCGCGGAGCGTCAGGGCCGAGGCATGGAAATATGCCGCCAACCCCTGCATGCCCGCCAATGCCGCCAGCACCGGCGTGATGATGCATCCCCAGAACAGCAGGATCGGGCGCACCGGCAGCCGCGGCAGCTTCGTGCCCGGCTGCGGCGGCTGGGCATAGCCCAGCACTGGCTTGTCAGGGGTCGATCGTTCGAATTGCCCGGGCGTGCCTTCCATGACGCATCACGCCGTGCCGAAAAGCGGGTCGATCCACAGCGAAACGCGCTCAAACGCGTGCCGAGATCACAGACCGCAGGCATGGCGATGCCACATTGTACGCTACGCCGTCGCCACTTCGATCTCGACGGCCTTCTTCTTCGCCTTCTTGCGTTCGTTCTCGGTGAGAAGCGCCTTGCGGAGGCGGATGGCGGTGGGTGTTGCCTCGACCAGTTCATCTTCCTCGATGTACTCCAGCGCCTGCTCCAGCGTCATCTTGCGGGCCGGCTTGAGGATGATGTTCTCGTCGCTGGCGGTAGTGCGGATGTTGGTGAGCTTCTTGGTGGTCGTGGGATTGACGACCATGTCGTTGTCGCGCGAGTTCTCCGCGACGATCTGCCCTTCGTACACCGGATCGCCCGGCTCGACGAACATCACGCCGCGTTCCTGAAGGTTGTTGAGCGCGTAGGCGTTGGCGACGCCTGTGGTCATCGAAACCATCACGCCGTTGGGACGCCCCGGCACGTCGCCGCGCGCGGGGGCGTACTCGTGGAAGTTGTGGTGCATGATCGCCTGGCCCTGCGTCGCGGTGAGCATGCGCGTCCGCAAGCCGATCAGGCCGCGCGCGGGGATCGTGAACTCCAGGTGAACCTGGCCGTTGCGGTTGTCCATCCGCACCAGCTCGCCCTTGCGGTTGCCGACCAGCTCCATGACCGGGCCGGTGTTCTTCTCCGGCACGTCGACGACGAGGTACTCGATCGGCTCGAGCAGTTGGCCCGTCTCCGGGTCCTTGCGCATGATCACGTGCGGCTTGGAGATGCTCAGCTCGTAGCCTTCGCGGCGCATGCTCTCGATGAGGATGCCCAGGTGCAGCAGGCCGCGGCCGGAGACCTTAAAGGCTTCCTTGTTGGCGGTCTCTTCCACACGCAGGGCGACGTTGGACTCCAGCTCCTTGAACAGCCGCTCGCGCAGATTGCGGCTGGTGACGAACTTGCCATCCTTGCCGGCGAAGGGCGAGTCGTTGACGCTGAACATCATCGTCAGCGTCGGCGGTTCGATCTCGGTGGGCGCCAGCGGCTGGGGGTCGGTCGGATCGCAGATGCTGTCGCCGATGTCGACGCTCTCCAGCCCGGCCAGGGCGACGATATCGCCAGCCGCTGCTTCATCGACGTTCTTACGGCCCAGGCCGTCGAACACCTGCACCTGCATCACCTTGCTCTTGATCTGCTGGCCGTCGCGCCGAACGATCGTAACCTGCTGGCCGGTGCGGATCGCGCCATTGTAGATGCGCCCCACGCCGATCCGGCCGACATAGTCGTTGTACTGGATGCTGGTGATGCGGATCTGCAGTGACTTGTCCGGGTCGCCGTGCGGCGCCGGCACGTGCTTGAGCAGGGCCTCAAAGATCGGGCGGATATCCGTGCCCCGCTGCACGTAGCTCCAGGACGCGATCCCGTCGCGGCCCGAGGCGTACAGCACCGGGAAATCCAGCGTCTCGTCGTCAGCCCCCAGCTCGACGAACAGGTCGAAGACCATGTTGAGGACTTCGTCCACGCGGGCATCCGGCCGGTCGATTTTGTTGATCACGACGATCGGCCGCAGCTCGTTCTGGAAGGCCTTTTTCAGGACGAAGCGCGTCTGCGGCATCGGCCCTTCGGCCGCGTCGACCAGCAAGAATGCGCCATCAGCCATACTCAGCACGCGCTCGACCTCGCCGCCGAAGTCGGCGTGGCCGGGAGTGTCGATCAGGTTGATCTTAACCGTCTGCTTGGTCTGGGGATCGGTGTAGGTGATGGCGCAATTCTTGGCCAGGATGGTGATCCCGCGTTCGCGCTCCAACGGGTTGGAGTCGAGGATCGTGTCCTGGGCGACCTGCGACTCCCGGAAGTTGCCGCTCTGGCGAAGAAGCGCGTCGACCAGCGTCGTCTTGCCGTGGTCGACGTGCGCGATGATCGCGACGTTACGGATGTCGTTGCGTACCTGGTTCATGAATTCCTTCACCGCTATCACCTCCCGTCGCCGCTAAGGCACGGGGTGAGCGTGCATGTTCGAACAAAAAAGCTGAAATCGTCAACCGCGAAGGCGAGCCGGACGCCGCACGGAGGGGCGGATAAATTAGCTTCCCCGCAGCAATAATACAACGGCGACAGCCGGCAGGTTCGCATTTTGGCGAGGTCGGCTGCGGGGAGCGCCCTGCCCCACCATCCCCTAACACATCCTGAGCATGCCGCTGGCGGAATGACTCATGCCCGCGCGCCCAAGCGTCCGATAACTGCATATATCGGAAGGAGTTCATATGCCCGACTTGGCTGCCCTTGCCCAAAGGCTCAAGCAGGTTCGCGAGGCCCAGCAGCGGTTCCTGGCGCTGTGGGCCGTGGAATGTTTGCTGGACCGGCCACAGGCCAACCAGCGGCTCCAGAATGACCTGGCCGCCTGCGGCTCGGCATCGGGCGAAGGCGACAGCCGATCCGGCACGGAGCACCGATCGAATATTCCAAACAACTAGCGGCCGCCGCCCCACCGCGCGGGAGGCGACGGCCCAATCTGCCGATAAGAGCTTAACCCATGGGACGCATCACCTCCGGCATCGGACTGGTCAGCGGGATCAACTCCCGTGACATCATCGATCAGCTCATGCAGATCGAGGCCCGCTCCAAGACCCTCCTGCAGCAGCGGATCGACAAGACCAATCAGCGAAAACTCGCCTTCACCGACCTGTCCACGCGGCTGACCAGCCTGCGCATCAGCGCCACCACGCTCAAGAAGCCCTCCACCTTCACCCAGGCCCAGACCACCAGCAGCAATGAAAACGTCCTGACCGCCACCGCGGCGGCGGGCGCCAGCGTCGGCTCGTACACGTTCCAGGTCGCCCGCCTCGTGACCAGCCAACAGTCCGTGACGCGCGGATTCGCCGATGCGGACAAGACGCGCGTCGGCGCCGGCACGATCACGCTCGAAATGGGCGGTGGCGACCTGAAGAAGCAGGTCAATCTGTCGGACCTGCGTGGCGGTGAGGGGATTCGCCGCGGCGTGTTCCGCATTACGGACCGCAGCGGCGTGTCGGCCAGCATCGACATCAGCTCGGCGGTCACGCTCGAGGACGTCGTCAAGAAGATCAACACGTCGCTGGACATTGGCGTGCGCGCGAGCATCGGCCGCGACGGCCTGGTCCTGACGGACATTTCCGGCGGCAGCGGGCAGTTGACAGTGCAGGATCTGGGCGGCGGATTCGCGGCACAGGACCTCGGGATCGCCAACAGCGTGGCGGGCAGCGTTCAGCCGGATCAGATCACGGGCGGCGTGCTCAACTACATGGGCCGCTCGACGACGCTCTCCAGCCTCAACGATGGGCGCGGCGTACGCCAGGCAACCGGCAATGACTTTGCCATCACCGTCGGCGGATCGGTCGTCAACATCGACCTTGGCACCGCCCGCACGCTCGGTGATGTCATCGACCGGATCAACACCGACGGCGCCGGCGTCGTCCGTGCGGAGATCTCAGCCGACCGCAAAGGCATCACGCTGATCGACGTCAAAGGCGGCAACGACGTCGTCGTGACGGCGCTAAACAACTCCAAGGCGGCTGCCGATCTGGGCATCCTCGGCACGGGCACAGGCGGCACGCTGGCGGGCCAGAGCCTCGACGGCGCGCTCAACAGCGTCTCGCTGGCGGCGCTCAACGGCGGCAAGGGGCTGACGCTCGGGCAGATGTCGATCACCGATCGCAACGGCGCCTCAGCCATCGTCGATCTCAGCTCGGCCACGACCGTGCAGGATGTGCTGGACATCATCAACAACACCGGCGGGATCAATGTCACCGCCCGGCTGAACGCAGCCGGCAACGGTATTGAAATCGTCGACAACACTGGCGCCGGCGGCAATCTCATCATCGCCGAAGCCGGCGGCGATACAGCCGAACAGCTCGGCCTGCTCGGCACCTACGACCTCAATGCCAAAGCCACCGGCAAGAACCTCCAACGCCAGTGGGTGACGGAGGCGATGGCCCTGTCCAACTACAACGGCGGCAAGGGCGTTTCACAGGGAAGCTTCAAGATCACCGCAGCCAACGGCCAGAGCGCGACGATCGACCTGTCCAAGCAGAGCTATCAGACGCTCGGCGAAATCATCGATCTGATCAACAGCCGCCAGATCGGCGTCGTCGCCTCGATCAACGAGACCGGCGATGGCTTGCTCTTGACCGATACCACCGGCGGCGCCGGCAAGATGAAGGTCGAAGACCTCAGCGGCACGGCCGCAGCCGATCTGCGCATCGCCGGCGAGGCGAAGGACAGCATCATCGACGGCTCGTTCGAGATCTCCATCGAGATCTCCGCCACCGACACGCTCAACGACGTCCGCCAGAAGATCAACGACACCGGCTTTGGCGCCTTTGCCAGCGTGATCAACGACGGCTCGGGCGCCGCCCCGTTCCGCCTGTCGCTCAACGCGCGCAACGGCGGATACGCCGGGCGATTCGTCTTCGACGCCGGCACGACCGCCCTGGCGACGCAGACGCTCGTCGACGCGCAGGACGCAGCCGTCTTCCTCGGCGGCAACGGCGCTGAGCAGCCGTTGCTGATCACCTCGTCGCGCAACCAGATCACGGGTGTCATTCCCGGCGTCACGCTCGATCTGCACGGCGTCTCCGACACGCCCGTCACGCTCAACGTCAGCTCCACGCCCGACAAGGCGATCGAAACGATCAGGAAGTTCACCGAGGACTTCAATGCGATGATCGAGAAGATCAACGAGCTGACGAAGTTCGACACGGAAACCAACAAGGCCGGCCTGCTGCTGGGTGACAGCACCGTGCGGCGAATCCAGTCGGAAGTGTATGCCGCCCTGACGACGGCCATCGACGGTGCGGGCAAGTTCCGCGTGCTTGCGCAGATCGGCTTGCGCGTCGGCAGCGGCGCGGTGCTTGAGTTCGATGAGGAAGTCTTCCGCGAAGCCTACGCCCAGGATGCAGAGGCCGTCAGCCGCCTGTTCACGGCTCTCACCGAGGGTCTGACCGAGGACATGCCGGTCACACAGCTCAACGACGGCCGCGGCCTCCGCACGCAGGGCGAAGGGATCAACGATCTGCGCATCACGCTGAAGGACGGCACGGCTCTGGAGCTGTCGCTGTTCCAGGCTCGCACGATCCGTGACGTCATCAACGCCATCAACGATGCCGGCAAGGGCAAGATCGTGGCGGATATCTCCTCCGACGGCCAGAGCCTGCGTCTGCGCGACACGACCACCGGCTCGGAGAGCTTCGCCGTGACGGCGATCAACGGCTCGCAGGCGGCGTATGACCTGGGTCTGACCGTGGCGGCGGAAGGTGACATTATCGACGGTAGCAAGATCGCTGCCCTGGCCACCGGCGGCGGCATCGGCTCCCGGCTCGAGCAGCGGATCAACCGCCTGATCGACCCGGTCACCGGCATCATCACGCGCGAGAACCAGAAGCTCGACACCGTCACCGATCAGTTCCAGGACCGTATCGAACAGCTCGACAAGATCCTCGAAGCCAAGCGTCAGCGGCTGGAGCGGCAGTTCGCTCAGATGGAAAGCATCCTCGCCAGCCTGCAGTCGCAGCAACAGTCGCTCAGCTCGATCCAGTACATCTCGATGCCGTCGAGCAACAAATAACACCATGGTGTTTTGTATTCAGTTGTCTGGTGTTTTGAGGTGTGGCGCGCCGCGGCACGCTTGAAGCCAGCTATCACCTGTCGGGGAACGTGGAACAGCGGCCGCGAAGACGCGAAGGGCGCGAAGGATGGCTTGTGAGTAGAGCAGGCGAATGCCTGCCGCGCGTCATGCCAACTTGCTTCCTCTTCTCTTGGATTTGAACCGTCCTTGGATCTTGGTGGTTGGAGCTTGGAACTTCGCGCGGGCGCAGCTTCACCTTCCCACCTCAATGAGCATCGGCTCGATCCACACACCTGCCGGGGCGAGTGACTGACCATCGATGGGCTGGACCAACAGCGTCAGCGTCCGCACGCCGCTCAGCGGGATGGCGATCTCCCGAGGCGCCTCAGCCGAGGTCATCGGCGGGCTGCGATACAGCTCCTCCCCATCGCCGAGAATCACCAACTGCCCGGGCAGCACCGGGGCCTGCCCCGGCGCGATCCCGCCCGACACCAGCAGCGACTGATATCGGCCGCCCACAGCAAAATCGAGCGCCATATTCCCTGCCACTGACAACACGTTGTCAGTCCCCCGCCCGTCTGCGGGCAACCCATAGCCGCTGGCCCTTCGCTCCGCCGCCATCGGCTCGCCTATCACCAGCCCCAGCCGCCGCACCTGCGGCTTGATCGCCACCAGCGACACCCCGCGCCCCCCCACCGCGCGTACGGTCGAGAGATCCCGCGCCTCCAGCCGCACGACACCCGCGACATCATCCTCGATCACCAGCCGATCCCCCTCGATCCGCAGCTCGTCGGCGATCCAGATGCTGCCGTTGACGTCCTCGATCACGACCGCCGCCTGCGGCTGGGGCGCTTCGGCCAGCACGATCAGCGACAGATCATCCAGATCCAGCATCTGAATGCCGTGCAGAATCGAGCTCAGCCGGACGCGCGAGCCGATCTCGAGGATCTCCCCCTCAAGGAAATCGCCGTTGTGCATCAGCACACCCGTTCGCCCGTCGATCAGGCGGCTGCGTGCTTCGCTGGTGAGCGGTTGGCGGATGATGCTGGCGATCTTCGAGATGGGCACGTCGACCGCGTCGCGCCCGCGACCGATGCGCACGCGATCATCGCGAACACGCGCGACCGCACCCGCCATCACCCGCCCGTCGCGAAGCAGCACACCACCGCCAAACAGCACCACCGACCGCCCCGACGCATCCGGCTGCTCCATCTGGCCGCGGACCGATACCTGATCGAACCGGGCAGCGCATAGCCGCGCGGTGTCACGGCTGGTAACGGCCAGCCCCGCGTAGACACGCTCGCCCATGTCCGTCCGCGTCTGGCCGATGCTCGTCCACGCCTGTCCATCGGGCGAGATCATCGCCTCCCATGCCTTGCCCGTGTATCGCAGGCGAAGCCACATCGGCAGCTTGCCGGGGAGATCCTTGATCGTCCTGGCTTCGGGGGCAGGCTGGCGATCCTCACGCTTGCGGTTGTCTCGCATCTCCAGCACAACCTGGCCGGTCGGTTTGATCAGTAGCGAGACGTAGGACGAATCCGGCTGAAGATCCTGCCGGATCATGATGCCAGCCTTCGCGTCGATGTGTGTGTTTTGGATGGAAACGACGCGCGTGACGATCTCCAGCTCGCGCACCTGAACACGGCGATGGACGAAGTGAAACGCGTCGAGCCGCTGGCCGATCTCACCGCCCGCCCCCCGCAGGTCGAAGACACCATCGTTGCAGACGGCCTGCCCGTTTAAGCCAACGCTGCCGATGTCCTGGCTGGTCCATCCCGGCGGAAGCTGGCCGCGCGCCGGCCCGTTCTGTGGCGCAGCGTCAAAGTCGATCGTCAGCACCTCGTCCGGGTCAAGCCGCTTGGCTGCCCCGATCCCCGGCTGAACGATCACCCTCCCCCCGCTGAAGGTGACATTCCCCTCCAGCAGATGGCCGTCCACCGTGCACACGCGTCCGCCCAGCAGATGCGAGGTGCACGCCAGCACACCGAGGATGAACAGGCCCAGCCGTCTCACGCGCCCAATTCTAACGTCCGGCGCTCCACGAATCAGTGTGGGACGGGCTACCAGTCCGTGTTTCCATAGTCGCATCCATGGGCTGCCAGCCCATGCCACCAGACTATTGCGCTTCACACCAGCCGCACAGGCACGCCATGCTCATGCAGGTACTGCTTCACCTGCTGCACGGTGTACTTGTTGAAGTGGAAGATGCTGGCTGCCAGGGCCGCATCGGCATGGCCTTCGACCAGCGCCTGCCGCATGTGCTCCGGGCTGCCGGCTCCGCCGCTGGCGACGACGGGAATGCTCACGGCATCGCTCACGGCTGCCGTCATCTCGATGTCATACCCTTCCGTCGTACCGTCCGCGTTCATGACATTGAGGACGATCTCGCCAGCCCCCAGCGCCTCAGCCTGTTTCACCCAGTCCATCACCTTGATGCCTGTGCCGACGCGCCCGCCGTTGACGAAAACCTCCCACACCTCCACGCCATCCTTCATCACGCGATTGGCGTCCAGCCCGAGCACTGTCGCGCATCGGCCGAACCGCCGCGCCACCTCCGCCAGGAGTTGCGGCCGCTTCACGGCTGCCGAGTTGATGCTCACCTTCTCCGCCCCGGCCTGGATCAGCCGAACGGCGTCATCGAGCGTGCGGATCCCCCCGCCCACCGTCAGCGGCATGAAGACATTGTCCGCCACCTCGCGGACCAGGTCCGCCATGATCTGCCGCCCCTCGTGCGAAGCCGAGATATCGTAAAACACCAGCTCGTCGGCCCCATCCGCCTGATAGCGCCGCGCCTGTTCGACGGGATCGCCGGCATCGACGTGATCGAAGAACTTCACGCCCTTCACGACACGTCCTTTGTCCACGTCCAGGCAGGGAATGATCCGTTTGGTCAGCATGATAGGCGCATCATACGCCGCTACTCGCCCCCCACCAAAACCCGCCCGCCACAACTGCAACCCCCAGCAACGGTTTGCCAAATTCCGCGTCTCCCCCCTCGTGAGTCCGATAAAAACTCACGCCACGAGGTCATCCCCGCCGATGAAGGAACAAACCGCATAGCCGATTCACGCACGGATGCGTAGAGGAATGATGTCGCCCGATCGTAAAATCTGTAATCTCCAGCAGTTACTTGATGCTCGCCAGGCTGCCCGCGCCGCCGGCAAGACGGTCGTGCACTGCCACGGCTGCTTCGACATCGTCCACCCCGGCCATATCAGCTATCTCCAGTTCGCCGCCACGCAGGGCGACATCCTGATCGTCACCGTCAGCGCCGATCCGCAGGTCAACAAGGGGATCAACCGCCCGCTCATCCCCGAGGACCTCCGCGCCGCCAGCCTGGCTGCCCTGGAGTGCGTCGATTACGTCTACATCAACCCGCACCCCACTGCCGTCGAGCTGCTCGAACAGCTTCAGCCCGACATCTACATCAAGGGCCGCGAGTACGAAATCAACCACGACCCGCGCTTCCTGGCTGAGCGTGACACCGTCATCCGCCACGGCGGACGCGTCGTCTTCTCCAGCGGCGAGGTCGTCTACTCCTCCACCGCCCTCATCAACGCCCTGGAAGACAGCCACCCGCTCAATCAGGAAAAAGTCCGCCGCTTCCGCGAGGACTACGACCTGACCAGCCAACATCTGCTGGGCATCGTCAATCGCTTCCATGGCCGCCGGGCTGTGGTCATCGGCGATTACATCCTCGACCGCTATCACCTATGCGATGCCACCGGCGTCGCGGCTGAGGCCCCCATGATGTCTCTGCGGACGCTGCGCAGCGACGACTACGACGGCGGAGCCGCCATCATCGCCGCGCATCTGGCCGGCCTGGGCGCGACACCTACGCTTGTCACCGCGTTCGCCAATGACGAAGCTTCTCGCCAGGTCGCCGATCGCCTGTCCCGCATGGGCATCGAGGTGCAGGCGACCAACCACCGCCGCCAGCTCGTTACCAAGCACCGCTTCCTCGTTGATGAGCAGAAGCTGTTCAAGGTGGATGAGGGCCCCGTTCAGCCGCTCGACTCCGCCGCCGAGGCGACACTGGCCGACCGCATCCTCGCAGCCGCCGAGGGCGCCGACGTCGTCATCTTCGCCGACTTCGGCTATGGCCTGATGACCGGCGGACTGCTCGACCGCATCATGCCGCCCCTGCGCCAGCGCGTGCCCGTCCTGACTGCCGATGTCAGCGGCGTCCGCAGCAGCCTGCTTCGCTTCAAACATGTGGACCTGCTGACTCCCACCGAGCGCGAGATGCGCCAGGCCCTGGGCGATCACTCCAGCGGCCTGACGGCTGTCGTTTACAACATGCTTCAGGCCACCCGTTGCCCGCAGGCCCTCATCACCCTCGGCAAACAGGGACTGGTCGCCTTCGACCATGTCGTGCCGATGAGCGTCGATGGCGCTTGGGAACGGCGGCTTCGCAGCGCGTATCTGCCGTCGCTGGCGGGCCGCGTGGTTGATCCGCTCGGCTGCGGCGATGCCCTGCTGGCCGTCGCGAGCATGACGTTGGCGGTCGAAGGATCGCTCCAGGCCGCCGCGTATCTTGGATCGCTGGCCGCCGCTGTTGCAGCCGATCGGCTGGGCAACCATCCCGTTACAGCCGATCAGCTCCTGAACCGTATTCCTCCCCAGCCGCTGGCGGCCTCCATGCCGCAGCGCCTGGCATCGTGAGCCGTCGTGATGTCCTCTCCCCTCCAATGGCAACCCCTCCAGCTCCTGCGTCAGAACTTCGACGCCAACGTCGAAGCCCTGGCCACACGTGATCCGGCCCTCGCCGCTCGCCTGCGCGCTCACACGCCATTGGGGGAATACTTCCTCAGCACCAATACCAACCAGATCCTCCTCGCCCGCCGCGAGGGCCAGCAGCTCATCGGCACGCAAAACGCCGTCAATCCTGCGACAGCCGCCGCGCTGGTCAAACAGGCCTTCCCAGAAGGCGCCTACAACGCCCCGATGATGGTGGCGGGGATCGACCAGGGATGGCTGTGGAATGCGCTGTTCCAGCTCCCCTGCAACGTCCCGGGCATCCCGGGATACCGGCCGCCACTCTACCTGCTCACGGCTGAGATCGAGCACCTGTGGGTCACGCTGCACATCCAGACCTGGCAGAAGCCCCTCGCCGATCCGCGCACGCTCCTGTTCGTCGGCCCCGACGCACTTGAACAGGCGCGCAAAGCCATGCTCAGCAACTTCATGATCCCCTGGCCGAAGTTCTGCGCCACCATTGAGCCCAAGCTCTTTCCCCCCGGCGGCAACTTCGACCTGCTCCTTCAGGAGCTGCTGCAGCACGCCAACGAACGATTCACGGCTTCCCAGCAGGCACTGACGACTATCTATTCCGCCCGCGATGCCCGATCCATCGCCGAACAGTTCTCCTCCAGCCGGCGCCTGCGCGTGCTCGGCATCACCAGCCGATTCACAACGTTCCTCCAACATTCGATGCGCGACTGGCTGAGCGCGTTTGAACGCCTCGGCCATGAGACGATGCTCCTGATCGAGCAGGACGATCATCAGGTCCTTAATAACATCGTCTACAGCCAGACGGCTCAGGCCTTTCAGCCGGATCTGATCCTGATGATCGACCACTACCGCAACGAGTTTGCCGGTCTGCCGACGCAGATCCCCTGCGTCATGTGGGTGCAGGATCAGCTTCCCCACCTGTGCACCCCCAAAGCCGGCGCCGACCAGGGCCCGCTTGACTACTGCCTCGGCTACGGCCGTCTCATGCACACGCGCCGCCACGGCTACCCCGCCGACCGCTACCTGCCCGCGATCGTCGGCGTCAATGACGAGCGATTCAAACCCGGCCCGCTCACGCCCGAACAGCAACGTCGATTCGCCTGCGACGTCTCTTACGTCGGCCACGCGTCGATGCCCGCGGACGTGATCGTCTCCACCCAGATGGCCGCGCTCGATCCGCTCAGCCAGCGGCTTGTCCGCGACACCTTCGATCAGCTCCGCGCCGTCTACGACAGCGGCGGATCGATCACCCAGCCGGTGCATATCCGGCGCATGATCGAAAACGCCCTCGTCCGCAATTCCACCACGATTGATCCGTCTTCGATGGCGTCATTGCTCGATTTCTTCACCCATCAGGTGAACAACGCGCTGTTCCGCCATCAGACGCTGCAGTGGCTGGCGGAGATGGACATCAATCTCCATCTCTACGGCCGCGGCTGGGAGAGCCATCCGACACTCAAGCGCTTCGCCCGCGGCGTCGCTGATAATCAGTCTGAACTGTGCGCGATCTATCGCGCAAGCAAGATCAACCTGCAGGCCACGCCCTTCGGCGCCGTCCATCAGCGCCTGATCGACGGCCTGGCAGCCGGCGGATTCTTCCTGATCCGCTACGTCCCCGGCGATGAGATCGAAGTCATCTATCGCAAGCTGTGGCAGTGGTGCTGCGAGAACAACATCACCACCGATCAGCAGATCTTCGCCCGCGCTACGCCGCAGGTGCAGCAGTGGCTGGACGACGCCCGCCGGCTACTCCAGATCGATTTTGCCGAACACGAATCGTCGCTTTACGACGCGCTGGAACTCTCCGCCGACGGCGGCTACATCCGCTCAGCCGCCGCGATCTGGGACGAGTATCACGAAGTCGCCTTCGCATCAGCCGACGAGCTCCACCAGAAAGTCACCTGCTTCCTCCAGCACGAGGATCGCCGCCGCGCCATCGCCGAATCGATGCGAAAGCCCGTGATCGAACGCTTTACCTATGTCGCGACCACCCGCGCCCTGCTGCGCTTTGTTGCCGATGACCTTCGGCGAAAGAGTGCAATCCGGGAGGCTGCATGATGAACACCCAACGCCCTCTGCGCATCGCCTTCATGACCACCTGCGGACGAAACGTCGGTGACGAGTTCATCCGCGAAGGCATCCGCTCCTTCTTCGACGAGCTGCTGCCGAGCTACAACGCCTTCTACGTCGACAAGCACGATCTGACGACACTCCAGCGCCAGCAGTACGACGAGATCGAGCGCCTGGGCGACAAGTTCCGCCAGGCTGACATCATCGTCCAAGCCGGCGCGCCTGTGTACTGGAGCAACGGCCGGTATACCTCATGGAATGCCGACTGGGCTGAGGCCCTGTGGGAAGATCGAATCTTCCGCGCCCGGCGTGAACAGCTCGTCTTCAATCTCGGCGCCGGCGCGGGGCAGAAATCGGAAGATGATCTGCAGACGCTGCTGGACGACACGCGCCTCTGCCAGTTCGCCCGCCAGGCTGCCCTGGCCTGCGCCTGGACAGCCGTGCGCGATCCGCTGGCGTCGCAGTTCCTGCGCGCTCTGTGCATCCAGCACGAGCTGCTGCCCTGCCCGGCCTTCCACGCCGCGCGACGCGTCTGCGGCCACGGCCAGCCGCCGCCTCCGCAGGATCTGCTGGCCGTCAACCTCATGCGACTGGCCGGGCACTATCGCCTGAAGCCTGAGACCGACCCCGACAACTGGCGGACAATCATCGATCAGTTCCTGCCGGAACTGCGCCGTGAGCATCGCCTGATCTTCGTCGCCCACGACGCCGCTGAAGCCGAGTTTCAGCGCGATCTGGCGCAGGACGACGAGATGGTCTTCCTCGCCAGCGACTATCGCGATTACCTGTCGCTCTACAGCCGCGTGAAGGGGATTGTCGCCAATCGCGTGCATGCCGCCGTCTGCGTGGCCGGCTTCGGTCGGCCGGCGGTGATCATCGGCAATGACTGCCGCATCGGCATCGCACGGCCCATCGGCATTCCCGCGATCGACAGCGCCGATGCCACGGCTGAGTGGATCCTCGATCAGCTCGCCGCCCAGTTCGATGATGTCGAAGACCTGCAGGCTGAGCGACTGTCGCTGCGCGAATCGTCGGCTCAGGCATACCTGATCCCGATCGCCGCGGCGCTGCGCTGCAGCCAGCTCAAGAAAGCCGCCTGACAGATCATGTACCTTCCTCCACCCCTCCATCGTCTTCGCAAGCGCATCCGCCAGCGCATGGCCATAGGGCAGAACCTGCGCCTGGCCGATCGCGTCGCGCGCCATGCCCCGCGCGTCGTCGAAGACGACACGGGGTTCCGGTTCGTCTTCCACGACTACATGCGGCCCTATGCGCGCAACCTGCTGTGTCGCGCAGCGACGGCTGGGCAGTATGACGCCATCTGCGCACTGGTCCGGCCGGGCGATACGGTCTTTGACGTGGGCGCGCACATCGGCCGCTTCAGCGTCTTCGTCGAAAAGCTCGTCGGCGAGACCGGACGCGTCTTCGCCTTCGAACCCGTTCCACAGACTTACTGGGCTCTGCGCGAATGCCTCGCCCTCAACCGCTCGCAGCGCGTGCAGGCCGAGCAAGCCGCCATCTGCGATCGCGTCGGCACAGCCGAGATGCACTGTTTCCCGCCGGAGTTCTCAAGCTGGAACTCCCTGGGCAAACCAATCATGACCACCCCCGCCGGCCGGCAGGTCACGCCCGCGCAAACTGCGATCGTCCCCGCATTGACCCTCGACCACATCTGCCGGCGCGACGGCATCGACCGCGTCGATTTTCTGAAGGTGGACGTCGAAGGCTTCGAAGCCGCCGTCTTCCGCGGCGCCCATCGCCTGCTGGCGGAACGCCGCATCGGCCGGATCTGCTTCGAGATCTCGCAGGCCCCGCTCGCCGGTGCGGGATCGACCGCGCGCGAGGTCTTCGACATCCTCGAATCGCACGGCTATCGCGTGTACCAGTTCGATGAGAAGGCACGGCGGTTTGAAGGCCCGCTGCGCGATTCGAATGCGTATTGGGCCAACTACTACGCCTCAGCCGAGGCGTTGGCGCCGGAGGTTACTGTCGCGAGGGCGGCTTGAGATGACGCGTAAAGGTCCGGTCATACTCGCGATCGACCGCGACATACCGCGGATGCCGCAGCGGCCAGGTTATCGCCGTCGTCGGCAGATCCGCCATCGGGTGCGCGCTGCGCGTGTGGGTCGCCCCGCCACCCACGCCGATGTTCTGGATCAGGTTCACCGCGGGCACGACCGACAAGCCGGACTGGATGATCCGCGCAAAACTCCACTGCATGTCCCAGGTGTCGACCTCGCCCCGACGAACGCGCTCGTATGTCGCGATGCGCGGTTCGTACAACATCGGATCGGCGAAGACGTCTCGCACGCGGTCGCGGGCTTCGGCATCGTCCCAGGCGCGCATCTCGACGTCGTAATACCGCCACGCGCGTGCCCACGATGCCCAGCCCCAGATCGCTCCGCAGTAGGAAAAATGGTAGCTCTGCCGGTCCGCTTTCCACGGCGCCACCGGGTTCAGGCCGGTGATCATCATCACCCGCTCGTCGTCGCGATAGCGCGCAAGCAGCTCATCGCAAAACGGAAAGAAGCTCGGGTCGGGCAGGCAGTCATCCTCCAGCACGATGGCCTCGTCGGTCTGGCTGAAAGCCCAGTCCAGCCCGGACGACACGCGCCGCCGGCAGCCGAGGTTCTGCTCCGCAAAATCCGTCAGCAGATCGCAGGGCCAGTCGACCTGCGTCACGATACGACGGACTTCGGCGACGGCTTCCACATCGTCCTGGCGCCCCGCGCGCGGGCCGTCGCACACGACCAGCAGCCGCCGCGGACGCGCTGCGCGCAGGCGCGCAAAAACGCGCGCCGTCAGCGCCGGCCGATTGAACACCAGCAACACGACCGCCGATCGCAGGGAGTTGTCCATGACTAGCCCGTCCTTCCCAGGAACCGTCGCCTGGAGCTCGGATTGTGATAGCAGGCCGACGCCCGCCTGCAAAGCCCGCCGTCCGCTGAACGTCTGGACCGCCTATCGTCTGGGCATGCGCCTCAAGGCCTCCTTCGACGGCCCCTTTGCGCACAAATGCGCAACGCTCGCCCGGCTGATCGCCTCCCCGCGCCTTATGTCACGCTGGCTGACGCCCATCGACTACGTGCGCTATCGTGAGCTGGACTTCGCCCTGCGCGCGGTGGAACGCTACAAACCCTCCCCCCGCTGCGTGCTGGATATCTCCAGCCCCAAGCTCGTCCCGTTGGCCATTGCACATCAGTACCCGCGTGCGGCCGTCCGTTCGACCGACATCATCCAGACCGAGATCGACTGGGTCACCCGCTCAGCCCACACACTCGATCTGCCCAATCTTCAGCCCGAACTCGCCGATGCCCGGAAACTCGAGTACGACGACAACGCCTTCGATCTGATCACCAGCATCTCCGTCTTCGAGCACATCGCGCCCGAAACCGACGGCGAACTCCCAGCCGTCCGCGAGATGGCGCGCGTCCTTGCCGCCGGCGGCGTTGCCGTCCTGACCGTCCCCTTTTCCCACAAGTACTTTGCCGATTACGTCGCCGGCGACGTGTACGAGCGCTCCGGCCATCCCGGCAAACCGATCTTTTTCCAGCGGTTCTACGATCTGCCCCTGCTGAAGCGCAACATCATCGACGCCTCCGGCCTGGAACTGGTCGACCTGCGTTTCATCGAAGAGCGATACTTCTTCCGTGATCCACGGCGGCGGATGGCGCACTACATCAACGCCTCCCCGCGCCAGCGGCTGTGGATCGGGCCGCTGTATCCCCTGCTGTCGCATGTATTTCTGTCCAGCCCCAAGGCGCTGGACCGCTGCACCAAACCCTATCTGGCGTGCATCGTCCTGCGCAAACCGCGCGTCGGACCCGGCAACGTCCGAGAATAATCATGTTTCTCGCGCAACCCTGCCGATGAGGTTCATGGAACTCTCAACCCACGGAGCATGCCCATGCGCCTCCAGCCGGAACCTGACTACCTGTGGCCTGATGCCTTCATGGGATGGATGACCGCCCCGCTTCGCTGGGTCGCGCGGGCCACGTTCTACGCAGGATGGATCGCCGGCCGCATCGCCTGGCGAATGATGATCCCGAAGAAAGCCATCGCCGTCGTCCGCCCGGACGGTCTGGGCGATGCGATCCTCTTCGAACCGGCGTTGCGCAGCCTTGCGCAACGCTTCAACGAACACGAAATTCATCTGTTCGCGACGCCCGTCGTCTGCGATCTCTATCGCAACTGCGGTTACGTTCACGAGTCCTTCCCGACGCCCCGCGGAGGCAAGGAAGGCAACCTCGCTTACTTCAAGTCGCTTCGCTGGCGATGGCGCATGGGTTACGCCATGGCCCGCCATGCGTATGACATCGCGATCTACCCGGTCCAAAGTGCCGATCCGATGGGCAACTGGATCGTCTCCAACCTGCGCGCCGGCGAACGATGGATCGTCGACGGCGACACGCAGAACCAGTTCGACTGGCAGAAGCAGCGCACAACCGAGCGTGCCACCCGCGTGCTCGAAGCCATGGACGACGGCCACGAACTGGTCCGCAATGCCCAGCTCGCCCGCCAGTGGGATGTCGAGATCGGCGGCCAGCCGCCGCAGTTCGCCGTTGATGCCGAATCTGCGCAGCGGGCCGATCAGCTCGTCAGCGCGTGGCGAACCAGCGCATTCGGTTTCGGCGCGCATGGCGTGTTTGGCGTCGTCCCGGCTGGGACACTGGCGAGCAAGAACTATCCGACGGAGTCCTGGGTGCGCGTCCTGCGCGAGCTTTGGGTCGCCCATCGCCTGATGCCTGTCTTTCTCGGCGGCCGCGCAGAGCAACCGCTGATCGACGCGATCGCCGAACGCCTGCAGAGCATCCCGCACCGCCGCCTGCCGCAACCGGTGGACATACAGACACTCGCAGCCGTCATCGGCCGGCTCGATGGACTGCTGAGCATCGACACCGGCCCTGCGCACTTCGCGGTCGCGCAGGCGGTCCCGAGCGTCATCCTCTGTGGCGGTGGACATCCGGGTCGGTTCTTCCCCTGGCCGGACGCGCCGCACGCAACCATTCTGACCAACCCGATGCCCTGCGCCGGATGCTTCGGCCGATGCAAGCTCGCTGAACCCGAGTGCCTCACCCGCATCCCGCCCGAAGACGTCGTCGCGGCGTGCGTCGATCGATTCATCGAACGCCAACCCATGCGCGCGGCGGGATAGTCCGTCGGTGGAGCTCCCAAGACGCCATTGTTCTGCGCGTCTCATCCATATCTCACCCGTGCGGTGACTTACCGCGGTTATCGGAAGATCGGTTGAAGGGTTGCTCAGGGGATTTCCGATGATCCCTATTGGACCCTCATCGGAAAGGCGCAGGCCAAGCATGTACGACCTGTCGATCATCCTGCCTACGTGCAATCGTGGCGCGCTGTTGGAAAATGCACTGGCTTCGATCTGGCGCAACACCTCGTGCAACTACGAAATCATCGTTGTCGACGGAGCCAGTTTTGACCGGACTCAGGCTGTCCTAACAGAAGCCCGCGAGGACATGGGTGATCGGCTGAAGGTTATCCGTGAAGAGCAGCGCGAAGGGTTCGTCCGGGCCGCCAACAAGGGATTCCGGGCTGCCACCGGGCGGTATGTGACCTGGCTGAATGACGACGCCCGCCCCCTGCCGGGTGCGCTGGATGCAGCCGTCGTGCAGATGGATCACGCCCCCGAGGATGTCGGAATGATGGCGATGTTCCACCGGTTCCAGTCACCGCGGAACGTCGCGTATGAGACGATCCACAATGGGGTTACGTACCGCCTGCTGCACGTGCGCGGCACGCTGTACGCCAATTTCGGGATCATCTCCAACGAACTGCTGCGCAAACTGGACTATTTCGATGAGCGGTTTTACGTCAACGGCGCCGACCCGGACCTTTCGCTGAAGGTCTGGTACAGCGGGAAGCGGGTCGTGCAGACGTACGGCGTGCTGATCGACCATGACGAGCATGCCGACGGCCGACGCTACATTGACATGCCCCGCGGCCAGGACGACAACGCCGCCCTGTTCGCCAAGTGGGACCTGCCGCCGAAGAACCCGATCCGCAATGACTTCGATCCGCAGAACCCCTGCACGCTCCGAGGGTTGCGCGATCCGAACGTCAGCCTGGCGGCGTAAGAGCATCTGAGATTTCAAATCTGGAGTTTCAGGCAGGATCCCGATCAGCGCCCCCTGCGTCACTCCTCTACCTCACGCCGGGGATTCACCTTTTCCGTTCACTTTGGCCGATGAAGTGGGCATGTCCCTTTCATTGGCGGCTACGCCGCGCGTCAGCTTTCTGATCTCGACCTACAACCGCCGCGACGTGCTCTTGGGCACGCTGGGGCAGATTGTCGCCTGCGGGCTTCGCCCCGAGGACTACGAGATCCTGGTGGTCGACAACGGCAGCACTGATGGCACAGCCGACGCCGTGGCTGAGGCATTTCCGCACGTACGGTTGTTCCGTCTAAAGCGCAATGCCGGCCCCTGCTCCAAGAATCTGGCGCTGTCCGAAGCCGTCGGCGAGTTCGCCGTCTTCCTCGATGATGACTCCTACCCCGCGCCGGGCAGCATCGAGCGGATGATCGCCCATTTCGAGGCTGATCCCTACCTCGGTGGCGCGATCTTCACCGTGACGCTGCCGGACGGTTCGCAGGAATGCAGCGCCTACCCCAACGTCTTCATTGGCTGCGGCACGGGCTTTCGGCGGCAGGTGGTCGAAAAGCTCGGCGGCCTGCCGGAAGACTACTTCATGGCGGCGGAGGAGTATGTCCTGTCGCTGCGGATGATGGACGCCGGCTGGGACATCCAGCGGTTTGACGACCTGCACGTCACGCACCTCAAGACCCCCTCCTCGCGCAATAGCCGGCGGATCACGCGGCTGGACGTGCGCAACAACATCACGCTGGCCATGCGGATGTTTCCGCCGCAGTGGGCGGTGTTGTTCGCGCGGGAATGGACGGCGCGCTATCGCCTGATCGCCGCCAGCAAGGGCCATCGCCTGGCGTTCGCAGCCGGCGTGATGCAGGGCATCTGGCGCGCGATGCAGCTTTGGAAGCGCACCCCGATCGACGAGTGGACGTTTGAAGCCTTCGCCCGCCTGGACGAAACGCGCGACCGCCTTCAGCGCGCAGCAGAACAGCACGGCCTGAAGACCGTGCTGCTGCTGGATTACGGCAAAAACATCTATGCCTGGTATCGCGCGGCGCGCGAACTGGGATTGCAGATCGTCGCGATCGCGGACAACCGCCTGTGCGGTCCGGGACGCACCTATCGCGACATCCCCATCATCGACGACACCACGGCCCGGACACTGCAGTTCGACGCGGCCGTCGTCTCCAACCTTTCACCCGTCCATGCGCGCCAGCGCGCAGCCGCGTGGAGCCACATGGACATCCGGCCGGTCATCGACCTGTTCGCCGATGACCGTTACGCCGAACCGGCGGTCGTTACGCCCGACGCTGTCCAGGCTGCGTGGGAATCTCGCCGAACTGCTGCTCGTAGCGCTTGATGAGCTGCTGCAGCGAAAGCATCAGCCGCTTGCCGCTGGGATAGCTCATCACCACGCGATCCAGCACCTTGAACAGCAACTGCTGCTGGCCGGGCGCCTGATTGGGATTGGGCATGTTGAAGCCCAGGTCGATGATCACTTCATCCTGCGCCGTGTGGATGCGATAGGCATTGGAGTAGACGGTGCGCATGTCGCGCTCATCCAGCAGCACCTGCACGCCCTGCCCCTGCTGAGCCTGTGTCTGCTGCTCCCCACCGCCGTTGGTCTGATTCTCAGCCATCTGAAGCCTCTTCCTTCCGTAAAAAGAACCGAGAGTACGTGAGCTGCATATTCTGCCGATCCCGCCGTGGATGTAAATGCCCGGCGGGGTTGCGCAACAGCGTTTGCGGGATCAAAGGACCGGCCAAGGCGTGCGAGCCCATCCGTCACAGCGCCTTCAGCAAGACGCGCACGATCCGGTTCAGCCCGGAGCGGGCGTTGCTCACGAACTGCTGGAAGATCTTGTTGGTCACCTCGACGAACTCCTGCATGCCCTCGAGGCGCTGACGGGTGGCCTGGATCTCGGGCAGGCGCGCAGCCGTTTTGCCCAGATGAGACTCATCCAGCATGCTGCGGCACTGCTTGATCGTCTCGAGGACGGGATCCATTTCGCGACGCTTACGCTCGGCTGCGATGATCGAGAAGATCTCCCACACATCCGAAAGGCTCTCGAAATACTCACGTCGCTCGCCGCGCTTGTGCAGGCGGCGGATGATGCCCCAGTCGCACAGGGCGCGCAGGTTCATGCTGGCGTTGCCGCGGGAGATGTGCAGCCGCTCCATGACGTCGTCGGTACACAACGGCTGAGCCGTGATGTACAGCAGCGCGTGGATCTCGGCCATGGTGCGGTTGATGCCCCAGGTCTGTCCCATCTCGCCCCATCGGCGAATGAAGGTGTCCTGGGCATTGAAGAGCTTCTGTCGCGCGTCGACGGGCGAGGCGGCGGGTTCGAGTGTCTGGGTCATCGCGGTCTCCCGATCTTTCAGAGATTACTGAAAGTATACGAGGTACAGCGAGCCCGGCAATCTTTCAGGTTTGCTGAAAGGCCTGAAAGGACTGGAGAGCCGGAAACCGCGCGTTAACTGTCGCGGTCGTTGGACCAGGGGTTGCTGCGGGCGTCGTCGGCATCGAAGCCGGGGCCGGAGGAGTCGCCTGCCACCTCGATCCGCTGGATCGACAGGGCCTTGCCGGTGTCGGGGTCGATTTCGGCCAAAGCGCCGCAAAGGCGGACGTCACCTGTCGCGACATCAAAGGCTTGCGGCATGCTCGTGGTCATGAACTTGAGCACGCGCTCTTTCCGGCGGCCGAGGACCGAGTCATACGGGCCGGTCATCCCCAAGTCGCTGATGAACGCGCTGCCGCCGGGGAGGATCTTGGCATCGGCCGTCGGCACGTGCGTATGCGTGCCAAAGACGAAGCTGCAGCGGCCATCCAGCCAGTGGCCCATGGCGATCTTCTCGCTGGAGGCTTCGGCATGGATCTCGCCGACGCGGATGCGGACATGCTGGGGAATCTGGCTGAGCAGGCGGTCGGCCGTCGCAAACGGGTCGTCCGAAGGGAGCTGGTTCATGAAAATCCGGCCCAGCAGCGTGAATATCGCGATATTGTGGCCGGAATTGGTCTGGACGACGGTAAACGTCCGCCCGGCGGCGCTGGCCGCCAGATTGGCTGGCCGGATGATCCGCTCGGACGTCTGCAGGATGGGCACGATGTCCAGCCGCTTGTAAACATGGTCGCCCAGCGTCACTACATCCACCCCGTACGACCGCAGCTTATGGAAAAGGTTGGGCGTGATACCCGAGCCGCCGGCGATGTTCTCGGCGTTGGCGATCACCAGATCCACCTGATGCTCGCGGACCAGAGCGGGCAGCTTGTCATGCACCGCCTGCCGCCCGGGGCGTCCAACGATGTCACCGATTGCCAGGATCCGTACCGCCATGTGGGCAGCTTACACGCCCTTCCCCCGCCTGTGTAGCCAACCTCCCCCCTCCCAAGCGTTTTGCGGCAGCGCTTGACGGTTCAAACCTTCAAGGTAGCGTATGAACGTCCACAGCCCAGCAGCACCAAGTGATTACCAAAGCACGTACCGCATCGCGGCCGCGCCAATCCTCCACCGCAGAACCAAACTCACCCGAAAACGGGATGACCAACGCCCGCCTTTTGCGCTGGATGTTCGGGTTCCTGCGGCCGGTGAAGTTCCTGGCTGTCGTCGCCTGTTCCATGCTCGTCGCGTTCGTCGGCGTTGAAGTGCTGACGGCGCGGCAGGTCGGTGAAGCCGTTACCACCATCAGCCACCTCGACACGATCCGCAGCGAGCTGGCCTCGACACGCGGATTCTGGGCATGGGTCTTCAGCGGAGAGACGGTGGCTGCCCGGCTCCGCGGCGAGATCCTCATCCTGATCGGCCTGGTTCTGCTGATGGGCGGCATCCGCCTGGCGCGCGAGATCTCTCAGGTCGCGCTCAGCATGACGATGGTCTACTACCTGCGTGAGGCGATCTACGACAAGCTGCAGCATGTCGGCTTCCGCTTTCATGACCGGATCTCGACCGGCCAGCTCATCAACCGCGCACTGACGGACCTGAACCATGTCCGCAACTTCCTACAGACCGCGGTCCTGACGACGTTCGAGATTTTCCTGACCGTGGGCGGATACGTGATCCTGCTGCTGACCAAGAGCCCGTGGGTCGCGGCACTGGCCCTTGCGCCCGTGCCGATCTGGGCTTACTACATCCTGAGATTCGGCAAAAAAGTTCAGCCGATCACGCGATCGGTGATGGAGGCTGAAGACCGCAACGTCAGCATCATCACCGAGAACATCGCCGGCGTGCACGTCGTCAAGGCGTTCGCCACGCAGGACGCCGAGATCCGCAAGTACAACCGCAACGCCGACCTGTTCCTCGGGCGGGTACTGAAGCGAGTTCGGATGTTTGCCAACTTCACGCCGGTCATCCGCGCCATCGCGACGGCGTCACACCTGACGCTATTCCTGGCTGCCGGCGTGTTCATCATCCGCGGCGAGCTGGAAGTCGGTGACTTCCTGGTGCTGGGTGCGGCGATGGGGTCGATCCTGACCAAGCTGCAGCAGGTGTCGACCATCAACGAGCAATATCAGTCGGCGATCGTCTCGGCCCGGCGCCTGTACGAAGTGCTGCAGGCTCCGCCGAGCGTGCCGGAGCGGCCGGATGCTGTCGATCTGCCGCCTGACGGCGGCGGAAGTGTCCGTTTCGAGAATGTCACGTTCGGCTACGACCCGGAGAAGCCGGCGCTGAAGAACATCAGCTTCGAAGTGCCAGCCGGCGCGACCGTCGCGATCGTCGGCCCAACCGGCGCGGGCAAGAGCACGCTGGTCAGCCTGATCGGGCGGTTCTACGACCCGCAGGAAGGCCGCATTCTGATCGACGGCATCGATCTGCGCGACCTGAAGCTTTCCAGCCTGCGCCCGCAGGTCGCGTACGTCTTCCAGGAGACGTACCTGTTCAGCGACACCGTCGAGGCCAACATCAGCTACGGCCGGCCGCACGTCCGCGGCGGCGAAGTCGAGGCGGCTGCCCGTCTTGCGCAGGCCCATGACTTCATCATGGAGCTGCCCCACGGCTACCAGACGATGCTGGGCGAACGCGGCGCGAGCCTCAGTGGCGGTCAACGTCAGCGGCTGGCCATCGCCCGCGCCATCCTGCAGAACCCGCGCATTCTCGTTCTCGACGATGCCACAGCCGCCGTCGACCCCGAGACCGACGACCTCATCCAGCGCGGCATGCGATTCGTCATGAAAGGACGCACGACCTTCATCATCGCCCATCGCATCAGCACGGTGAAAGCGGCGGATCTGGTCATCGTCCTGGAAAACGGCCGCATCACGCAGATGGGCAAGCACGAGGAGCTCATGGCACAGGAAGGCCATTACGCCGAGATCGCAGCCGCGCAGATGTACGGCACGGCGGCTTTGGAGGATTCCCCCTCGCACATGGACCGCATGCAGCACCCGCATGTTCTGCCCAAGCCTCGGCCGGATCTGATGCCGACGCAGGAGGAGATCTGAGATGTCCGTCTTCCTTGCTGCCTTGCGATGGCGCAAGCAAGCCGCTTCTGCCCGGCCCCACCCCGGCGCCGAGGGCGGCGACGAGGACGTGCGCTATCGGCCGATCGAATGGCCGATGATCCGCCGCCTGCTGTCCCGCCTCTGGCCATACCGGTGGTACTACGCCGGCGGCTTGGTGATCGGGCTCATCCACGTCATGCTCGAAATGGCCGGGCCGGTGTTCCTGCGGAACATCATCAACTTCGTCACGGCCTACGCCCAGCAGCAGTGGGACTCGATCGCTGTTAACACCTTCATCATTCGGATGGTCAGCCGCCTCGTACCGCGGATGGGCTTTGGCGAACCGCAGACGCTGGAGTCCGCTGCGATCGCCGCGGTCGTCCTCATCATCGTGCTGTGGGCGGTGGTGTCGGCGCTGTCGCTGATCCTCCAGCGGCTGACGATCCTGATCATGACCTGGGCGGGCGAGAGCGTGCAGTTCGACACGCGAAAGCAGGTGTTCGCTCATCTGCAGCGCCTGTCGATGAGCTACTACGACCGCACGAAGCTCGGGCGCATCATCAGCCGATGCACCAGCGATATCTCGGGCCTGCGCGAGGTCAACGTCTGGGGCATCTTCCATGTCGCCGCCTGGTCGCTGCAGATCGCGATCGCAGCCGGCATGCTGCTGTGGACGGACTGGCGGCTGTTCCTGTCGGTCGCGTGGCTGGCACCGCTGATCTTCGTCACCAACAAGCAGTTCCGCCGCCGCATGGGCCGCGCCTGGCAGGTCGTGCGTGAAGGGTTTACCCGCGTCAGCACGAACCTGGCGGAGAACATCACGGGCGTGCGGGTCGTGACGGCGTTTCACCGCCAGGACACCAACCTCGGCACGTTCAACGAGCTGCAGGTCGAAAACACAGCCAACAACGTGTCGGCTGCCACGCTCAACGGCACGTACCAACTGCTGCTGCTGTGGTCGAGCTTTGTTGGGCGCGTCATCATCCTGGCGTATGGCGGATATTTGCTGCTGTCGGGCCAGATGCCCAAGGGCGTCGGCGCGGTGGTGCAGGCGTTCATGTACTGGGACTGGTTCATGAACCCGATCATCGCCTTCGGCAACTTCAGCAATCAGTTGATGATGGCGATGGCTGGCGCGGAGCGCGTGTTTGCGCTGCTCGACACCCAGCCGGACGTGCAGGACCTGCCCGACGCCAAGCCTCTGCCGCCGATCAAGGGGCATGTCGTGTTCGACCATGTGACCTTCGGCTATAACCCGGAGCGGCCGGTGCTGCATGACGTGAGCTTCGAGGCGCATCCGGGCCAGACGACCGCCCTGGTCGGCCACACCGGCTCGGGCAAGAGCAGCATCATCTCGCTGATCGCGCGTTTCTATCAGCCGCAGCAGGGCCGAATCCTGGTCGATGGCTACGACATCGCCCACGTCACCGGCCAGTCGCTGCACAGACAGATGGGCCTGGTGCTGCAGGTGAACTATCTGTTCACCGGGACGGTGATGGAAAACATCCGCTATGCCCGGCCGGAGGCCACGCCAGCGGACGTGATCCGAGCCGCCAAGGAGCTCGGCACGTACGACGCGATCATGGCACTGCAGAACGGTTTTGAGACCGAGGTCGGCGAGCGCGGCGCCGCGATGAGCCTCGGCCAGCGGCAGCTCATCTGCTTCACGCGCGCCTACCTGGCGGATCCGCGCATCTTTATGCTCGACGAAGCCACCAGCTCCGTCGACACGGCGACCGAGATACTGATCCAGTCCAGCCTCGAGCGGCTGCTGCAGAACCGCACCACCTTCATCGTCGCCCACCGCCTGAGCACGATCATGCGAGCCGACCAGATCCTGGTGATCGACCATGGCCGGATCGTCGAGCGCGGAACCCATGAACAGTTGCTGTCCCTCGGCGGCCGGTACGCGAACCTCTACGAGCAGTTCATCCGCCAGAGCAGCTAGTTATCGGTCCTGGTTCCGATTCACGGCGGAGACGCGGAGAAGCGGTGATTGTTGATTGATGCGTGATAGAGCCTGTTTCAAGCATCGATCAACATGCATCAAAGCCACTGCACTCTCTGCGTCTGGCGGCGAACACCACTGTGGTGAACATCACACACGAAATCGCCGATAGGCCCATCAGTGAGGGCCATAACACGCGTAGCAACTTGGCGGGCGGGCCGGCGGGGCGCCACACTCATCTGGACGGCAGTGCTCATGTCACTGCTGATTCTGATAGCGTCGCTGGCGGTCGATCTGGGGCGAGTCATTCTCGTCCGCTCGGAGCTGCAGGATGCTGTCGACGCCGCTGCGCGCGAAGGCGCAGCCGTTCTTCCGGCGAATCTCGCCACCGTCCGCAATGCGGTCATCGCCGCCGCTGCGCAAAACTCAGCCTACGGCTCGCCTGTCACAATCTCCCCCGCCAACGTCCAGCTCCTGTCCGTCAATGGCGGCACGGACAACGCCGTGCGTGTCACGGCCAGCCTCCATGTGCCGCTGCTGTTCGGACTGAACCGGTTCACATCCTTCGATGTCTCCGTCGCCGCAACCGCGCGCCGGGATGTTGGCAGCGGCAGCGCGGGCGGCTTTGGCCTGATCGGTCTGGACGGCATGACGCTGACCGGCTCGAGCGTTGTGGACAGCTACGACGCGTCGGCTGGGCCGTACAGCTCAACGAAGTCCGACAAGGCGACCCTGGCGTCGAACCACAACATCACGCTGACAGGCTCGACACAGGTGCGCGGCTCGGCCTACAGCTATGGTGGCAGCATCTCGTCGGCTTCCAAGCTCACGGGCGGAGCGCATTCGCTGGATGCGCCGCTGAGCTATCCAGCGGAATCTGCGACAACGTCGAGCCCAGGCGGCAACTGGAGCACGTCCTATGGCACGCTGGCAGCGGGGACGTACTTCTTCAAGAGCATCGACCTCAAGCCGCCGCAGACAATCGCCACCACAGGCCCCGTGACGATCTACGTCAGCCAGAGCGTGTCCCTTAAGGGCAAGGTGCTGCCGTATCAGAACAAGCCGGCCAATCTGCGGATCGTCGTCACCTCCAACGCCGCTGTTGAACTCAGCGGTACGGCGGAGGTCTATGCGCAGATCTATGCGCCGCTCAGCGATGTGACATTCACGGGCAATTCGACGTTCTACGGCGGTGTGGTGGGCAAGACGGTGACCTTCACCGGCAATTCCGACATCCACCAGGACACGTCGCTGAACTCCGGGGGATCGAGTTCACCCGGCAGCGCCGGGGCCATCGTTCTCGTGGAATAGCGTCGGCGCAGCGATGTTCTGATAGCGGAGGTTCGACAGCAGCCGCAGGGCATCGGCTGGGTCGGATGAAAGCCTCAGCCGGACGACCGGACAGAGGCTGGAGAGACGGAAGGCCAGGCTTTGCGCACGGACGGGGTGGAGCTCGGCGATCGGCCAGGCGCGTCGTACTTCGCCGGCGGCGTCATCGCCGTGGAGCTGCTCGATGCCGGCTGGGCCGCGGCGGCCCGGGGGAATGATCACGGCAATGTCGCAGAAGGCATGATGCTGCTGGGCACCCAGGCAGGTGTCCAGCAGGTCGATGTACCGGGTATCGCGGCGGAACGGCGCGAAGGCATCTGCCCGCAGCGGCAGCTCGACCATGCCGGGCATGGCGAGCATCGCGATGCGGCCTTCTTCCTCGCGGACGGCGATCCACCGCTGCCCGATGATCTTGAAGCCGGCGCTGGCCAGGGCCTGCAGCTCGGCTGTCAGATTGGCGGCGCTGATCAGCAGCAGCGAAAAGCCATCCCGGCTGACGCCAACCGCCGGCAGCAGGTGCAACCCCTTGCCGCGCAGCACCTGTGCCATCGGCCAGAGGATCGACATCTCCAGCAGGCGGACGTTGTCCAGCCGCGGCTGGGCGATCACCCAGCTTGTCCAGGTACGCTTCAGGATGTTCAGGTGGCAGATGCCCCAGCGGTCGTCGACCAGCCAGTACTGCTCGCCCTCACGGTAGATATCAAGAATCTGCTCAGGATAGTGCGCCGCGACGGCATTGGGGGAGACGCAGCGCATCACGTCTTCGGGCGTGAACGGCAGCACGCGCCCGCGAGCAGGCGTCACGCCATCCGGCCAGCTTTCGGCTTGGAAGATCCCCAACCATCGCCCCCACTCCCCCGCCACAGCCGGCACCTCGCACGTCAAATCGACGGCATGTCCATGCACAACGAGTCGACGATGCGAAGGAGAGAGTTGCACGGATAGGAGTATCGGGAGGATGGGAGAAAATGCTGCAGTGGGCGGACGGGTCTGATAAGGATCGGGGTGAATAGTGTTTAGTTTAGTGATTAGTGATTAGTGCGTAACGGTCAGCGGGTCGCAATCTTGATTTGGGCGCGGGTGCGGCTAGTCGTGCAGGTGGCGATTGCGGCGGCGCTCGTTGGCGATCATGGCGATCAAGAGCTTGATCAGGTCCGACGTCAGCTTGAGCCGATGAACCGTCACCGCTTCTGCCAGTGCGTGACGTGACTTGTAGTACCAGTCGCGAGACTCGCGCGCGGATCCGAGCGTGTATTCGTAGAATTTTGCCCGATCCCTGCCCGTGCCGCGGGAATAGCCTTCGATGATGCAGGCGCTGATCTTGGCCGTGGCGCGCAGCAGTTGATCCCCGTAGGCCGCCGTGTCAGGGCGCCGCAGCAGGGCTCGGCCATCCGGCCAGGCGATATCCGACAGGAACAACGCCAACCGATACGCTTTCATCCGCCAGACCGCGTCGCTGCGTATCTCCTCCGGTACTGACTGCTCCCACTGCTCGTAGGTCACCGCCCCATCCTCCCTTCTACGACATGCCCTCCGGATACGCCGCAAGTTCGCTCGTACGCCCAAATGGCTGTTACGCACTAATCACTAATCACTAATCACTAACAACTGATCACTTCAACGGAATCACGAGCCTCACCCCTGCAACTCCGCCTCCGAAATGAGCTCAAACCCCTTCTTGATCAGCAGCCGGGCTGCGAGGGTGGGGTCGTCGGTGTAGAGGGCCATGGCTGGACCGTGGGGGACGTGGAGCAAGGGGTAGGCGTAGTGGATATTGATCTCGGCTGCCAGGAGGACGGAGCACAGGGCCATCAGCGGCTGCTTGACACGCCTTGGCATGCGGACCGCCAGCAACTCGGTCTCCGCAAAGGCGAACCCAGCCGTCCGCAGCAGCTCCCGGCCGTATTCGGGATGGGCCACGATCAGCCGCACGAGCGCCGCATCGGCTGACTCCTCGATCGACAACGCCACGATCTTCCCCACCCCCCTTTCCAGCGACCGCACCAGCGACTGCAGCCGCCCCACCTTGTTCTCCAGGAAGATCGTGAACTGCCGAACGCGCGTCAGCTCATACCCCGAACCTTCAGCCGTCTCAGGAGGCAGAATCTCTTGCATTCACCCGATCCTAACGCAACAGCCCGTTCGTTTCACACACCCCGGGTGACATTACCCCTCCCCCCCGCCGCCCATAAATACAGCACCGCCGGGTGGGTGGACCACCCGGCGGTGCATGCTATGACAGATCAACCAGTTCCGTCAGGCTGATTTAGTCAGCCAGAGGACGGATCACGCTGTCGAACTGGTGAGCCGGATTCGCGTTGGTGGCATGGCCGACAACAATGTTCATGTTGCCGGAGCTGTCAACGGTCGTCGGCGTATAGATCTGGTCATTGCGGACGCCAGCCCAGCTCGTGTTCTTGAACTCAACGTGGCCGTCACCATACAGCACGTTCTGACCGTCGCCGTCATGGTTCGGGCTGTTGTACTTCTTCTGCTCGCTGGCCGCCGAGCCCTGCGTCAGAGCGGTGCTCTGGGTCTTGGCGCCACGGTCAGCCGCAACCGCGAACTCGGGGTTCTGGTTGGCGTTCCAGCGATAGCCCGTCGCCGTGCCGTACGGGTTGGCGATGCCGTA
>ERZ777003.758-NODE-758-length-58984-cov-8.464406_pt1 | contig 58984 bp, 53 predicted proteins | sample MGYA00374956_ERZ777003 | MGnify/ENA primary metagenome ERZ777003 (study PRJEB29302, sample SAMN06268252) | bioreactor metagenome | isolation source: Joint BioEnergy Institute, California, USA | place: USA:Joint BioEnergy Institute, California, USA | collected...
AGCTTGGAGAAGTTGGACCCCGTGCCCGAGCCGTACTTGAACAGGCGCGCCTCACGGACCCACAGGTCCATGATTCCGCCCTCGTTCACGAGGTCGTCCTCGACCGACTGGATGAAGCAGGCGTGCGGCTGCGGATGCTCGTAGGCCGACGCCGAGGCGCAGAGCTGGCCGGTCTTGTAGTCAACATACCAATGGCCCTGGCTGGGGCCGTCGATGCCGTATGCCCAGTGCAGGCCCGTGTTGAACCACTGCGGCGAGTTCGGTGCGGCAAGCTGCTTTGCCAGCATGTACCGCATCTCGTCGTAGTAGGCGCGCGCGTCCTCCTCGGTGTCGAAATAGCCGCCCTTCCAACCCCAGTAGGCCCATGTGCCGGCAAGGCGATCGAACACCTGTTTTGCCGACGTTTCGCCCGTGTAGCGCGCCGTCTCGGGCAACGACGCGAGCGCCGCCTCGTCGGCGACCTTGCGCCACAGGAAGGAGGGGACATCGTTCTCTTCGACCGTCTTCAGCCGGGTCGGCACCCCGCGCTTGCGGAAGTACTTCTGCGCCAGCACGTCGCAGGCCACCTGCGACCAGTCCTTCGGGACCTCGATGTTCTTGGCCTGAAAGACCACGGATCCGTCCGGATTGCGGATCTCGCTGTTCGTGGTTGTGAATTCGATTCCCTGGTACGCGTCTTCACCCGCCCGTGTGAAACGCCTTTCGATCCGCATACGACTTACTCCCGGCTTCGACGTTGCGTGTCAGCGGTCTCACCCTTTGGGGTGGGGCCGCCCGGCCCCGCTCCGTCACCCGCCCGGAGGTTGCTCGCCGATCGAACTAGATCCGGTGGCGACGTGCGCGGCTCGTTACAACATCTTGAACTGATCGATTCCCAATGAGCAACTGGATTTTGTGGCATTCGTTCCCGTGCCACACAATAGATAGGGAAATCAAAGCGTTGCCGTATAAAGCGAAGGTAGCTTTTCAAGATTTTGCGGCTTAGCGCCACCGAGCCACAAACTGTATTGCCAAATCAACAGCTTGTCCTCGCCACGCCATGTGAGACACTAAATATTGCGACGCAGCAACGGCGTGAAATTTTATTTCAAGTGCGTTCGGCGAGCGGCAGATTAACGAGCAAGTTCTGAGGCTTAAGTCTGAGGCGGCCGGTTTCGTCCTGCGCCATACCCAGATAAACCGGGCGTCCGGCGATATCCGGCCGCATGATCCGGGGATCGGCGAATTCCAACCGGAACAGGGTCAGTATCCGGGCCATCAGCGGCTCGTCGACCTCAAGCCCGTTGTACAGGTCGTTCATGATGCTCGTGGCCTGGGCGTCCAAGCCGATGTGCCAGACCCAGCGATCATCGCGGATGCGCGCGACCGGCTGGATCGACACACGCACACCGAGGAAGTGTGCAATCCATGCCTCGAGGTTGCGGGCGAGCGCGTCGAGTCCGGGGCGGCCGAAGGTGACGTCGAGCGCCATGTCGTGGCGCTCGTCCCGGTGCCAATATGCGCCCTGATTTGTCTCGTTCAGGACATCGAACTCGACCGTACGCGCCGGCCTGTTCGCCTCGACCAGAAGCCCGCCCAATGCGCCCTTGCCGCCGGCCGCGGCATACGTCTCGACGACCTCCTCGTCGGCCAGCATCACGGCTCCGTCGCTGAGCGCGACCTTCTGCGTCCGGAAGAACAGCTCGCCGGCCCGGGCACGGAACGGGTCCGCGGCGGTGCCGAGGATATGGCGCACGATCACGTGGGCGAGCTGGTCGATGAAGAGCGGCGGTACCGGCGTGTCGGGTGGATTCGTGAAGAGGCCCAGATAGCAGTCCTCGACCGTGCCGGCTGCGATCAGCCGGTCGCGAAAGTTCAGCAGCACCTGATAGTTCTCGCGGACATCCGGGTCGGTCAGCGCGTCGAGTTCGGACGCCGTGACCGTACGGCGCGGATCATCGAGCAGGGCCGCATGCAGGCGGCGCTCCGCCGTGCATGATTCGGCCACCGGACGGATTTCGGGCCGCATCAGATAGGCGCGCAGAAACGCGTTCGTGACCCTGAGCCGGCCGTCGGCCGACGGCTCGAGCAGGTGATAACCGGAAGCGCGCCAGAAATCGGGCATCGGACCATCGTCCTCCGAACGGGCGGCGCGGCGACGGCCGGCCCGGGCGAAATCTGGACGGGCGGGGCGGGGCATGCAATAGTCCCGCGCGCCTCAAAGACCCTTGATACCCGAGATGACGATACCCCTTGGCACCAGACTTTACACTTGGCTGCGCGGCGAGCACGTCGGGACCGATGCGTTCGGCAACCGCTACTATCGCGACAAGCGCGGGGCGCGGCGGTGCGATGGCCGACGCGAGAAACGCTGGGTGATCTACAGCGGAGAGCCCGAGGCGTCGAAGGTGCCGCCCGAATGGCACGCCTGGCTGCATCACATCGCCAAGGATCCACCGCCGCCAGGGGGGCTGCCGAAACGGCCGTGGCAGAAGGAGCACCTGCCGAACCTGACCGGTACGCCCGAGGCGTACCGTCCACCGGGACACGACTACAAGGGGGGCCGCCGGCCGCGCGCGACCGGCGACTACGAGCCCTGGGTGCCCAATTGAGCGGATCTGTCGGCGGTCGGGAAGCGGCCACGGAGGGGCCATGCGCAGAAACCTGATCGAGACCTTGATGGGGGCGGTCGTACTGGTCGTGGCCGGCCTGTTCCTGATCTTCGCGTATTCGTCGACGAACTTGCGGCCCGTGCGTGGTTATGAGCTCACGGCGAAGTTCGAGCGCGTGGACGGCTTAGCGGTCGGCAGCGACGTGCGGCTCTCGGGCATCAAGGTCGGAACGGTGACCGAGCAGTGGCTCGAGCCCGAGACCTATCTGGCGATCGTACGGATGAGCATTGACGCCAACGTGAAGCTGCCGACCGACACGGTCGCCCAGGTGGCGAGCGAGGGGCTTCTCGGCGGCAATTTCATCGCCCTGGTTCCGGGCGCGGATGAGAAGTTCATTCCGCCGGGAGGCGAGATCCGCTTCACGCAGGCACCGATCAACCTCGTTCAAATGCTGGGGAAGTTCATCTTCGGCGGAGCCGAAGGGCAGGGCCAGGGCGGAGGGCAGGGCGGCAGCGGCCTCGGCACGCCGGGGCCGGCCCGTTGAGTTCAAAAGGCGCCACCCGGTACGTCGACATGGGAGCGCCACATTCCAGGGCTAAAGGGACGGCCATGATGCGCTTGCTTGCCGCCGTCGTGGCGCTCGTTCCGGTCGCGGCGCACGCCCAGGGGCCGGCGGTCGCCGGTCCACCGGCCTATCCGATCGCCGTCCTGCAGACGCTCGACAAGGTGACCGGCCGGGTTCGAACGTTGGAGGCCCCGGTCGAACAGACGGTCCGTTTCGGCACGCTCGACATCATGGTCCGGACCTGTCGCAAGCGGCCGCCCGAAGAGACGCCCGAAAGTGCCGCCTTCCTGGAGGTGCGCGAGACCAAACCCGGTGAAACGCCACGCACGCTCTTCATCGGCTGGATGTTCGCCTCCTCGCCGGCCGTCTCGGCTCTCGAGCATGCGGTCTATGACGTGTGGGTGGTCGATTGCAAGGCCGGCCAGGAAGAGCCGGCGGCCGGTGCAGCGGAAAGTCCGAAGCCGAGCCCCGAGCCGGCCGACCGCGGCAGCCGGCGCGCGCCGCGACGCTGATCCTAGCCAGCGTTACGCGCGCCGATCAGTTCGCGGAGGATCTCGTGCCCCCGGTCGTCGAGCTCGCGGTAGAAGCGCGCCTGGATCTCGAGCGCGCGTGCGAGCTGCCGGCGGTAGTTCGCGCGTGAGATTTCGATCGCCCCGAAACGCGCGAGATGCGGCGTGACGAACTGGGTGTCCAGCAGCGTGAAGCCGCCGCGCAACAGTCGAACCACGAGGTGCACGAGCGCGACCTTGCTCGCGTCGGTTCGGCGGCTGAACATGCTTTCGCCGAAAAAGGCGCCCCCGAGCGCCACGCCGTAGAGGCCGCCGACGAGCTGGCCATCCTGCCAGCATTCGACGCTATGGGCGAAGCCGCGACGGTGCAGCTCGGAATAGAGACGGACGATCTCGCTGTTGATCCAGGTCGCGCGGCGCTTGGGGGTAAGCTCGGCACAGCCCTCCAGGACCCCGCGGAAGTCCCTGTCGACATGAACCTCGAACACGCCGCGGCGGATGACCTTGCGGAGGCTTCGCGGCACGTGGAATGCGTCGAGGGGGAGGATACCCCGGCGCTCCGGATCGACCCAGAACAGCTCCGGGTCGTCGGCTGTCTCGGCCATCGGGAAAAGGCCGATCGTATAGGCGCGGAGCAACAGGTCGGGGGTCAGTTCTGTCATCGCGTGGCGCTATATTAACGCAGCCGCGCCGGTCTGTGGGGTAGCGGATCGGTCGGGTCCGCGTCACAGCCCCGTGTACCCCGTCGGCGCGCCGGCCACAGCCAAGGGTTGACTCAGCCGGCCCGGATACCGGTCAATCCTTCTTGAGACCGACGAATTTCTCGAGCCAGTGAATGTCGTAGCTGCCGTTGATGAAGTCCGGCGCCTGGACGATCCGGCGGTGGAGCGGCAGCGTGGTCTCGATGCCCCCGATGACATATTCGTCGAGTGCCCGACGCAGCCGCATCAGGGCTTCGTTGCGGCTCGTCCCGTGGACGATCAGCTTCGCCACCATGCTGTCGTAGTGCGGCGGCACGTTATAGCCGGCATAGAGCGCCGAATCGACGCGCACGCCGAGACCGCCGGGCGGATGGTAGTCGGTGATCCGGCCGGGCGAAGGACGGAACGTCTCCGGATCTTCGGCGGTGACTCGGCACTCGATCGCGTGGCCGAGGAACTTCACGTTCTCCTGTCGGAACGGCAACGGGGCTCCGGCGGCGATGCGGATCTGCTCGCGGACGAGGTCCAAGCCCGTGATCATTTCCGTCACGGGGTGCTCGACCTGCAGCCGCGTGTTCATTTCGATGAAGTAGAATTGCCCGTCCTCGTAGAGGAACTCCAGCGTGCCGGCGTTGCGATAGCCGAGTTTCTGGAGAGCATTGCGCACGATCTCGCCGATCTCGTGGCGCTGCTCGTCATTGAGGGCGGGTGACGGGCTTTCCTCGACGAGCTTCTGGTGGAAGCGTTGCAGGGAGCAGTCGCGTTCGCCCAGATGCACGACATTGCCATGGGAGTCGGCGAGGACCTGGATTTCGATGTGGCGGGGATGGGCCAAGTACTTCTCGATATAGACCGTGGGGTCGCCGAAATTGGCCTGCGCCTCGCTCCGGGCGAGCCTGAACGCGTCCTTCAGCTCGTTCGGCGTGCGCGCCACCTTCATTCCCTTGCCGCCACCGCCGCCGGCAGCCTTGATCAGCACCGGGTAGCCGATGTCCTCGGCGAGCTTCAACGCGGACTCCGCATCCGGCACCGGTCCGTCGGAACCCGGCACGCAGGGGATGCCGAGCGATTTCATCGCGGCCTTCGCCGCGATCTTGTCGCCCATCATGCGGATGTGGTCGGGAGAGGGGCCGATGAACGTGAAGCCGTGTTCCTCGACCATGGCCGCGAAGTCGGCATTTTCCGACAGGAAGCCATAACCGGGGTGAATGGCGTCGGCGCCGGTGATCGTGGCGGCTGACAGGATGGCGGGAATGTTCAGATAGCTCTCGCGCGCCGGCGGCGGCCCGATGCAGACGCTTTCGTCGGCGAGACGCACGTGCATGGCATCGGCATCGGCGGTCGAGTGCACGGCCACGGTGGAGATGCCCAGCTCGCGGCAGGCGCGGTGGATGCGCAGCGCAATCTCGCCTCGATTGGCGATCAGGACCTTTTCGAACATCGCCTCAGTCCGCTTGTGTCCGCGTTGACGGGTCGGGGCGCGCGCCGGCCATCCCGGCTTACTCGACCACCATCAACGGTTCGCCGTATTCGACCGGAGCGCCGTCGCGGACGAAGATCTGCGTCACGGTTCCGTTCCGCGGGCTGCGGATCTGGTTCATCACCTTCATCGCTTCGATGATCAGCAGCGTCTGGCCCTCCGTCACGCGGTCGCCGACCTTGACGAACGGCGGTGCTCCCGGTTCGGGGGCAACGTAGGCCGTGCCGACCATCGGTGCCGTGATCGTGCCCGGTGGCGGTGCGTCGGGGGAGGCGGCAGCTCCCGCCGTCGGGGCAGGGCCTGTAGGCGCCGGGGCCGGGGGTGTCGCGATGGCCTGCACCATGGGGGCGGCCGGCCGGGCAACCCGGATGCGGCGTTCGCCTTCGGCGTACTCGATCTCGCCGAGACCGGTTTCGTTGAGAATGTCGGCGAGTTTGCGGATCAGATCCGGGTCGACGGAGAACTTGTTCGGCATCAGTCTCTGGTCTCGGCAATTAGGCGGGCGAGCGCATCGAGCGCGTAGAGATAGCCCTGGCCGCCGAACCCGCAGATCACGCCGCGCGCGACCGGGCTGATATGCGAATGATGGCGGAAGGACTCGCGGGCGTAGATGTTGGAAAGGTGGACCTCGACGACCGGCAGCTCGCAAAGCAGCAGCGCATCGAGCACCGCGATCGAGGTGTGGGACAGTGCGCCGGCGTTGATGATGATCCCGTCGGCCGTGTCGCGGGCCTCGTGAATCCACTCGACCAGCTGGCCCTCATAGTTGGTCTGGCGGAAGTCGACGGTGACGCCGAGATCCGCCGCGCGTTCGCGGCAGGCAGCCTCGATGTCGCCGAGCGTCTCGCGCCCGTAGATCTCGGGCTGGCGGACGCCAAGCATGTTCAGATTCGGACCGTTCAGGATCAGGATGATCGGGGGTTCTGCCACGGGAAATCCATTTGGCCGGCAGCGCCGAGTCGGCGTGGCCCTTATAGCATGGTCGTCCCGGGGCGCAACCGTGCCGCGCATCCGTGGCCCCCGCGCCCGGGCTGCTCAAAAATTTGGCCGCGGGTGCAATTTTCACTTTTCATCCAGGCGAATCGATATATATACGGACCTTGACGCACCCGCACGTGCCTCTGGCTCCCGGGCTCATCTGTCCGGGGTGGTTTAAGCAACGACGTTAGGCGTCCTTCCCTCGTGCCGACCGAGTGGGCGGTGAGTGCAAGAGGTTGGGAGTCCTGGTTGTTCGGACCATGGTTGTATCCAAGCTGGGGCGCAGCGAGCGCGTCGCCGCCCCCATACCCGACATCCAGTTCTTTCCCGAATGCCTTGCCGCAGCCACGCGGGCGACACCGCGTTTGGTTGTCGGCCTAAACGCCCTGGGCGTGACTGGCCGGTGATTTTTTGCCGGAAAGGACTGTTGACTTAGATGACCCCAAAGATTGCCCGCTTCCTTGCCGAGCACAATCCGCCGACCCCGTGCCTTGTCGTCGATCTCGACGTCATTGCGCACAACTACAAGCGGCTCAAGAAGGCGCTGCCGCTCGCGCAGATCTTTTACGCCGTGAAGGCAAATCCGGCGCCCGAGATCCTGCGCGTTCTCGACTCGCTTGGCTCCAATTTCGACACGGCCTCCATCTACGAGATCGAGGACTGCCTCGCGCTCGGCATCAGCGCCGATCGCCTGTCGTTCGGCAGCACGATCAAGAAGGAGGACCACATCCGCCGCGCCTTCGAGGCCGGCGTCAACCTGTATGCGTTCGATTCGCCAGCCGAACTGGAGAAGCTGGCCCGTGCCGCGCCGGGCGCGCGCGTGTTCTGCCGCATCTTCATGACGGGTGAAGGAGCCGACTGGCCGCTTTCGCGCAAGTTCGGCTGCTCGGTCGAAATGGCCAAGGACCTGCTGATCCGCGCCCGCGACCTGGGGCTCGACCCGCACGGGGTGTCGTTCCACGTCGGCTCGCAGCAGCGCGACCTGTCGCAATGGGATGTCGCGGTCGGCAAGACCAAGATGCTGTTCACGGCGCTGAACGAGGCCGGCATCGAGCTCAAGCTGATCAATCTGGGCGGCGGTTTCCCGGCCCGCTACCGGCAGCGCATTCCGACCATCGACGCCTATGCGGCCGCGATCATGGATGCGATGACGAAGCACTTCGGCAACAACCTGCCGCAGATGATCATCGAGCCGGGCCGCGGCATCGCCGGCGATGCGGGCGTGATCCAGTCCGAGGTCGTCCTCATTTCGACCAAGGGCGACGACGACGACCGGCGCTGGATCTATCTCGATATCGGCAAGTTCGGCGGGCTGCCGGAGACCATGGGCGAAGCGATCCAGTACCGGATCAAGACGCCCCATGACGGCAAGCCGGTTGGCCCCGTCGTGATCGCCGGGCCGACCTGCGACGAGATGGACATGCTGTACGAGAAGGCCGGCTACAAGCTGCCGATCGACCTCGCGGTCGGCGACAAGGTTCAGATCCTGGCCACCGGCGCGTATACGACGACCTATGCGTCGGTCGGCTTCAACGGCTTCCCGCCGCTCAAGAGCTATTACGTCTGACGGTCTGCGACCGTCACCTGAGACAGGCCCGGACGGCGACGCCCGGGCCTTTTGCTTTGCGGGCCGCGCCCTCGATGACCCGGCTTCACGGGGCCTCGGTGCCGAATTGCGGCAGGCTTGCATTTGCAGCAACCCTTTCCGGCAGTCTTATCTATGCTTGCGGGCGTAGAGGCGCCGCTAGAGTGTGCGCATGTCAGACCGCCCGCAGCTTCTGCCGACGCTTGCCGCCGTCCTGGCGACCGTGCTTGGCGGTTCCGCCATCGTCGCGACGCGACTTGCCCTGGGCGACGGTGAGCCCGATGCCTTGGTCTTCTCCGTGCTTCGGTACGTCGGTGCCAGTATCGTGATGGTCGCGATCGCGTTCGCCACGCTGGGGCGGCGCTTTCGGATCATCGGACCGGGCCTGGTACCGGTCATGGCATTGGGCGTCCTTCAGTACGCCCTCTTCGGGTGGCTGTTCACGGCCTCATCGCACTATATGCCGGCGGCGCGGGGCGGGCTCATCTTCGCCACGATGCCCATCCTGACACTGGGGCTGTCGGTGCTGCTTGGTCGGGAACGGTTGACCGTGGCGAAGACCGTGGGGGCGGCCCTCGCTTGCGGCGGGGTTGCGTTCGCGCTCGGCGAAGGCGCGCTCGTGACGGGACCGGAGGTGTGGAAGGGCGATCTGATGATGTTCGGCGCTGCGCTCGCGGGGTCGACCTACAACGTTCTGTCCGGCATCTATCTGCGGAACATGCCGGCTCTCGGCATGATGGCGATACAGCTGCCGGTCGGGGCCGCCGTGCTGCTCGCCGTATTTGCGGTGAGCGGCGATCTTTCCGAACTCTTCGCGCTCGATGCCATCGAATGGGGGGCGGCCATCTACGTCGCGACGCTCGGCGGTGCCGCGTCGTTCTATCTGTGGATCTGGGCGCTCGAACGGATCGCACCGTCGCGCGTTGCCGTGACCGTCACGTTCAATCCGGTTTCGGCGACGCTGCTCGGCGCTCTCGTTCTGGGAGAGCCGTTGACCTGGCGCATGGCAGTCGGCCTAGCGGGGATCGTCGCCGGGATCACGATCGCGAACTGGCCGGCGCGGCAGCCGGCACCGGCTTCCGGCTAGAGTCGCGCGCCAGTCAGTCTTCTGCTTTCTTCGCTTTCGTGCGATAGAGCTGGACCGCCTGATCCATCAGCTTGGTCACGAGGCGGTCGAGCGTCTCGCGCTCGGCCGGGGTAAGTCCTGCCAGAAGCGCCGCCTCGATCTCGCGCGCCATCGGCACGATCGCATCGTGCATCCGGCGCCCGGTTCGCGACAGGCGCAGCGCCGAACGTCGCCGGTCAGTGGCGTCGGTGGTACGGTCGACCACATTCGTCTTGATGAGACGCGCAACTGCACGGCTGACCCGTACCTTGTCCATCGCCGTTCGTTCGGCGACCTCGTTCGCTGACAGCGGCGCAAAGCGTCCGAGCACGGCCATCACGCGCCATTCCGGAATGCTCAGGCCAAATCTCTCACCATACATCCGGGCGAAGGCGCGGCTCATCGTATTGGTTAGCACCGATAGCCGATAGGGGAGGAACCGCTCAAGGGCAAACGGCTCATCCTCTCCCGGCATGTCATCGGCCGAGGGCGACGGGCGGGGAACCGAAACGGGTTGCATTGGTTTCATTTGAAACTATTATAGACGTGTCCTAAACGACTGCAACGACGGCACGCGCTGAGCAATCTTTTTGTGCCGCCAGCAACGGAGGGCTCATGGCTGCGGGTCTGCATGACGTCATCGACGCCCCGGAAGGGGTGACGACGCAAAACCCCATGGGCACGGACGGCTTCGAGTTCGTCGAATACACCGCACTGGATCCCAAGGCGCTCGGCCGATTGTTCGAATCGATGGGCTTCACGGCCGTGGCGCGGCACCGTTCGAAGGATGTGACGCTCTACCGCCAGGGCGACGTCAACTTCATCGTCAATGCGGAGCCCGACAGCTTCGCCCAGGCCTTCGCGCGCGTGCACGGTCCGTCGGCCTGCGCGATGGCGTTCCGGGTCGCCGATGCCGCTTATGCCTATCGGCGCGCGATCGAGCTCGGCGCCAAGCCTGTCGAGGGCCGGATCGGCCCCATGGAACTCAACATCCCCGCGATCGAAGGCATTGGCGGCAGCCTGATCTATCTCGTCGATCGTTATGGGACCCGTGGCACGATCTACGATGTCGACTTCCGGCCGTTGCCGGGTGTCGATCAGAACCCCATGGGCGTGGGCCTCGTCTATATCGACCATCTGACGCACAACGTTCATCGCGGCCGGATGGAAGAATGGGCGCGCTTCTACGAAAAGATCTTCAACTTCCGGGAGATGCGCTACTTCGACATCGAAGGCAAGCTGACCGGCCTCAGGTCGAAGGCGATGACGAGTCCGTGCGGCAAGATCCGCATTCCGATCAACGAGTCGGCCGACGACAGGTCGCAGATCGAGGAGTTTCTCGAGGCCTATCGCGGCGAGGGGATTCAGCACATCGCGCTCGGCACCGACGACATCTACGCGACGGTGGAAGAACTGCGCCGGCGTGGGGTGGAGTTTCTCGATACGCCGGACACGTATTACGAAATGGTCGACAAGCGCCTGCCGGGCCATGGCGAGGATCTCGCCCGGCTACAGCGCAATCGCATCCTGATCGACGGAGCGCCGAAACTCAGCCCCGACAGCGACGATCGCGGTCTGCTGCTGCAGATCTTCACCAAGACCGTCATCGGACCGATCTTCTTCGAGATCATCCAGCGCAAGGGCAATGAGGGGTTCGGCGAGGGCAATTTCCGCGCCCTGTTCGAATCGATTGAACTTGACCAGATCCGCAGAGGAGTCCTTCAAGCATGAAGAACTGGATCAGCTTTCCTCGCCGCGAGGGCAATGCATCGCGTCAGGCCCATACGCGGATTCCCGAAGGCACGTACGAGCGGGAACTCGGCAAGGAAGGTTTTTTCGGTCCTGCGACGCAGATGTATCACGCCCACCCGCCGACGGGCTGGATCAAATGGGAGGGCGACCTGCGGCCGCGCGCCTTCGATCTGAACAAGATCAATTCGACGTCCGCCTCGCCGTGGGACGCACCGACGATTCTGTCCAACGCCGCCATGAAGTTCCGCTGGTGGCGGATGGAAGGGCGCATGGATCACCTCGCCCGCAACGCCGATGGTGACGAGCTCATCTTCATTCACGAGGGCGCAGGCGATCTGTTCTGCGACTACGGCCACCTGAGCTTCCGGGACGGCGACTACATCATGTTGCCGCGGTCCACGATGTGGCGGATCGAAGCGACGGAGCCGGTGACAGCGCTGCTGATCGAAGCGACGAACGACAGCTACCGTCTGCCGGAGAAGGGCATCGTCGGAAGACACGCGATCTTCGATCCGGGCGTGCTCGACGTGCCGTCGCTGGACGAGGCGTTCGCGGCGCAGAAGAGCGAGACCGAGACCCGCGTGGTCATCAAACGGGGCGGCAAGCTGTCGACCGTGACGTACCCGTTCAATCCGCTCGATGCAGTCGGCTGGCAGGGCGATCTCTGTCCGGTGCGGGTCAACTGGCGCGACATCCGGCCGCTGATGAGCCATCGCTATCACCTGCCGCCGTCGGCACATACGACCTTCGTCGCCGGACGCTTCGTCGTGTGCACGTTCGCACCGCGGCCGGCCGAGAGCGATCCGGACGCGCTGAAGCTGCCGTTCTTCCACAACAACGACGACTACGACGAGATCATCTTCTATCACCACGGCAAGTTCTTCTCGCGCGACAACATCCATCCCGGGATGGTGACCCTGCATCCCTGCGGCTTTACGCACGGGCCGCATCCAAAGGCATTCGCGCTCGCGCAGCAGTCGAAGGGCGGCCATATCCTGGACGAGGTTGCGGTGATGATCGACACACGCGATGCGGTCGAGGTCGCGAGGCTTCCGGAGGGCGTCGAGTGGCACGGCTATGTCGACAGCTGGAAGCCGAAACAGGCCGCTGCCGAGTAGTCCGTCGTTCTGGTCGCGGGCGGGCCGCGACCGCGCCATCTGAGAAAGGAATCGAGTGATGAAACTCGCAACGCTGAGGGAAGGCGGGCGTGACGGCACGCTCGTGGTCGTGTCACGGGATCTCACGCACGCCGTCAGGGTGCCCAGCATTGCGCCGACATTGCAGGCGGCACTGGATAACTGGAGCGAGGTTCATGCCGAGCTCGCATCCGTCTACCGCTTGCTCAACGAGAATCACCTCGAATGCTGCGGCGACGAGCGTGCGTTCAAGCTGGATCAGCGGGCATTGATGGCGCCGCTGCCGCGCGCCTATCAGTTCGCCGACGGCAGTGCATACCTGAACCATGTCGAGCTCGTCCGCCGGGCGCGGGGAGCGGAAATGCCGCCGTCCTTCCTTACCGATCCGCTCATGTATCAGGGCGCCTCGGACGGGTTTCTCGGGCCGTTCGACGATATCGAGGCCATCGACGAGGCGCATGGAATCGATTTCGAGGCGGAGGTCGCCGTCATCACCGACGACGTGCCGATGGGCGTCACGCCCGAGCAGGCGAGACGGCATATCAAGCTGCTGATGCTCGTGAACGACGTCAGCCTGCGCAATCTGATTCCGGGCGAGCTTGCCAAGGGCTTCGGCTTCTTCCAGTCGAAGCCGGCATCGAGCTGTTCGCCGGTGGCGGTCACCCCGGACGAGCTGGGGACGGCCTGGGATGGCGGGAAGGTCAACCTACCGCTCGTCACGCATCTCAACGGCGAACTGTTCGGCAGGCCCAATGCCGGCGTCGACATGAATTTCGATTTCGGGCAGCTGATTGCGCATGCAGCGCGCACGCGCCGGCTTTGTGCCGGCACCATCATCGGCTCCGGCACCGTCTCCAACCGGGACCGCTCGACCGGGTCGTCTTGCCTGGCCGAAAAGCGCACGATCGAAACTATCGACCACGGAAAGCCGATCACGCCGTTCATGAAGTTCGGTGATCGTGTCCGGATCGAGATGTTCGACAGCCAGGGGCGCTCGATCTTCGGCGCGATCGACCAGAAGATCGTGAAGTACGTCCCGCGCCAAGTCGGCGCCGCCGCGTAGGGCGTCGACTTAGGCGAAGGGCGGTCTGTGCGGACCCCGCTGCAGGTACGGTTGCGGGAGCTCAATCCGCCGGCACGAACGTCGTCGCCTCAGGGGCGCGCTGCTCGCCTCGCGACAGCAGCCGATCCCCTGAGGGGATGCGCAGCCCCGATAGGGATGCCTCCGGAAATTGCGGTCAAAGCATAGGCGCCCCGCGAACAACGGACTGGTGGCCGGGCGACCGTGTGATAGGTAGTCCCCGTCGGCGCATTTGCGAGGTCGGATCCATGGTATTGGAGCCCGTTACCCTTACCGGGCGGCATGTTGAACTCGTCCCGTTGTCGAGGGAGCATCGCGATGCTCTCGCCGAGGCCGTGCGTGACGGTGAGCTCTGGCGTCTATGGTACACCAACATCCCGCCCCCAGAGGCCATGGCCGCGGAGATCGAACGGCGTCTCAGCCTCCAGGCGGCCGGCTCCATGCTTCCTTTCACGGTCCTGGACGGTCCGGGTGGCCGGCCCGTGGGTATGACCACCTACATGAACATCGACATCGCCGGACCACGCGTGGAGATCGGCTCAACCTGGTACGCGGCTCGCGTCCAGCGTACGGCGCTTAACACCGAGGCGAAGTTCCTGCTGTTGTCGCATGCTTTCGACCGGCTCGGTTGCCTCGCCGTCGAGTTCCGTACGCATTTCATGAACCATGCGAGTCGGCGCGCGATCGAGCGTCTGGGAGCCAAGCTCGATGGCATACTTCGCCACCATCAGCGCATGAAGGACGGAACCATCCGCGACACCTGCGTCTACAGCATCACGGCGCCCGAGTGGCCCACCGTGCGCTCGCACCTGACTTGGCTACTGGAGAAACCGCGCTGACGGTGCCCGCACCCGATTTGACCGGCGGGATAACTCATGGCCGCGCTCGCCCGAGTTGGCGGGACGGATGGGGACTGTTTTTGACGAGCGCTGTGACGATGGGACGCCGCCCGGATCGGTTGATCGCAGCCCTGTCGGAACGTCGGTCGCAAGGAAAGTCTGTCGCAGCCGTAGGGCGGCGGCCGTGACGCGTGCGTATGAAGCGGTCGTCGCCGCCGCGTTCACGGCGCATGGTTGGCATGCGCAGGGCGCGCTGTTACATTCGCCCGCGCAGGAAGGCGTTCAGGGGAAGCGTCCGGATATGAAGCTTCACGGCTATTTCCGTTCATCAGCCGCGTTTCGCGTGCGTATCGCGCTCAACCTCAAGGGCTTGGCATACGAAAACGCGTTTCGGCATCTGCGCAAAGGGGAACAGCGCTCGCCGGACTTTCTGAAGCTCAATCCGATGGGACTCGTGCCGGCCTTCGAGGACGGGCCGCACGTCCTGACACAGTCGCTGGCGATCATCGAGTACCTCGAGGAGACGCACCCGGAGCCGCCGCTTCTTCCGACGTCTCCGGTCGAACGCGCGCGGGTGCGCGCGCTGGGGCTGGCGGTGGCGTGCGAAATCCATCCGCTCAACAACCTGCGGACGCTGCTCTATCTCAAGAACGTGCTGAAGGTGAGCGACCAGCAGCACGACGAGTGGTATCGCCACTGGGTAAGGGAAGGGTTCAACGGCATCGAGGGGATGCTGCAGTCGGGCGGCACGGGACGGTTCTGCCACGGCGACGCGCCGACACTCGCCGATATCTGCCTCGTCCCGCAGGTGTTCAACGCCAAACGCTTCTTCAAGGACGACGAGCTCGCGGCCTGGCCGACGATCATGCGCATCTTCGGCGAATGCATGAAGCTGCCGGCCTTCGACCATGCGCAGCCGTCGAAGCAGCCGGACGCCGAACCTTGAGAACTAGCGGCGCCGCGCGTCGGCGACCAGCTTCTTGAGCGTCTCGAAATCGACGGCGCCGGGGATGATCTGGTTGCCGATGACGAAAGCGGGGGTGCCGGAGATCGACAGTTCCCGGGCGAGCTGACGGTTCCGCTCGAAAACGTCGTCGATCTCGCTTCGTCCCATGTCGGCCTTGAGCCGCGCCGTATCGAGGCCGATGTCGCCGGCGATCCGCAGTACCGTCGCCTCGTCCAGCGTACCGCGGGCGCGCATCAGGGCCTGATGCATGTCGACGTATCGGCCCTGCGCCTTCGCGGCGAGGGCGGCGCGGGCGGCGACGACCGAGTCCGGGCCGAGGATCGGCAGCTCCTTGAACACGAACCGGACGTTGCCGTCTTCCTTGAGCAACCGCGCGAGCGCGCCTGCCACCTGCTTGCAGTAGGGGCACCGGTAGTCGAAGAATTCGACGACGGTGACGTCGCCCCTGGGATTGCCGGCCACCGGAGAGGTCGGATCGTTGAAGATCGCCTCGCGCCGCGATGAAAGCGCGCGACGCTGCGCCGCCTCGGCCTCGGCGCGGCGCTTTTCCTCGAGCCCCTCGATGGCTTCGAGGATCACCTCCGGATTGTTCAGCAGATACTCGCGCACGATCTGCTCGATCTCTTCGCGCGACATGGACGAAGGAGCCGTCTGCGCGATCGCCTGCGGCGCAATCGCGACCGAGCCGACGAGCATCGCCGCGAATGCTGCGGAACGAAGTATCACGAAACTTTCTCCTGTGCCGTTTGCGCCATTGTCGACGAGGAGCGCCGCGCGAACAAGTAACGAGCGCGTCAACGCCTGAGCACGACCTCGGCGACGTAGCCGAGATGGGGCAACTTGCCGTCAGGCGACGGTGGCGGCTGGTACCGGAGACCGCCGACGGCGATGAAACCGATCCGGACGCGCGCGACGGGATCGCGCGGCCAGAACGCGGCATAAAGTGCGGCGAGATCGACGGTTTCCGAATGCCAGCGGCCCGCCGCGTCGCGCGTCGGCGGACGCAGGGACCGGCGGAGGCTGCGCTCGTCGATGGCGATGAACTCGACGAGTGCCTCTTTCGGCCGCATCGTTCCGATTCCGCCGAAATGCAATTCGATGATGCGGTCATGCGGCGGATAGTCGGTCGCGATCGCACCGACGAGGCGGTCGACGAGCTGGGCACCTCGCGACGGACCGTCGCTGAATCCGACGACGATGCGCAGGCCACGCGGCAGCCCGTCGCCGGCGCCGCCGCCGAGGAGGGTAGGTTCGAGGAACCAGCGCCAGCTCAGATGCGGCGTCGCCAGAAGCGGGACATCGAGACGCCGGCCGAGCAGGGCGCCCGGCGATTCGATCCGCAGCACCGGCATGCCCGAGACGTCGACTACGGCCGTCGCATTCGGCGCATCCGTCGGCACGAAAAACCAGTCGGTCGACGCCGTGGCCGGCCGAAAGTCGCGATCAGGTCCGATGACGAGGGCGCCGCCGTTGCCGAACGCCGGCAGGGGCGTGGAGGCACTGCTGCAGGCGGCAACCAATCCGGCCGCAAGCAGCGACAGGACAAACGCCATGGCCGGACCGTTGGGGCGGTGCCATCCGACGTGCTTTCCCCCCATGCGCCCACCCGTGTGCGCCGGCGTCCGGTCAGTTTTCCTTGTCGGCGGCCCGCTCCGCCGCCTGACGGATATCCTGGGCGCGCAGCCATCCCGACGATCCGTTGGGAAGCTGGCGCTCGGCGCGTTCGGCGAAGGCGCGGGCCTCGCCGTAGCGGCGCTGCAGCAGGGCGCGCTCGGCCTGGGCGAGCGATGCCATGCCGAGCTGGCCGTCGCGGCCATAGGCAACCGCGAGGAGGCGCCACAGCTCCGGGCTCTCGTTCTCCCGGCGCCGGGCATGCTCCAGATTGGCGATCGCCGCCTTCAGGAGTTGCGGATCGTCGCGCTCGATCTGGACGCGGGCGAGGTCGATGCGGAGCAGCGGCTCGTCCGGCAGAAGTTCGACGGCGCGCTGGTACGGCGGAAGTGCTTCCGCCGCCTTGCCGCTTTCGAACAGGATCTGTCCCTTGAGCTCGTGGAAGTAGCCATCGTCCGGTCGCTCGGCGATCAGGCCGTCGATCAACGCGAGGGCGCGCGGGTAGTCGGGACGGCGCGAATAGGCGATCGCGCGCGCGTAGCGCGCGTCGATGGCCGGATCGTTCTCCTTGTAAATCTGCAGTGCGCGGCCGGGCTCGATGAAGCCGATCAGCTTGGCCCGCATGCGCCGATGCATTTCCGCGAACTCCGGCGGCAGCGGGGCGCCGGCGTACTTGGACCGGGTCAGGAAGTCGCGCACGAACTCGACGCGGTCGCGGCTGATCGGATGGGTTCGGACGTAGGGATCCTGACGGCCGACGGTCAGCAGTTCCTGATCCGCAAGGATGTCCAGGAACTCCATCAGGCCACGTGCCGACTGTCCCGACCGTTCGAGCAGGTTGACGGCCGCCTGGTCCGCCTGGCGCTCCATGTCGCGGGTATAGGCGAGCAGCCCGCGCTCGCTCATATGCTGGCCGCCCATCATGATCGCAGCACCGGCATCCGGCCGGCCGGTCGCGACGGCAGCGGCTGCGCCGAGCACCATGGCAATGATGCTCTCGGCCGAAGCGTTGGCCAGACCTTCACGCAGGCGGGCAAGATGCCCGCCGGAAATGTGGCCGGTCTCGTGCGCGATCACGCCGATGACCTGGCCCGCATGCTCGGCGCGCATCAAGAGACCGGTGTTGATGAACATGTTGAGGCCGTTCGCGACGAAGGCGTTCAGCGACCGGTCGTTAACCAGATGAACGCGAATCGCCTGCGGGTCCAGTCCGGCCGCGCTGAAAAGTGGCGTTGCATAAGCGCGGATGATACTTTCTATCTCCGCGTCGCGAATCATGGAGATTCGCTGCTGCGCGGCGACCGGCGCCAACCCCAATAGCCCGATCGCGGCAAGCGCGCCGGTCAAACGGAAAAAAATGCGCCTGATCAAAGGTGAAGGTTCCTAGTTTGAAGTCTAAACGTAAGCACGTCGCGCGACTGCGTCAACGCACGTCCGCTGTATTTTCTCTGATAGCGGCCGCGCTTCTCTCCGGTTGCGGGACGCAGTCGCAACCGGACGACGTATTGGCCGTCGACAGTTTCGTGGGCACGGTAATTGCCGACGAGCCGCAGGCGGCGATGATCGGCCGGGACATCCTGGTTGCAGGTGGCACGGCCGCCGACGCGGCGGCGGCGACGTACTTCGCGCTCGCCGCGACCATGCCGTCGAGCGCCGCACTCGGGGGCGGGGGCATGTGCCTGAGCTATCGGGTCGACGGCGGTCGCATCGAAGCGCTCGACTTCGTCGCGCGCCCGTCAGCGACGCCGGGCGCCGCCGCCGTGCCGGCCGTCGCGCGCGGTATGTTCAGTCTGCAGGCGCGCGACGGACGTCTGCGCTGGAGCCAGGTTGTCGCGCCGGCCGAAGGGTTGGCCCGTTTCGGCGTGTCGGTCTCCCGTGCGCTCGCCAAGGAACTGGCCGCCGCGCCCGATGTCCTCGCACAGGATCCGGAAGCAAAGCGCATCTTCTTCCGCCCCGATGGCACGCCGCTTCGCGAGGGCGACAGGCTCGTGCAGCCGGATCTGGCGACAGTGCTGGGCGCGCTGCGCACCTACGGTCCGGCGGCACTGGAGAACGGTCCGTTGGCGAGTCAGTTCGCCAGTGCTGCCGCCGCCGTGGGCGCCACGTTCACGCCCGACGAGATCGGCGCGAATGCACCGAGCTGGCGCGGCACGGTCGCGGTCCGGCACGAGAACGTCATCGTCCATTTTGCGCCGCCGCCGGCCGTTGCCGGCGTCGTCGAGGCGCAGACTTTCGCGATGCTGGCACCGCGCTGGCGTCGCGCACCGGCGGAGGAGCGGGCTCACCTGTTCATCCAGGCGAACCTGCGGGCCATCGCCGACCGGCAGAACTGGCTCGCGCCGGATCTGTCCTCGACGCGGGCGATCGCGGATATCGTGGGCGCACAGCACATCGACGAGCTGATGGCAACCTACCGGGCCGATCAACGCAACGCACCCGTACCGGCATCGGCAAGCGAATCGTTAGCGAGCGCTGCGGCGGATCTGGCGCCCGCGACGACATTCGTCGCGGTGGACCGCCGCGGCAACACCGTCGTCTGCGCCGTAAGCCTGCATGCGCCGTTCGGTATCGGTCGCATCGCGCCCGGAACCGGCGTGTTCCTTGCCGCTGCACCCGACGGAGACGCGCGCAGCGTGCAGACCTTCGGTCCGATGCTCGCGGTACGTGCGCGGAGCGCGGGCCCCGTGTTCGCCGGCGCGGCCTCGGGCGGCTGGGCGGGGGCGAGTGCCCTGATCCAGGTGGCGCTTCAGACGATCGTCGATGACCGGCCGCTCGACCAGGCCATGCGCGCGCCGCGTGTTCACGCCGCCGGCAACTCCGATCACGTCTTCGCCGAACCGACGGCCCAAGGGCCCGTCCCCGGGCTTGCATCCCGCGGCTACAATGTGACGACGGGCCCGTCGCTCGGTCGCGTCAATGCCCTCTATTGTCCGGAGGCATTTGATGCGCCGGGCCGGTGCGATTTCAGCGCCGACCGGCGCGGCGACGGTCTCGCGGCTCGAGGGTGACGTCGTGACGATCAAAGTCGCGCGGCGCAGCGGAATCGCGCCGTTTATCGTGATGGACGTGATGCGTGAGGCGAATGCGCGCGATCGTTCCGCGCGTTCGGCGGCGGAGCGCGTCGTCCACCTTGAGGTCGGACAGCCCGGAACCTCGGCGCCGCAGGCGGTCGTCGAAGCCGCCGCCCGCGCGCTTCGGAGCGAAAGGCTGGGCTATACCGAGGCGCTGGGCGTACCGGCCCTGCGCGAGCGCATCGCGCAGCACTATCGCGAGTACTATGGAACCCACGTCGCGCCGGAGCGGGTCGTCATCACGACCGGCTCGTCGGGCGGTTTCCTTCTGGCGTTTCTCGCCGCATTCGATCACGGCGACCGGGTGGCGCTGGCCGAGCCGGGCTATCCGGCCTATCGCAACATTCTGACCGCTCTCGACATCACGCCCGTCGGCCTGCCGACAGAGGCGGCGAGCCGATTTCAGCCGACCCCGGCGCTTCTCGATCGCGCCGGGCGAATCGATGGCTTGATCGTCGCAAGCCCGGCGAATCCGACCGGCAGCATGATGTCGCCGGACGAACTCGCCGAGATTGCCGGCTGGTGCCGCCGGCACGGCGTCCGCCTCGTATCGGACGAAATCTATCACGGCATCACCTACGGCATGCCGGCGGCGACGGCGCTCGCCTACAGCGACGAGGCGATCGTCATCAACAGCTTCTCGAAATACTACGCGATGACGGGGTGGCGGCTCGGCTGGATGATCGTGCCGCCGGACCTGGTGCGTGCGGTCGAGGTGCTCGCCCAAAACCTCTTCATCTCGGCACCGACGCTGCCCCAGCTCGCAGCACTTGCGGCGTTCGATGCGCGCGCCGAGCTCGATGCGAACGTCGCACGTTATCGCGCGAACCGCGATCTTCTGCTCGCGGAACTGCCGAAGGCCGGCTTCGACCGTTTCGCACCGGCCGACGGCGCGTTCTATCTATACGCCGATGTCGCGCACCTGACCAATGACAGCGAGGCGTTCTGTCGGCGCATGCTTGCCGAGGCAGGCGTTGCGGCGACGCCGGGCACCGATTTCGATCCGGCGCGCGGGCGTGCCTATGTGAGATTCTCCTATGCCGGGACCACGGACGACATGATCGAGGCCACGCGCCGCCTTCGCGCCTGGCGGCGTTGAAAACGAAGAGCTGAAACGAAGAAGGGCAGGGCGCGTGACCGAACCGTTTCGACGGGGCGTCGAATAAAGACTCGCGTCGCGCCTCCGTCGCCGCTCGCCGTACAAATGCCGGCACGCCCGCGGTTCGGTCCCGGCATGCCGCAATTCCTGCAGGCCGGATGCCGGCGACGGTCGACCTGAAGTCCCGCAACGATCCCGATCAGCGGCAGGCTCGGGGCGGATGCGCCAGCGATCGATTTTCCGTTACAGGCGAGTTCCCAGCATCCCATCGGGGATGCTGGGAGACCGCATATGCGTTGCGAGGTTTCGCCTGCAGAAGCTCAGCGCGTGAGACGTCGCCACCAGCCACGGCGCGGCGGCGGTGGCGGTTCCTCCGACGGTGCCGGCGTCTCGGGCGCGCTCGTCTCGACTATCGGCGCGTTTTCGGGCGCGGGGCTGTCGGCCGCGCCGGTCTCGACTGCCGGCACGTTCTCCGACGCCGGACTCTCGGCCGCGTGCGACTCGCTTTGCGATTCGGCCGGAACCGGTTCGGCCCGATGCTCGGGCGATGGCCGCGGTGCTTCCGTCACGATGCCTTCCGCAGGTCGAGCCTGATGTTCGTGTCCGGTCTGCTGTTCCTCCGGAAAACGCTCGGCACGTCGATTCCACGGCCAGTCGTAAGCATCGCCCGGACCTTCGACGACGGGATGCGGCCGGGGCCATTCCTCGTGGCTCTCCTGGCCGGGCGCCTGTTCGTGGGCGACTTCTTCCTGATGGCGATGGCGCGGGTCCGCGAACGGATCGTCATGCCCTTCCGCGGCCTGCCCTTCGATGACGCGGCGCCCACGACGACGGCCGCCCCGCCGGCCGCGACGCCGCCGGCGCGGTTGCCCCTCGCCGGTGCCATGCTCGTCAGGGCCTGCCGCGGCCTGGTCCGGCTCTGCGACTGCTTCTTCGACTTCGCCGTCCGCTTGGCTCATGTCCTCCGACGGCGCGGCAGTCGCCTCAGACGGTGGCGTTTCCGAATCTGCAGACGCGGCCTGCACGGCCTCGGCGCTCCGCTCCTCACCGCCACGGCCGCGGCGCCGACGGCGCCGACGGCGGCGGCGGTGACCGTCACCATCGCCGGCATCGCGTGCGGCCTCGGCCGTCACGTCGCCGGTGGTCACCTCGCCCCCATCGGCGGCGCTCGTTTCGGTGGTTTCGTGAACCGGCTCGCTCTCATCTGCCGCCTCGACGTCCACTGCCGGTGCGGGGAGGGAGGCCTGCCCCGGCAGCGGTTCTCCCGCCTGGCGCGTCCGAACCCGTTCCAGCCGGTAGGCCGGCGGAATGAGCGTGTCGTCCCGACTGAACGTCACCCGCAGACCGAAGCGGGCCTCGATGCCGGCAAGCGCTTCGCGCTTCTGGTTGAGGACGTAAAGCGCCACGTTGGTCGGCACGTGCACGACGGCCTCGGCCGTGCGCATCTTGACGCCTTCCTCCTCGATCGCACGAAGCACATGAAGCGCGGCGGATTCCGTCGAGCGGATGAAGCCGGTGCCGGCGCAATGCGGACAGCGCTCCGACGACACCTCGAGCAGGCTGGGACGGAGGCGCTGTCGCGACAGTTCGAGCAGGCCGAACGGCGAGATTCGTCCGATCTGGATCCGCGCACGATCGCTCTTCATCGCCTCCTTGAGGCGTCGCTCGACCGCATGCTGGTTGCGCACGTCCTCCATGTCGATGAAGTCGATCACGATGAGGCCAGCAAGGTCGCGCAGGCGCAGCTGCCTGGCGATCTCGTCGGCCGCCTCGAGATTCGTCTTGAGCGCCGTCTCCTCGATGTGGCGCTCGCGCGTCGCCCGCCCGGAGTTGACGTCGATCGAAACCAGCGCCTCCGTCGGATTGATCACGATGTAGCCGCCGGACTTCAGGCGGACGGTCGGCGCATGAATTTCCTCGAGCTGCGATTCGACCTGGAAGCGCTGGAAAAGCGGCACCGTCGGGTCGTTGTACAGATGGATCCGGTCGACATGGCTCGGCATCAGCGTCTTCATGAACGCTTTCGCCGCCCTGTATCCGGCCTCGCCTTCGACCAGAATCTCGTCGATGTCACGTGTGTAGAGATCCCGGATCGCCCGCTTGATCAGATTGCCTTCCTCGTAGATGAGCGCCGGCGCGGTCGAATTCAGCGTCGTTTCGCGGATCTCGTCCCATTGACGCAGGAGATATTCGTAGTCCCGCTTGATCTCGGCCTTCGTACGCTCCATGCCCGCGGTGCGGAGGATCACCGCCATGCCCTCGGGGACATCAAGCTCCTCCATGATGGCCTTCAGCCGCTTGCGGTCCTGGGCGTTGGTGATGCGGCGGGAGATGCCGCCGCCGCGCGCCGTGTTCGGCATGAGGACGCAGTAGCGGCCCGCAAGGGACAGATAGGTCGTGAGAGCGGCGCCCTTGTTGCCGCGCTCCTCCTTCACGACCTGGACCAGCAGCACCTGACGCCGCTTGATGACCTCTTGGATCTTGTAGTGCCGCAGCGGACGGAACCGCTTGCGCGTTTCCACGGCCTCCACATCCGCATCGTCACCTCCCACGGACTCGACGGGAGGGGGTTCGGACTCGGGCGTCTCAAGGGTTTCAACTGCGTCTGCCACGGACGCCGCATCGTCCGACGGCGTTTCCGCCGCCGCGGCCTCGTCCTCGACGGCCCCGATCGGAGAAGGCTCCTGCGCGAGGTCGGGTGCAGCCTCGTCCGGCCGAGCGATCGTCTCGGTCGTCTCAACCGTCTCGGCAGTTCCAACAGTCTCGGCAGCCCCAGCACTCTCGACAGTCCCGGCCGTCTCGACAGCCGGGCGCTCGACCGAATCGTGTTCCGATTCGGCAGGTCCGGGCGCACCGAGCGACTCATGCATTTCCTGGGGAGCCGCCCCGACCGTGAACCACGGCCTGTGCTCGAGCGGGACCGTGTAATTATCCGACCCCGAATCCGTTGCCGCTGTCGAATCCGTTGGCTCCGACGCAGCTGACGGGGCCGTTTCGGCGCCTTCGGCAGAAGGCGCTATGCTAGCGTCGGGGCTGCCGGTGCCACCATCCTCCAATGGCGCAGCGGTCGCGCCTTCGTCCGTCTCCTCCCGGTCCGGCGGACGCGACTCGTCAAGCGCCTCGTCCTCCTCCTCGGCTCTCTGCGCGGCGAGCAATGCCTCCCGGTCGGCGACGGGAATCCGCCAATAGTCCGGGTGTATCTCGCTGAAGGCGAGAAAGCCGTGCCGGTTTCCGCCGTATTCGACGAAGGCTGCCTGTAGCGACGGTTCAACCCGGGTGACTTTGGCGAGGTAGATGTTTCCTTTGAGCTGTTTCTTGGTCGATGTTTCGAAGTCGAATTCTTCAATCCGGTTGCCGTTGAGCACGACCACCCGGGTCTCCTCCGGGTGCGTCGCGTCGATGAGCATACGTTTGACCATTCTTGCGATATCTCCAGTAGCCGCGCCACGGCGCGCATAAACGGCAGGCGCGAACCCGTCGGCGGGTCCAGCGGTTGCGCTTGGGCGCGCGGCGCCAATGTTCGAATCCCTGCGGATCGACAGCCCGACCTGGGTGGCCCACGGCCATCCTCAGTCCTTCCTGCAGGTCCAGTAGCAAACCGTTGGTCAGGTTGGTCACGGTCGGCGGCCGATCCCGGCGTATCCGTTTCGTTTCTCTCTCGTCCGCGGAAGCGCCCCTTGCGGGCGCGCCGGGCGCCACCGTTCCGGTCCGGAATGGGGCTGCCATATGCGAACGGAAATAAAATAGTCAGCGGATCAATCAACCACAATGACATAATGACCCGTCGCCGAAGCGTGGCCGGAACGGGGTTGAAATCCATTTGAAATCAGTGGTATGCGTATCGATCCGCAACTAAAACTGAAGCCAATGTGGCGTTTCTTCGGACGGCTGGCATGGGGGATCCTCGTCGGTGCCGTCGTCCTCGGAACTGTTTTCAAGGCTGACGCACGCCCCGCGGTCACGTCGGTGAGCTTCGCCGACAAGGGTGGCTTCACCCACCTCGTGGTCGAGCTTACCGACAGAGCAGAATACCGCGTTTTTGTGCTGAGTGAGCCGATGCGGCTGGTCATTGATCTGCCGCCGCTCGACTGGCGGCTCCGCGGCGGGCAGGGTGTGGCACATGGCTTCATCGCCGGCTACCGGTTCGGTCAGTTCGATGCCACCACCAGTCGTTTGGTGCTGGATCTTGCCGAACCGGCCCGCGTCCGGCGTTCCGGTTACGAATTGTCCGTCGGGCGTCAGCGCCTCGTGTTCGAGCTCGAGCGTGTCAGCATGGAAGCTTTCCTGGCGGACGTGCAGCCTTGGACGGCATCGGGCGCGATGCTCAAGGCGTCGACCGTGTCGTCGCCGCGCGCGGCGGGACCGTCCACATCCGCCGATCAGGCCGGGGTATCGAGCTTGGCCGCGCTGCCGGGGCCGCCGCCACCGGCGCCGCGTGCGACGATTGCGCCGGCTGCGGCTTCGGCGACCGGTGCGGCAAGATCAGGAGGGCAGCGTGCCGCCGGCAAACGGGTGGTCGCCGTCGACGCCGGCCATGGCGGTGTCGACCCGGGGGCAATCGGGACACGCGGAACCTATGAAAAGGACATCACGCTCGCCGTCGCCCGCGAGCTGCGACGACAGCTCGAAAGAACGGGCCGTTATCGCGTCGTGATGACGCGTGACGACGACATATTCGTGCGACTGCGTGACCGCGTCGCCCGGGCGAGAGCGGCGAATGCGGAGCTTTTCGTGTCGATCCACGCGGATTCGATCGCTTCGTCGAGCACGCGCGGCGCGAGTGTCTATACCCTCTCGGAGACCGCGTCGGACGCGGAGGCAGAGGCCCTGGCCGCTCGTGAGAACTACGCTGACATCATTGCGGGGGTGGATCTCTCCGCCGAGAACAAGGAAGTCGTCAGCATTCTCATCGACCTTGCGCAGCGTGAAACCATGAACCTTTCGGCCGCGTTTGCCTCGATATTGGTCGATGAGCTCGGGCGCGATATCCAGCTTCTGCCCAACCGGCCGCACCGGTTTGCGGGGTTTACTGTCCTGCGTGCGCCCGATGTGCCGTCGGTGCTGATCGAGCTTGGATATCTGTCGAACCCGAATGACGAGAAGCTCCTTGTCCGCCCGCAACACCGCTCCAAGGTGGCGGCGGCCATCGTCCGGGCCATCGACCGGTACTTCGCAAGCAAGGGCCGGTCATAACCTGGCCACAGTTATAGGGCTACGTTAACTGTCGACCGGCTACAATAAAGGCGGGTTTGCCCGATTTCCGGCGCCTGTTGGCCGGCGGACCGATGGAAGATGCGCAAGCTGTTGATAAGATTGCTTATTCTTCTTGTGCTCGCGGCCATGCTCGGGGCCGGCGGCGGGCTTGCCGTGCTGTGGTACTTCGCGCGCGGGTTGCCCGATTATCAGCAGCTCGCCGACTATGAGCCCCCGGTGCTCACACGCGTCCACGCAGGCGATGGCCGCATCCTGGCCGAGTTCGCAATCGAACGCCGGCTGTTCGTCCCTGTGAGCGCGATGCCGCGCCACGTCATCCAGGCCTTCATCTCAGCCGAGGACAAGAACTTCTGGACGCATCCGGGGATCAGCATTCCCGACATTTTGCGCGCGGCCGTCTTCAATCTTCTGCACCGCGATCGGCGGCCGGTCGGTGCCTCCACGATCACGCAGCAGGTCGCCAAGAATTTCCTGCTGACGAACGAGGTATCGCTGGAGCGCAAGGTGAAGGAGGCGATCCTTGCCTTCCGCATCGAGCAGGCGCTGAGCAAGGAGCGCATCCTCGAACTCTATCTAAACGAGATCTATCTCGGTTTCGGGGCCTACGGCGTCGCTGCGGCGGCCCTGAACTATTTCAACAAGTCACTGGATGAATTGACGATCGCGGAAGCAGCGTTTCTGGCGGCGTTGCCGAAGGCGCCCAGCAACTATAATCCGATCCGCTATCCCGAGACGGCAAAGGCGCGGCGCGACTGGGTCATCGGGCGCATGCTCGAAGACGGGGCCATCACCAAAGCCGAAGCTGAGATGGCGCGCCAAACGCCGCTTCAGGTCCGCTCGCGCAGCGAGATCGAAACCGTTCGTGCCGATTATTTCACCGAAGAAGTACGCCGCGAGCTTTTGCAGCGCTTTGGCGAGCGGGGTCTTTACGGCGGCGGACTGTCGGTTCGCACCACTCTTGATCCGAAGCTGCAGGAAATCGCCGTCAGCGCCCTCCGCAACGGCCTGATCGCCTATGACCGGCGCCATGGCTGGCGCGGGCCGATCGCGCGCATCGATCCGGGTATCGGCTGGGAACGTCGCGTGCAGGCAACGGCGCGGCCGGCAGGCCTGCTGCCGGAGTGGCAGCTCGCGGTCGTCCTCGACATCAACGATGCGGGGGCCGAGATCGGACTTGCCGACGGCACGCGCGGCTTCATCCCGTTCTCGGAGATCCAGTGGGCGCGCCAGCCGCTCGAGGAGCAGCGCCTCGGGCCGCCGTTGCGGCACCCTTCGGATGCACTCGCGGCCGGCGACGTCGTTGCGGTCGAGCAGCTCGCTCAAGACGGGCGGGACGACCGTGCGCTTTACACCCTCAGGCAGATCCCGAATGTCGGCGGGGCGGTCGTCGTGCTCGATCCGCATACCGGTCGCGTGCTGGCGATGGTCGGCGGCTGGCGCTTCGAGGCGAGCCAGTTCAACCGCGCGACCCAGGCGCAGCGTCAGCCCGGTTCTTCGTTCAAACCTTTTGTTTATCTGGCGGCGCTCGACAACGGCTTTACGCCGTCGAGCCTTGTCCTCGACGCGCCGATCGTCATCGATCAGGGACCGGGTCTTGGCCGCTGGAAGCCGGCCAACTACACGCGGAACTTCTTCGGGCCAAGCCCGTTGCGCGTCGGCATCGAACAGTCCCGCAACCTGATGACGGTCCGTCTTGCACAGTATGTCGGCATGGACAAGGTCGCCGAATACGCGGAGCGTTTCGGGATCTACGACGATCTGCCCGAGCATCTGTCGATGGCGCTGGGCGCGGGCGAGACCACGTTGCTGCGCATGACGACGGCCTACGCGATGATCGTCAACGGCGGCAAGCGCATCCGGCCGACGCTGATCGATCGCGTTCAGGACCGCAACGGCCGCACGATCTTCAAGCACGATACGCGGCCATGCGAAGAGTGCCGGGTCGAGTATTGGGCGAATCAGCCGGTGCCGACACTGCCGGACCTGCGGGAGCAGGTCATCGACGCCGCGACAGCATATCAGATGGTCAGCATGCTGCAAGGCGTGGTGGAACGCGGCACGGGGCGGCGGATTCGGGAGATCGGCAAGCCGCTCGCCGGCAAGACCGGAACGACGAACGACAGCTTCGATGCCTGGTTCATCGGGTTTTCACCGGATCTGGTCGCCGGCGTATTCGTCGGTTTCGACACGCCGCGCACGCTGGGGCCGAACGAATCGGGCTCAAGCGTCGCCGTGCCGATCTTCAAGGACCTGATGGCCGAGGCCCTCAAGGATCGACCGGCCGTGCCGTTCCGCATTCCGCCCGGCATTCGCCTCGTGCGTGTGAACCCCGCCACCGGACTTGTCGCGCATCCCGGTGATCGCAGTGCGATCTGGGAGGCGTTCAAGCCGGGAACCGAGCCGACCGTGGCGGGGCCCGTGCTCGATGACAGCGCAGCTGAAGCACCGTCCACCCATCCCATTCCCGCGAGCGGCACGGGTGGGCTCTACTAGCCGTGGGAGGCGTCCGGGTAATGGCCGGATCAACTGGACAGCATGCGTTTGATGCGCTGGATGTCGGGCAACGACATTGCGCCGACGCTGGCCGAGACGGCCTCGGCGTAGCTGCGAGCCTCGTGCGCTGCCCGGCGCGCGGCCGCGATGCGCGAAATCGTGCGGTCGTGTCTTTCCTCGAGCGCAAACATCGCGATGGCGCGCGCCGTCGCCGCCCGCACCGAGACCGCCAATCGGCGACGCGGAATCCATGGCACCTTCGCGCTGGCAGGGATGCGCGGATGCGATGCGGCAGGAAAGGGCACGATGGTCGCCATCGCTCGCCTCGGCTGACGCCGCAGTGTCGCGCAGACCGTTGGTCTCTCGCTACTGTCGGTTGCGGCAGGGGCAGCTACCCGTAATGGTTGCACGGGGTGTGCTTGGTCTACCTCGCCCGCGTAGTGGCAGCGGCGCGCAGCATGCGCCCCCTTGCGCGGGAGGGGGCGGAAAGGGGTAAATTGCCCCCCGAGCTTCGACACTCGACATATTCCGTTCGACACTCGACATATTCCGGGTGTCGGGCTTTTGGTTTGAACGCAACACGCAATAGGGACAAATGCGCGCTGAAATCGCCGAGATTGCCGCCGAGATCAAGCAGTCGTTGGGACTGCTGAGGAGGCATCTTTGACTACGATAACGCCGTAAAACGACTCGCCGAACTGAACGCGCGGGCGGAAGATCCCGCGTTGTGGAATGATCCGACCAAGGCGCAAGCCGTTCTGCGCGAGCGTGCGCATCTGGACAAGGCGCTGAACAGCGTCCGGACCCTCGAGGCGGAACTCAACGACACCGTAGGCCTGATCGAACTCGCCGAGGCCGAAGGTGACCAGGCCGTGCTTGCCGATGCCGAGGAGGCGCTGCGCCGGCTCAAGGACAGTGCCGCCAAGCGCAGCCTCGAGGCATTGCTGTCGGGCGAGGCCGACGCGAACGACGCCTATCTGGAGATTCACGCGGGCGCCGGCGGGACCGAGAGCCAGGACTGGGCGCAGATGCTGCTGCGGCTCTACATGCGCTGGGCGGACGCGCACGGATACAAGGTCGAGTTCGAGGAGGAGAGCCCGGGCGAAGAGGCCGGGATCAAGTCCGCGACGATCAAGATCATTGGACCGAACGCCTATGGCTGGCTGAAGACCGAGTCGGGCGTTCACCGTCTCGTGCGCATCTCGCCGTTCGATGCGAATGCACGTCGGCACACGAGCTTTGCCTCGGTCTGGGTCTATCCGGTGGTGGACGACACCATTGATATCCAGATCAACGAGGCCGACGTCCGCACCGACGTGTACCGTGCGTCGGGGGCAGGGGGGCAGCACGTCAACAAGACCGAAAGCGCCGTGCGTCTGACGCACATACCGACCGGCATCGTCGTTGCCTGCCAGAGCGAGCGTTCGCAGCACAAGAATCGGGAGCGTGCCTGGAAGATGCTCAAGGCGCGGCTCTATGAGCTCGAGCTGCAGAAACGCGAGGCGGCGGCTCGAGCCGAGCACGAATCCAAGAGCGAAATCGGCTGGGGGCACCAGATCCGTTCGTACGTGCTGCAGCCCTATCAGCTGGTCAAGGACCTTCGCACCGGCGTCGAAACCAGCGACACGAGCGGCGTGCTGGACGGCGACATCGACCAGTTCCTCGAAGCGTCTCTTGCGGCGCGTCTCAAAGGCGGTGTCGGACGCACCGAGGCGGCGGCGGAGTAGCACCGAAGCAAGGAGTGGCGATTTCGGAGACGGGAGGAGACAACGCGATGAAGTACGTCCTGCTCGGTACGCTCAATGCGGCGACGATGACCAAACAGGAAAAGCGCACGACGACGGCGCGTGCCAAGCTGAAGGAACTCGGGATCAAGCTGGACAGCGTGTACTACACGCAGGGACCCTACGATTTCGTCGATGTCGTCGACGCCCCGACGCCCGAGGCGGTTCTCGCGTTCTCCGTCTGGTACGGCCAGCAGGGGTATGGTCGCATCCAGTCATTGCCCGCTTTCGACGAGCGGACGATGGTAAAGTCGCTGGCAAAGGCGGGCGTACGCGGCCGCCGCGCAGCCCGATAGCGTGGTGCCGATCCCGTCGGGCGGGAGCCGGCCGCAATCCGACGCCCGGGCCGCGTTCCGCGACCCGGGCGTTTCGCATTACAGGGCTTTGGCCGCTTCGAGGACCTTGTCGACGTGGCCCGGTACCTTCACGCGTCGCCATACGCCCCGGATCACGCCATTGCGGTCGATCAGGAACGTGGCGCGGTCCATGCCCATGTAGGTCCGGCCGTAATTGCTCTTCTCGATCCAGGTTCCGTAGGCCTGCGCGACCTTCGCCTCGCTGTCGGAGGCCAGCCGGAACTTGAGTCCGTACTTCTGCTTGAACCGGTCGTGGCTCGCTGGACTGTCGCGCGAGATCCCGATCACCTCGGCGTCCAGTCGGGCGAAATCCGGCAGCATGTCGTTGAAGCCGCAGGCCTCCTTCGTGCAACCCGGCGTGTCGTCCTTCGGGTAGAAATAAAGCACGACGTTCCGGCCCCTGAAATCCGACAGGCGAACGGTCTGTCCGCCGTCGGCGGGAAGGGTGAAATCCGGCGCCGGATCGCCGACGCCTGGACCCGCTGTCCGGCTCGTGACGGGCTTAGACACCGCAGCGGCCTTGGCACCGGGCCGGCGGGTGGCCTTGGGCGCGGCTTTCTTTCTTACAACTTTCTTCTTTGCGGCTTTCTTGGTCGTTGCGGCTTTTTTCGCCGCAGCCTTCGTCGCGGCCCGCCTGACGGTCTTACGCCTTGCGGGCGCCGTCCGCGCGGCCGTCTTTCGCGCGGGGGTTTTCTTTCCTCTCGCGGCCATCTCGCCTGCTCCTGTGGTCAGTTCATTGTGATGCAGCACGTGCCTGGGCCGAGTCCGGCGGCACCGGCAGCATCCTGTCGAACAGTGCCTGTACGGCCGCGGCACGCGCCAGGATTGTGGATTGGAGCGCGTCGAAGTCAACCGCCCCGATGGCGCGCGCGAGCAACGGGCGGATCTCGGTCGGCGCCGCATCGGGGTCGAACTCCCCTTCGTGAATGAGGCGCAGCACGGCCTGCAGTGTCTGCCACAGGTGAAGCGCGTCGATGAGCAGCGCGGCGTCATCGCCCGGCAGCAGGCCCGCCTGACGGGCCTTTTCCAGCGCTTCCCGCGTGTTCGTCGCGAGGATTTCCGGGTGCTCGTGCGCATGACGAAGCTGCAGGTACTGCGCGATGAACTCCACGTCGATCAGCCCCCCGCGCCAGTGCTTGATGTTCCATGGCGTCGGTGCCGGATGCTCGCGGCTCATGCGTGCGCGCATGTTCGCGATGTCGGCAACGAGCGACGTCGGATCGCGTTTGCGCGTCAGGACTTCCCGTATCAGCTGTCCGACGCGGCGTTGCAGGTCGGGCGGTCCGCAGACCGTCCGGGCGCGCGTCAATGCCATATGCTCCCACGTCCACGCCGACTCGCGATGATACATGGCAAAGGCCTCGAGACTGGTCGCGATCGGCCCCTTGGTGCCGGACGGCCTCAGGCGCATATCGACGTCGTAAAGCCGTCCCTCGCCGGTAAGCGCCGTAACGGCGTTGATGAACCGGTTGCTGAGCCGCGTGTAGTAGTGACTGACGGGAAGGGGACGGTCGCCGTCCGATGCCTCGACCGAGGGGGGCGCGTCATAGAGCAGGATCAGGTCCAGATCGGACGTGACCGTCATCTCGCGGCTGCCGTGCTTGCCGAGGGCGATGACGACCATCTCGCCGCCCGGCACACGGCCGTGTGACCGCGCGAATTCGGTTTCGACCGCCTGCTGGAGCGCGCCGAGGACGACGTCGGCGATGTCGGCGAGCGCCGCCCCCGCCACCTCGGCACTCGCACGACCGCGGAGCAGGTGGACGCCGACCTGGAACTGCCGCTCGTTCTTCCAGCGCCGGCAGATGTCGAGCACGTCCTGGAAATCGCGGGCAAGCGCCAGTGCCGCCGCGAGATCGTCGGCAAGAGCGTCCCGGCCGGGCAGCATGTCGAAAAACCCGGATGTGAGGACGCTGTCGAGGATCTGCGGGTGACGGCTGAGGGCCTCGGCGAGGCGCGGCGCCGAGCCCATCAGCTCGGCCACGAAATCGAGGAGCGCAGGGTTGGCATGGAACAGCGAGAATAGCTGGACGCCGGCCGGCAGCCGTCCGAGGAACTGGTCGAAGCGCAGGAAGGCCGCGTCCGGCTGATACGCGCCGGCAAAGGCGCGCAGCAAACTCGGCATCAATTCGGTTAGCAGCTCGCGTGCGCGTACGCTGCGCATGGCCCGATAGCGGCCGTGATGCCAGCCGCGCACGGTCGCAGCGACCTTCTTGGCGTCGCGATATCCCATGCTCGCCAATGTCTCCAGCGTCGCCGGGTCGTCGTCGGTGCCGGTGAAGACGAGATTGCCCGGTCCAGACAGCGTCGGCGCTTCCTCGAACAGCTCCGCATAGTGTCGCTCGACCCGGCGCAACGTCGCGAGCATCGCATCACCGAACGTCGCCGCGTCAGCATAGCCGAGGAAAACCGCGAGCGCTTCCATGGCGGCCCCGTCCGCGGGCAGCGTGTGCGTTTGCTCGTCGTTGATCATCTGCAGCCGGTGCTCGACGCGGCGCAGGAATTCATAGGCGTCGACGAGTTCGGTCGCGACCTGCGGCTCGACGCGTCCGGCGGCGGCGAGCGCTCTGAGCGCGGCGCAGGTACCTGACGGGCGCAGCGAAGGATCGCGGCCGCCCCAGATGAGTTGCTGCGTCTGCGCGAAGAACTCGATCTCGCGAATGCCGCCGCGGCCGATCTTGATGTTGTGCCCGGCGAGCGTGACGGTACCGCCCCCGCGATGCGCGTTTATCTGGCGTTTGATCGAGTGGATGTCCTGGATTGCGGCAAAGTCGAGGTGCTTGCGCCACACATAAGGGGTCAGCCGGCGCAGAAATTCGGCGCCGGCCGCGAGGTCGCCCGCAACGGGTCGTGCCTTGATCATCGCGGCACGTTCCCAGTTCTGGCCCAGGCTCTCGTAATAGAGTTCGGCGGCGTCTATCGAGATGGCGAGCGGCGTCGAGGCGGGATCGGGGCGCAGGCGCAGATCGGTGCGCAGGACATAGCCTTCGGCATTCCGCTCGTCGAGAATCTTGACGAGGTTGCGTGCGAGCCGCACGAACGTTTTCTGGAGCGCATCGGGATCGTCGGTCGCGACCCGTTCGACGTCGTAGAGAATGATCAGATCGATGTCGCTCGAGTAGTTCAGCTCGCGCCCGCCGAGCTTGCCCATGCCGAGAACGACCAGACCCGAATCGCGGCACGGATCATCCGGGTACGCGAGACGTATGCCGCCGTTGGCGGCAGCCTCGCGAAGCAGATGGGCCGCAGCCACGTCCACAGCCGCATCGGCGAAGTCGCTGAGGGCGCCGGTAATCTGATGGAGAGACCACTGGCCGCCGATATCGGCAAGTCCGACCGCGAGCGCCACGCGCCTTTTCGCCTGCCGCAAGGCGGTCATCAGGCCGCGCATATCGGTATCCGGGCGATTGAGCGCGCGGATGTCGCGCAGGACGTCGCGAATCACCGGATCGGGACCTTCGCGCAACAATCGGACGGCGAACTCCGGATCCCGGATCAGGCAGTGCGAAAGATACGGACTGTTGCCGAACACCGCGTCGAGGATCCGCTCGCCCGCGGGGCTCGCCGCGACGTCGGCGGCAAATCGCCGGCTCTCCGGATCCGCGATGTCGCTCGCCGCTGCGAGCCAGTGCTCGCGTTCGCGCTCGGCGCGTCGGCGGTCGGCCGCCGACGGCCATGCCGAACGGCCAAATCCATCATAGAGGTCGTGCATCCGGGTTGCTGCCCTTGTCGCCGCTGCAGCTTCAAGGGCCGTGATGCATGGCGTCAAGAGGGATGACGCGGGCCTCCTGGCTACGCCGTCGGCGCAGGACGGCGTTCAACTCGGCGCCGAAGATGAAGACGAGGGAGCTCACGTAGAGAAACATGAGCGTGATGACGATGCCGCCGAGGCTGCCGTAGGTGGCGCTGTAGTTGCCGAGCGTGCCGATATAGATCGAGAATGCACTGGCAACGATGAGCCATAGGACGGTGGTGGCGAGCGCGCCCGGAACGATGTCACGCCAACGCTGCCGCGGGCGCGGCAACCAGCGATGAAGAAGCAGGACGATCCCCGTCACGATCACGGCACCGACCGTGTAGCGTACGACGGCCCAGATGACGCGATAGGCGCTCGGCACGGGCACGAACAGCTCCAGCATGTCCCATAGGACCGGTCCGAGGATGACCGTGACGGACAGGCCCATGATCGCGAACACGGCGAGAAAGACGATGGCGATGCTCTGAAGACGCAACTGCCAGATCGGCCGCGGCTCGACGATCTCATAGGCCTGGTTCAGGGCGGTTCGCAGCGCTTCGATCCCGCTCGACGCGGCCCAGAGCGAACCGATCAGGCCGAACGTCAAGAGACCTCCCTGGCGGTTGGTCAGGACCTCGCGCACGGCGGGGGCGAGCACCAGCGTTACGTCCTGCGGCAGGAAGTCGAACATGAGGTCGACGAAATCGTCCGCCGATGTCGGGTCACCGAGAAAGCCGGCAAGCGCGGCAAGGAAGATCAGGAAGGGGAACAGCGATAGCAGCGCCGTGAAAGCCATGTGGCCGGCGAGCTCGAAGCCGCCCCGATTGCTCAGCGAGACGAGGGCCGGCCAAACATCGGCGACGATGAATCGGCGCAGCCAGATCAGGGCGCGACCTACCCGCGACGCAGCCATGGGCAATGCGCCAGAATAACGGTGCGGCGTGGCCGTTGTTCCGGTAGTCAGGCGTTTGGATGCGGTCTTCGCCGCGCGGCGGCCCGCGTTCGTGCTAAACTTCGGCACCTTCTCCGACCTCCTCTATAGGCGAGCGTCCGCGGTTGATTGATCGGTCCGTCAAACTGTTCCTGGAAGTGCTGGGGGCGCTCATCGTCATTGCGACCGCCGTGGTCGCCGTCGGCGCATGGCGCTTGTCATCGGGCCCGATTTCGCTCGGCTTTCTCACGCCGCTGATCGAGGAGACGATCAATGCCGGCAGCCGTTCGGCATTGGTCGACATCGAGGATACGGTACTCACTTGGCAGGGATGGGGACATACCCTCGACATCCGTGCCCAGGGGGTGCATGTCCGGCGGCCGGACGGGACGCGCATCGCGGACCTGCCCGAGGTCGAGATCAGCCTGTCGGGCCGGGCGCTGCTCCATGGCATGATCGCGCCGACCAGCCTCGAGGTCATCGGCGCTAGGCTGACGCTGACCCGCACAGCGGATGGCGTCTTGGCACTGCCCAGCACCGAGGCGACGGGCGATTCGACGTCGGTGCTCGCCATTCTGCTCGAAGAGCTCCTCACGCCGCCGGACGAGGGGCGGGCAATGGGCTATCTGACGCAGGTTCGCGTCGCGGAGGCCGAAGTCACGTATGCCGACCTCGTCGATGGCCGCGTCTGGCACGCACCGTCGGCCGAGTTCGTCCTGTTCCGCGATCAGGCCGGCGTGCGCGCCGAGGCAAGCCTGCTGGTCGACATCGCGGGGGAGCTGATGCGCCTGGCGGCAACCGGCTTCTATACGCCGGCGACGGATCGCGTCGAGGTGACGGCGAGGACCACGGCGTTTCAGCCCAAGCTGCTCGGTGCCATCGATCCGACGCTTGCGCGACTCCAGGCATTGAGACTGCCGATCAGCGGCGTTCTCCAGGCGCAGTTCGACGGCAGGGGACGCTTTCTCGGCCTGGATTTCGACTTCGCCGGGGCCGACGGAACGCTCAGTGATCAAGAATATTTTCCCGAAGAGGTGCCGATCCGACGTCTGCGCGTACGCGGTCGGGTGGCGGAAGAACTTCAGCACGTGGCGATCGCCGAGGCGACCCTCGATCTCGACGGTCCGGTGATCGAAATATCGGGCGAGGTGACCGGCGTCGGGACGCAGCCGCGCATCGCGGTCGAAGGTGTCGTCCACAAGCTGCCGACCGACGAGCTGCGGCGCATGTGGCCGCGCGGTATCGGCGAGAATGCGCGTCACTGGATTACCGAGAACCTGAGCGGCGGAACGATCGAGGAGACGCGTTTCGAGATCGCCGTGGCGAGTGTCGACCCGTCGTTCTCGTCGGTCGAGCCGGAGCACGTCGATGCGACGATCCGGTTCGCCGACATCGAGGTGAATTATCTGTCGCCGATGCCGAAGGTCCGCAAGGTAAGCGGCACCGGACGCCTCGGGCACACGCGCATCGACCTGGACATCAGCAGTGGCAGCGTCGGCGATCTGCGCGTCGGCGAGGGGACCATCGCCATCACCGGTCTCGGCAAATCGGAGGAATGGATCGACATCGAGCTCGTCGTGCGCGGCCCGGTGCGCAGCGCGCTTCAGCTCGTCGACTCGCCGCCGCTTGGCTTCGTCAAGAAGATCGGATTGTCGCCGGCGGATTTCGGCGGCGAATCCGCAACCCGGCTTCGGTTCCGCTTCCCGCTGATCCAGCGCCTGAAGATCGACGAGATCCAAATCTCGGCTGCCGCCAACATTGCGCATTTCAGCCAGCGACGCGCCGTTCTGGGCCAGGACGCAACGGATGGGACGTTGACGCTGCGCCTGGACCAGCGGGGCATGGACATCGCCGGGCGCATCGTGGTGGCCGGCGTCTCGGCCGAGGTGCAGATGGCCCGCAGCTTTCTTGCAGGAACGCCGGTCGTCGCCCGGACGCGTGCGAAAGCGACGCTCGACGCCGCGGCCCGACGCCACCTCGGGCTCGATTTTGCCCCGTATGTCGACGGTCCCTTGGACGTCAGCGTGACGTACGTGGAGCAGCGCAACCGCCGCAACGAGCTCGTCCTGGATCTTGCGCTCGCCCGCACGACGCTCGCGGTGCCCGAACTCGATTGGCGCAAGGAGGCGGAGACGCCCGGCACCGGGCAGGTACGCCTCATCCTGGTCGACGAGCGGCTCGCGGAGTTGAGCGCTTTCCGGGTCACCGCGGGCGACCTTGTCGTTCGGGGGCGCGGCCGATTCGAGCGCGACGGCAAGACGCTCCGTCAGCTCGAAGTGAGCGAACTCAAAGCGGGGCTCACGGACGCGAGCGGATCGTATGTGCGCGAGGCGGACGGCATTACCATCAAGGTCACCGGGCGCAGCCTGAACGTCGGCGCCATGCTCCGCAGCCGATCATCGGATCCGTCGTCCCGTCCGCGGCTCAAGATCACGGCCGCTCTCGATCGCGTCTACTTCGCGAAGGATCGGTACCTGGAGCGCGTCAATCTCCAGGCGACCCGCGACGCGGAGCGGTGGGCGACCTTCATGCTCCAGGCGCGTGCCGGCGGGGACGCCGAAGCTGTGCGCAATGTCGGTGTTTCGCTTCGCATGGAGGGCGGACAGCAGCGCCTCGACGTCAGCGCCGATGATGCAGGGGCCCTGCTGAAGGCGCTCGACGTCACGCCCAACGTGGTCGGCGGCAAGCTCGAGATCAACGGCGCTTCCGACGCCACTCAACCCGGCAATCCGCTTGTCGGAAAAGGACAGATGACGAATTTTCGCGTCGTCAACGCGCCGGTCCTGGCCCGCATTCTGAGTGTCGCATTGCTGACGGGAATTCTCGACGCGCTGCGCGGGGAAGGAATCCACTTCAACCGCCTGGATGCCGATTTCGCGTTCAGGGATCCCATGATCGAGGTCAGGAACGCGCGTGCAAGCGGGGCCGCCATCGGAATCACCGCGAACGGAGCGATCGACACGGCGGCCGAGACCATCGACCTCAACGGCACCATCGTCCCGGCCTACGCGATCAACTCGCTTCTCGGCAACATCCCCGTCGTCGGCGACATTCTTGTCGGAGGCAAGGGCGGCGGCATTTTCGCTGCGAACTATCGCGTGTCCGGCCCGATCGCCGACGCGAACGTGTCGATCAATCCGCTCTCGACGCTGGCGCCGGGATTCCTGCGCAACCTCTTCGGCATCTTTGACGGAACCGCCACACCCGGCAGCTCTGACCCGCACCCGGAGCTCGGGCAGCCGGACGGTTCGCCATCGAATCCGCCGTGAGCGGACGCAGGAGATTTCAGGTCACGCGCACCAGCGCGTGACGTTTCTTGCCTGCCGACAGCTTGATGACGCCTTCGCTCGTGAGCGATTCCTCGCCCAGCGTCGCCGTCGCGTCCGATACGACCGTATCGTTGACGCGGGCGCCACCCTGCTGAATGAGGCGCCGCGCCTCGCTGTTGCTCGTCGCCAGGCCGGTGCGCTGCAGCAGCGCGTAGAGCGGAACGCGCGCCGCAAGTTCGGCGCGCGTGATGACCAAGGTGGGCAGGTCCGCGCCGAGCGCGCCTTCCTCGAAGGTACGGCGTGCGGTTTCCGCTGCCGCCTGCGCGGCGGCATCCCCGTGACAGAGCCGCGTGGCCTCGAACGCGAGGATCTTCTTTGCCTCGTTGATCTCGGCGCCTTCCAGACGTTCGAGGCGCGCGATCTCGTCGAGCGGCAGTTCGGTGAACAATCGCAGGAAACGGCCGACGTCGGGATCCTCGGTATTGCGCCAGAACTGATAGTAGTCGTAGGGCGACAGGCGTTCGGGATTCAGCCAGACGGCGCCCTGGGCCGTCTTGCCCATCTTGGCGCCCGACGACGTCGTGATGAGCGGTGTGGTCAGGCCGAAAAGCTCGAGATCGGCAATGCGCCGCCCGAGCTCGATCCCCATCACGATGTTGCCCCATTGGTCCGAGCCGCCCATCTGCAGCCGGCAGCCGTACCGCCGTGCCAGTTCGACGAAGTCGTAGGCCTGCAGGACCATGTAGTTGAATTCCAGGAACGACAATGGCTGCTCGCGTTCGAGCCGCAGCCGCACCGAATCCATGGTCAGCATGCGGTTCACCGAGAAATGCCGTCCGACGTCGCGCAGGAGCGGAATGTACCGCAGCTCGTCGAGCCACTCGGCGTTGTTCACCATGATGGCGTCGTCCGGACCGTCGCCGAACCGCAGGAACCGGTCGAACACGCGGCGGATGCCGGCGATATTGCGCTCGATGGTCTCTTCGGTGAGGAGCTGGCGTGCCTCGTCTCGTCCGGACGGATCGCCGATCTTCGTCGTGCCGCCGCCCATGAGGACGATCGGCTTGTGACCGGTCTTCTGCAGCCAGCGCAGGATCATGATCTGCATCAGGCTGCCGACGTGGAGCGAGTCGGCGGTCGCATCGAAACCGATATAGGCCGTGACGCGGTTCGTGGCGGCGAGTGCGTCCAGTCCCTCGAAGTCGGTGCACTGGTGGAGAAAGCCGCGTTCGACCATGACGCGCAGGAAATCGGAACGTGCCTGATGCATGCGAGATCCGGGTTCGAGCGGGGATGCTTGCTGAAAGGCGCAGCGTTTAGCACAATCGTGCCCGTCGCGACAATTCCGAGGCAGTCTTCCGGGCGCAACCCGCGCCCCTTGACCCATGGCAAAACAGACGTGGCGCGCGCTCGGCCTCATGAGCGGAACCTCGCTCGACGGCATCGACGCGGCGGTGATCGAGACGGATGGCGAGGGCGTCGTCGTGCCGGGCCCGGCGCTGACGGTGCCCTACGAGGCGTCGTTGCGCGAACGCCTGCGCCGTTCGCTCGGCGGGCGCGTTCCCGTGAAAGCCGTGGAGCGGGACATGACTCTCGCCCACGTGCACGCCGTACACGCGCTGATGGAAAAGGCCGGCCTGACGCCACGGGAAGTCGACGTCATCGGCTTTCACGGTCAGACCATCGTCCACCGGCCGCACGAGGGTATCACGTGGCAGATCGGGGATGGGGCGCTCCTCGCCGAACGCACCGGCATCGATGTCGTCTGCGATTTCCGAAGTGCGGATGTCGCGGCGGGGGGTGAGGGAGCTCCGCTCGTGCCGCTCTTCCATGCGGCGCTGGCGAGCCGGCTGGATCGCCCGGTCGCCGTTCTGAACATCGGCGGCGTCGCGAACGTGACGTGGTTGGGGCCGGGGCCGGACGATGTCCTCGCCTTCGATACGGGGCCGGGAAACGCCCTGATCGACGACTGGATGCTGGCCAGGACCGGACAGGCCTGCGACGTCGATGGCGCGCTCGCGGCGAGGGGCCGGGTCTCCCGTGCCGCGCTGGCCAAGCTGCTCGATCATCCATACTTCGATCGGCGGCCGCCCAAGTCTCTCGACCGTAACGAATTCGATCCGGCGCCCGTCGCCGGTCTTTCGCCTGCGGACGGCGCCGCCACGCTTACCGCGTTCACGGCCGAAGCGGCGGCGCTTGCCCGGCGTCACTTCCCTGAGCCGGTCTCCCGCTGGATCGTCACGGGTGGCGGCCGCCGCAATCCGACGCTGCTCGCCATGATCGCGCAGGCGACGAGCGGCGTCGTCGCGACCGCCGAGCAGGTCGGCTGGGACGGCGACGCCCTCGAGGCGCAGGCCTTCGCCTATCTGGCGGTTCGCTCGCTGAAAGGGTTGGCCTTGAGCCTGCCGACCACGACGGGCGTCAGGCAGCCGATGACGGGTGGCCGGCTGTTCAAGCGGCCGCCGGCCCGCTGAGGGGCGCTCAGCGCGCCGCCGGCTTGTCCTTTTCCTTCTCCTTCGCCGGACGCTGCGGTTTCAAGGCTGCCGCAATGTACTCGTCGACGTGCTGCGCCAGCTTGTCCAGCCGGTCCGTGAAGAAGTGATTGGCTCCCTTGATGACGCGGTAGTCGATCTGGATATCGCGCTGCTTGCTCAGCTTCTCGACCAGTTTGCGCACCGACTCCTCGGTAACAACGTCGTCCTTGTCGCCCTGCAGGATCAGGCCCGATGCTGGGCAGGGAGCCAGGAAGCCGAAATCGTAAATATTGGCCGGAGGAGCCACGGCGATGAATCGGTCGATTTCCGGCCGACGCATCAGCAGCTGCATCGCGATCCACGCGCCGAACGAAAAGCCGGCGACCCAGCAGGCACTTGCGTTGGGATTGTAGGTCTGCAGCCAGTCGAGCGCCGAGGCCGCATCCGTCAGCTCGCCTTCGCCCCGTGAGAAGCTGCCCTGCGACCGCCCGACTCCGCGGAAGTTGAACCGAAGCGTCGCAAAGCCGTGCTGGACGAAGCACTGGTTCAGCGTGTAGACGACCTTGTTGTGCATCGTGCCGCCGTGCTGCGGGTGCGGGTGCAGGATGACCGCAATGGGGGCACGTTCGTTCTTGCTCGGCAGATAGCGCCCTTCCAAGCGCCCTTCGGCGCCATTGATGATCACTTCAGGCATGTCTGCTCCGGGTTTTCGCCGATCGGCCGGCCGAATATCCTATCTGTTAAGTAGGACTTTCTGCCTTCGAAACGGAAGGCTTCAAGACCCAAAACTTGACCCCTTTAGTCGGGTATACTATATCACAAAATGTACCCGTGTTCGTGCGGCCGTAGGATCAAACCTCATGTGCTGGGATAGCGCAAACCCTCGAGGACCGTCTTCCCGCGGCGGTGGGGGCGCATAATAGGAAGCTACGCTTATGATTTTCAAGCGTTTCCGCGAGGATATCGAGGCAGTAATGGCGCGCGATCCGGCAGCGCGATCACGTCTCGAGGTTGCGTTGTGCTATCCGGGACTCCACGCCCTGCTGATTTATCGTGTGGCCCATCGCGCCTGGGAGCGCGGCTGGTATGTACTTGGCCGGTTTCTCTCGCATCTCGGCCGTTTTCTGACGGGTATCGAAATTCATCCGGGCGCGCGCATCGGCCGGCGTGTCTTCATCGACCACGGCATGGGGCTGGTGATCGGCGAAACGGCCGAGATCGGCGACGACGTCACGCTTTACCATGATGTGACGCTCGGCGGCATTTCCCTCAACAAGGGGAAGCGGCACCCCACGCTCGGTAACGGCGTCATCGTCGGCTCCGGCGCGAGTATCCTCGGCCCGATCACAGTCGGCGATGGGGCGCGCGTCGGCGCGAACGCGGTCGTTCTCAAGGACGTACCGGCAGGGGCGACGGTCGTCGGCATTCCGGCGCGCGAGGTCGGCACGGCGCGCGCCAAGCCGAGCGAGTTCTGTGCCTATGGATCGTCGGGCGATCTGCCCGACCCGATTGCGCGCGCGCTCGACAGCGTGTGTGCCGATGTCGTCGCGCTGCGCAAGCGCGTCGAAGAACTGGAAGCCGCACTCGCGGCGCGCGACGACAGGGCTGCCGGCGTGCCGACGGTCTCTGCCGCCGTGGTCGGCGAGCGGGGCCGGCTGTTTGCGATCAAGGGAGACGAACGGTGAAGCTCAGCACCAAGGGCCGCTACGCCGTCATGGCGATGGTCGACCTGGCCAGTCACAGTGGTGGCAGGCCCGTGGCGCTGGCCGATATTGCCGAGCGTCAGGAGATTTCGCTCTCGTATCTGGAGCAGCTCTTCGCCAAGCTGCGCAGGGGCGGGCTGGTCAAGAGCGTGCGCGGTCCGGGTGGCGGTTATCTGCTCGCGCACCGCATGGAAGACACCCGAATCTCCGACATCATCCTTGCGGTCGATGAACCGATCCGCGCCACGCGCTGTGTGCCCGGCTCGCCGAACGGCTGCCGCAGCAACAAGAGCCGGTGTCTCACCCACGATCTGTGGGAGGAGCTCGGCAACCAGATCCACCTGTATCTGAGTTCCGTCTCGCTTGCCGACGTCTGCAATCGTCGCGTGCTCGGCACCAGCCATGTGATGCCGTGCGGCACGCAGTCATCCGAGACGAGGTCAGAGTCGGCGGTGGCGGCGCAGTAGGCGGCGGTCGGAAAACGGGACGATGCTTGTGCCGGTCTATCTCGACTACAACGCAACGGCCCCGCTGAAGCCGGCGGTGATCGATGCCGTCACGGCCGCGCTTGCCGAGGTCGGGAATCCGTCTTCGGTGCACCGTTTCGGTCGGCTTGCCCGGCGAACGGTCGAGACGGCGCGCGCCGAAATCGCGGCGCTGGTCGGCGCGGCGCCGGCGCAGGTCGTCCTCACGTCCGGCGGCACCGAGGCAAACAATCTCGCGCTCAACGTGCCGGGACGGACCGTTCTGGTCTCCGCCGTGGAACATGAATCGGTGCTGCGGCCGGCGCGTGAGGCCCTGCGGATTCCGGTGGATCGCAACGGGATCGTCGATCTGGCGGCACTCGACCGGATGCTCGCCGGCATCGACGGACCGGCTCTCGTCGCGGTCATGCTCGCGAACAACGAGACGGGCGTGATCCAGCCGGTCGAGGAGGTCGTCCGGATCGCGCATGCGTACAAGGCCCGCGTTCATTGCGACGCGGTTCAGGCAGCGGGGAAGATTCGGGTGGATTTCACCGCCCTCGGCGTCGATACGCTTGCGCTGTCGGCGCACAAGCTGGGCGGACCGCAGGGCGTGGGCGCCCTGGTCGTTGCCGACGAGCCGGTGCTTACGCCGCTGCTGCGCGGCGGCGGGCAGGAACGCGGCCGGCGCGCGGGTACGGAGAACGTGGCCGCGATCGCCGGTTTCGGCGTCGCGGCGGCGCTTGCGGCGAAGGATCTCGACCGGATGGCCGAAATCGCGGCACTGCGCGACGACATGGAGACGCGGCTGGAACGCATCCTGCCGGGCTTGCCCGTGTTCGGGCGCGACGTGCGGCGTCTTCCGAACACGAGCTGTCTGGCGATGCCCGGCGTTCCGGCCGAGACGCAGGTCATGGCGTTCGACCTTGCCGGCGTTGCCGTCAGCGCCGGTGCGGCGTGCTCGTCGGGCAAGGTCGCGACGTCGCACGTGCTGGCCGCCATGGGGGTGCCGCCGAGTATTGCCAACAGTGCCATCCGTGTCAGCGCGGGATGGCGCTCGACGCCGGCGGATTTCGATCGATTCGTCGAGACGTGGATATCGCTGTGGACGCGCCTCGGTCGGGCCGAGCGTGTGGCCCCGGCCGCATAATGACGAAGGAGTGACGAAGTGACGATGAGCAGCCCAGCCCTCAACGTCGGTAACGGCAGTTCTGCGGCCCCGGCGGGGCGGGCCGGCGCCAACGAGCCGAAGAAGCCGATCTATCTCGATTACCAGGCCACCACGCCGATGGATCCGCGCGTGCTGGATGCGATGCTGCCGTACTTCGTCGAGAAGTTCGGCAATCCGCACTCGCGCAATCACGCCTACGGCTGGGAAGCGGAGGAGGCGGTCGAAAAGGCGCGCAAGCAGGTGGCCGATCTCATCGGCGCGGACGAGCGCGAGATCATCTTCACTTCGGGCGCGACGGAGTCGAACAATCTGGCCCTCACCGGCGTCGCCCGGTTCTACAAGGACCGGAAGAATCACATCGTGACCGTGGTGACCGAGCACAAATGCGTGCTCGATACCTGCCGGCATCTGGAGATGGAGGGCTTCGAGGTCACGTATCTGCCGGTCCGGCAGAACGGGCTCATCGATCTCGATGTGCTGAAACAGGCGATCACGCCGAAGACCGTGATGGTGTCGGTCATGGCGGTGAACAACGAGATCGGCGTGATCCAGCCGCTGGAGGAGATCGGCCGCATCTGCCGCGAGCACGGGGTTTTCTTCCACACCGATGCGGCACAGGCCTTCGGCAAGATCCCGCTCGACGTGAACCGGATGAACATCGATCTGATGAGCATCTCGGGTCACAAGATCTACGGACCGAAAGGCATCGGGGCGCTCTTCGTGCGGCGCAAGCCGCGCGTGCGGCTGGTTCCGCTCATCCACGGCGGTGGCCAGGAGCGCGGCTTCCGTTCCGGCACGCTGCCGACGCCGCTCTGCGTCGGTCTGGGTGAGGCGGCCGCGATTGCCAAGCGGGAAATGACGGCAGAAGCCGAACGCCTGAAGAAGCTGCGCGACCGGTTCTACGAGCGGATCATGAGCCGGCTGCCCGAGGTCTATCTGAACGGCGACCTCGAGAACCGCATTCCGGGCAATCTCAATCTCAGCTTCGCGTATGTCGAGGGCGAAGGACTGATGATGGGGATCAAGGACCTGTCGGTGTCGTCCGGCTCGGCATGCACGTCGGCCTCGCTCGAGCCGTCCTACGTGCTGCGTGCGCTGGGCGTCGACGAGGAACTGGCCCACACCAGCCTGCGCATCGGCTTCGGCCGCTTCACGACCGAGGCGGAGGTCGACTATGCCGCCGACCGGATCATCGAGGCGGTGCAGAAGCTGCGGGAGATGAGCCCGCTGTGGGAACTCGCGCAGGAAGGCATCGACCTGAAGTCGATCCAATGGGCGGCCCATTGAGCGGTTCAATCGGCGGCGGCCGGAGACTATATCGGTACGTGATGTACGGGAGACGATGAATGTATAGCGACAAGGTGATCGACCATTACGAGAACCCGCGCAATGTCGGGTCGCTCGATAAGAACGACCCGAATGTCGGGACCGGACTGGTCGGTGCGCCGGCCTGCGGCGACGTCATGAAGCTGCAGATCAAGGTCGGCCCCAATGGCGTGATCGAGGACGCCAAGTTCAAGACCTTCGGCTGCGGCTCGGCGATCGCGTCGAGCTCGCTCGTGACCGAGTGGGTCAAGGGCAAGACGCTGGAAGAGGCTGCGGCGATCAAGAACACCGACATCGCACAGCACCTCGCGCTGCCGCCGGTGAAGATCCATTGCTCGGTTCTGGCCGAGGACGCGATCAAGGCGGCGATCGAGGACTATCGCCGCAAGCATGGCGGCCAGCAGGCCCCGGCCAAGGCGCAGGCCTGATCGAGCCGCAACGTATTTTGCCGAGAGGGAGCACGACGTGAGCGAAACAACGGGACAGGCCGCAACGACATCACCGCCGAAGCGGCCACTGCGTCCGCGACCACCGCCGATCACGGTTACGCCCAGCGCGGTGCGGCGGGTGCGTCAACTGCTCGAGAAGCGCGGCAAGCCCTCGGTCGGCGTGCGCGTCGGTGTGCGGACGCGCGGCTGCTCGGGTCTGAGCTACACGCTGGAATACGCGGATGCGATCAACCCGGGCGACGAAGTCGTCAAGGTCGAGGACGTGACGATTCTGATCGACCCGAAGGCGTCGATGTTCATTTTCGGCACCGAGATGGACTTCGTCGAGGAGACGCTGCAGTCCGGGTTCGTGTTCAGGAATCCGAACGAGAAGGGCCGTTGCGGCTGCGGCGAGTCCTTCCACGTCTGACCGTCGGGCGTGCCGGCGTTCGCGCGGCCGGCGCTACGCCGGCCGTGTCATTTTAAAGGGTCGATGAAACGGGTCGGGTGCGTCGGCACCGGATGGAAGTGTCGGGGATGAACGAAGCAAGTCGGAACATGGACACCGCGAAAGCGGACGGTACGACCGCGCCCGTCGCATGCTGGCTGTGCCGCGGTCCGGTCGCTGCTGGCGCGCTGTTCTGTCCGACCTGCCGGGCCGTGCAGCCGCCCGCCCCGGTCGATCATTTTGCGCGTTTCGGACTGCCGGTTGCCTTCGATCTCGACGAGAACGAGCTGGACCGGCGCTATTTCGCGGTCCAGCGCCAGCTTCATCCTGATCGCTTCGCGACGCGCACGGCGCGCGAGCGCGCGGTATCCCAGAGCCAGGCCGTCGCGGTGAACGAGGCGTACGAGACGCTGAAGGATCCCTTGGCGCGGGCCGAATATCTGCTACAGCTCCACGGCGTTGCCACCGAGGCATGCCAGACCATCAGCGATCCTGAGCTCCTCATGGAGCAGATGGAGCGACGTGAGGCGCTCAGCGAGATCGACACGCGCGAGGCGGCCGAGGCATTTCTCGATGCGGCCGGTCGTGACGTCGCGGCGAGCCTCGCCACGATCGCCGTCGCCTTCGGCCGTGGCGACCTGACGGCGGCGAGACGCGAAACGACGCGGCTCAAGTACCTTACCAAGCTGGTCGAGGAGGCGCGCGCCCGCCGGGCGCGGCTCGGCGGACGACCGGAGGCGCCAATCCTGAAGACGATGCCACGATGAAGCTGCTGCAGATTCACGAGCCCGGCGAGACACCGCTTCCCCACGAGGACGAGCGCGGCCTCGCCATCGGCATCGACCTCGGTACGACGAATACGGTCGTTGCCATTGCGACGAACCAGAAGGCCGAGGTCATCCGCGATGCCACCGGCCGCGCGTTGTTGCCCTCCATCGTCGCCTATCGTGACGATGGCGTGCTCGTCGGCGAGCCGGCGCGGCGCGAACTCCTGGAGAATCCCGGGACCGTCGTCAGTTCGATCAAGCGGCTGATGGGACGCGGTGTCGAGGACGTGAAGGCGCTGGCGGGCGTGCTTCCCTACGAGCTTGCCCCCGCGGCCGAGGGTGGCATGGTTCGTCTCAAGCTGGGCGATCGCGTGCTGACGCCGGTCGAGGTATCGGCGGACATCCTGCGCGCGGCGAAATCCCGTGCCGAGGCGGCGCTCGGGCGCAACGTCGATCGTGCCGTCATCACGGTGCCGGCCTATTTCGACGACGCGGCACGCACGGCGACCCGCGACGCCGCGCGTCTTGCCGGGCTCGAGGTGCTGCGCCTCGTCAACGAGCCGACGGCCGCAGCACTCGCCTACGGCCTCGACAAGGCGGCCGAAGGCATCTACGCGGTCTATGACCTGGGTGGGGGAACCTTCGATTTCTCGCTGCTGCGCCTCGAGAAGGGCGTGTTCCAGGTGTTGGCGACCGGCGGCGATGCGGCGCTGGGCGGGGACGATTTCGACCATGCGATCGCCGCGCGCTTCCTTGCGGAACGCGGCGGGTTCGTGGACGGGGGCGACGTGAAGCTCGCACTCGCGACGGCCCGTCTCGCCAAGGAGTGCTTGACGACCCAGGACGAGTGGCAAGGGACGCTCGATCTCGGCGGGCGTCTCTCCCACCATCGTCTGGATCGCGTCACCTTCGAAGGGCTGATCGAGCCGTTCGTCGATCGCACGATCGCGATTTCGCGCGGCGTGCTCGAGGACGCAGGTGTCGATCCGAAATCACTCGGTGGGCTCGTGCTCGTCGGCGGGTCGACGCGCGTGCCGCTCGCCGACATCGATCCGGACGAGGTCGTCGCAGTGGGCGCGGCGTTGCAGGCCGAGGCCCTCACCGCTGGTTCGGATACGTTGCTGCTCGATGTGACGCCGCTGTCGCTCGGCATCGAGACAATGGGCGGTCTCGTCGAGAAGATCATCGAGCGCAACACGCCGATCCCGGTTGCCAAGGCGCAGGAATTCACAACCTTCCAGGACGGCCAGTCGGCGATGATGATTCATGTCGTGCAGGGCGAGCGCGAGATGGTCGACCAGTGTCGATCGCTGGCGCGCTTCGAGCTGCGCGGCATCCCGCCGATGGTCGCAGGCGCGCCGCGCATCCGTGTCACGTTCGCGGTCGACGCCGACGGCCTGCTGACGGTCAGCGCCAGGGAAAAGACGACCGGTGTGGAGGCCCATGTCGAGGTCAAGCCCAGCTACGGCCTGAGCGAGGACGAGATGGCTCGCATGCTGCGCGAGAGCATTGAGCACGCGCGGGAAGACATGGAGCGGCGGCTTCTCGTCGAGGCGAAGGTCGAAGCACGCCGGGGCATCGGTGCGGTCCGCTCGGCGCTCGCTGCTGACGCCGACCTGCTGTCCCGGGAGGAGCTGGCCGAAATCGAGGCGGCGATCGCGCGGGTCGAGACCGCGCTCTCGGGGCATGACCGGGACGCCGTCAATGCGGCGGCCGCAGAGCTCGAGAAGATCACCCGTCCGTTCGCCGAGCGGCGCATGGACCGCGGCATTCGGGCGGCTCTCGCCGGGCACCGGATCGACGAGCTCGGCTTGTAGGGAAGGGAATGCCATGCCATACGTCACACGTTTTGGAACGGAGTTAGAGTCAGAATGCCGAAGATGACCTTCATCGAGCCGAACGGTAAGCGTCACGAAGTGGAGGCGCCGGTCGGCCTGTCGGTGCTGGAGATCGCGCACCGCAACAACATCGACCTCGAGGGGGCCTGTGAGGGCTCGCTCGCCTGCTCGACCTGCCACGTGATCGTGGATCCGGAGGATTACGAGCGGCTGAACGAGCCGACCGAGGACGAAGAAGACATGCTCGATCTCGCCTTCGGCCTGACGCATACCTCGCGTCTGGGCTGCCAGATCATCATGACCGAGGAACTCGATGGCCTGACGGTCACGTTGCCGGCGGCCACCCGCAACATGATGGTCGACAAGGGCTGAATGCCGGTCGGCGACGGGGGAGGCAAACATGAAGAAGCTGCGTTGGACCGACGTGCGCGATATTGCGATTGCACTCGAAGACGCCCACCCCGACGTCGACGTGGTGAACCTGCGGTTCACCGACCTTTGGAAATGGGTTCAGCAGCTGCCCGAGTTCGACGACGATCCCAACAGGTCGAACGAGAAGATCCTCGAAGCCATCCAGATAGCATGGCTCGAGGAACGCGGTTGACGCGGCCGGCGTCGCATCGCTGGCTGTCTCGCTCGCGGCCGGTGTCGAAATCATAGCCTGGCGGTCTGTCGGGCATGGATACGGATTTCGGGCAGGGCATCCGTTCCGCCGTCGCCCGGCTGCTGTTCCGGTCGTGTTTCGACCGCGCCGCGCTTGCCGCCCTGGGGGACTGGATCTTTCCGGCGTCACGGCTGTGGGCGGCGGCCGAGGCAGCGGACTACGACCTGTCGCGGTTCTGTGCGGACAACCCCGACCTGTGCCGCGGCGTCACGCATCTCGTCTGGCTGCCGCATGTCCTGGGCAGCCTGCGGACGTTGCGGCTGCGGGCCGTCGAGGCGGAGCGTCGGTGGGACGAGCTCTTCTTCGGCCACAAGGCTTGCCCGGAGGCGGATCTCATCGCGGCCGAGGCACGGCGCCTCCGTTCCGGGCGCATGTTCCTGGGATCGCGGTTCCTGTTCGCGCTGGCGGCGCGGACGGCGCGGGTGGAGCCGGTCGCGTGGGACATTCCGCCCGCGGCGGCTTCGGCCGGCGCGATTGCTCGTGCGGATGCGATGTTTCGCCCGCCTGATCCATGGCCGCCGATCGAGGTTTCCGCGCGCGTCCGGCGGCGGGGGGCGATCGAATATGCCCTGCGTTTTGCGCTGCCGGGTGCCGTCGACGGCGCGATGGCGTTTGCGCGCGTGTCGGAGCCGCCCGGCATCGCTGATCCCCCGACCGTCATCCATTGCCACGGCTTCGGCGTGGAGGCCGAGCATCTCGACCGCATGTTCGACGAGATGCGGCCGCTGGTCTCGGCTGGCGTGCGGGTCGTACGCATGATCCTGCCGTGGCACGGCCGCCGTCGGCGCCCCGGCACCTGGAGCGGCGAGCCGTTCCTCGCCCAGGCGCCGCTCAGTTGCGGGGCACTGTTCGAGACGGCCGTGCGCGAGCTGGGCGTGCTCGTCGGCTGGGCCCGTTCGACCAGCCGCGGTCGCGTGGCGTTGAGCGGCGTGAGCCTCGGTGCGCTGACGGCCCAGCTCGCGGCTGTCCGTCTTCGGGCTTGGCCGAAGACCTGTTGGCCCGATGCGCTGCTGCTGATCGGCACCAGCGACCGGCTCGATCGCATCGCGTTCGACGGCGCGCTCGCCCGGGTGCTCGGGCTCGATCGTGCCTTGCACGCGCGCGGCTGGACCCGCGAGGCCCTGACCGGTCTTGGCGCGCTCGCCAGCCCGGTTGGGACGCCGGTCGTCGATCCGGCGCGAATCCTCATGGTGCTCGGAACCGTCGACGACGTGACGCCCTTCGACGGCGGCGTGGAGCTTGCCCGCCATTGGCACGTTCCGGCGGCCAACCAGTTCCACCGCCCGCAGGGGCATTTCAGCGTATCGCTGGGCCTGATCGGGGAGGATGCGCCGCTGCGGCGGCTTGCGGCACTCCTTCGCGGGCGCGGTTGATCGACCTTCACCAGGCCCTATATTGGCGCCCATGAATTCGCTCGGAATTGACAAGCGTCCGGCCGACACCCGCATCGTCGTGGCGATGTCCGGCGGCGTCGACTCGTCTGTGACCGCGGCCCTGCTCGTCGAGCAGGGTTATGACGTCGTCGGCATCACGCTCCAGCTCTACGACCACGGTGCCGCCGTGGGGCGGAAGGGCGCGTGCTGTGCCGGACAGGACATTCACGACGCGCGCGACGTCGCCGACCGGCTGGGGATTCCGCATTACGTGCTCGACTACGAAAGCCGCTTCCGTCAGGAGGTCATTGACGCATTTGCGGACTCCTATGCGCGGGGCGAGACGCCGATCCCGTGCGTCGAGTGCAACCGCACGATCAAGTTCCGGGACCTGGTGGCGACGGCACGCGACCTCGGGGCGGATGCGCTTGCGACCGGCCACTATGTCCGGCGCGTCGACGGCAGCGAGGGACCGGAACTCCACCGCGCCGCCGATCCGGCGCGCGACCAGAGCTATTTCCTGTTTGCCACCACGCGCGAGCAATTGGCCTTTCTGCGCTTTCCCCTCGGCGGCATACCCAAGGACGAGACGCGTGCGCTGGCGCGACGCTATGGGCTGGCCGTGGCCGCCAAGCCCGACAGCCAGGACATCTGCTTCGTGCCGCAGGGCCGGTATGCGCAGCTCGTCGAAAAGCTGCGACCCGAAGCGGCCGAGCCCGGCGAGATCGTTCACGTCGACGGCACCACGCTCGGCCGGCATGACGGCATCATCAATTTTACGATCGGGCAGCGGCGCGGTCTCGGCGTGACCGACGGCACGGGCGCGCCGCTCTATGTCGTGCGGCTCGAGCCCGAAAGCCGCCGCGTCGTGGTCGGGCCGAAGGAGGCGCTGGCCACGCAGCGGGTGCCGCTGACCGGTGTCAATTGGCTGGGCACGGGGACGATTCCGGCCGACGGCATCGAGGTGGAGGTCAAGCTGCGCTCGATGGCCGCAACCGTCCCGGCCACCCTCGTCGCCGGCGCCGACGGACGTGCCGAGGTGCGGCTGCACCGGCCCGAATATGGCGTGGCCCCGGGGCAGGCCTGCGTCTTCTACCAGGGCGACCGCGTTTTGGGCGGCGGCTGGATCGTGCGTGAGGCACGCCGCGCGGCTTGAAGAATCAAGCACTAAGCAGGGGTCGGGCCGGCGCAGGCCACCCTTGACACCGGGTGTCCGCGAAGCATATACGCAGGGCCTTCCTTTGGACCCTGTGGCGGCGTAGCTCAGTGGTAGAGCAGGGGAATCATAATCCCTTGGTCGGGGGTTCAAATCCCTCCGCCGCTACCACCCCTTAACCCCTGAAAAATCTTGCGAAAATGGCCTGATCGCGTTGCGTTCCAGGCCGTTTTTGCGTTTTCGCGACCGCCATTGATTTTGCGCGGTTTTTCGTGGTTTGTCGTAGTTTTCGCGGCACCGGACTCCACATGGACTCCACATGATGTTCGCGAGTCGTTCACGCTGATTTGGGGCGGACAACAACCGGCCCCTGGCGGACCAGAATCGTGTCGTCCGGGTTGCTTGCCGGAACCACTTCGACGCGGGCGCGAGTGTAGCGGCAGGCGAGATCGCGGATGGTCTTGCCGAGTCGATCCGACGGAACATGGCTAGGCCCGCTTCAATAGGAACCGATCGAGCCCCGTGGCGATTTTTGCGTCGTCGTGCGGATCGGCCCACAAGTGGCCGTAGATGTCGAAGGTCAGCTCGATGTTCTCGTGGCCCATGAGGCGCTGGACTTGCTTCGGATTGTTCCCGCGCGCTCGAATCAGAAACGACGCGAACCAGTGACGGAGTGCGTAGGGCGTGAACAGCGGCTCCCAAAGATGCTCGCCGGTCTCCGGGTCGATCTCCGGCAGCACGCGAATGAGGCCGACCCCCTTCATCAGGGGGCGCCAGATGCGCGTGTGGAAGTTGGACCAGTTGAATACCGTTCCCCCAGCCGTCGGAAGGACGAGTCCGCCCAGGTGAGCGAAGCGCGGCGACGGTGGACAGATCTCCCTCCATCGCCGCAGCAAGGCCGCGCACGACGGCGTGAGCGGAATGTCGCGATACCCCGCCTTTGACTTCGGCGGCCCGATCTGACCGAGTTCGTCGGCCGCCCAGGCGACGCGGACGAAGGCAGGCCTCTCGTCAAGAATGACGTAGTTCCAGCCGAGCGCGCGTGTCTCCTCGGGGCGCATGCCCGTGGTAGGCAAGAGGTTGATCCACACGCGGCCGAGCGTCACGACGCTGTCGTCGGCGTTCACGGCCGACAGAATCGCGCGAACCTGCTCTGGCGTCGGGATCTCCACAGGCGCCTTATGGCGCTCGCCGCGTTTTGCGCGAACCGGGGCCGCAGCATTACCCGTTACATCTCCGGCGCGCTGCGCGTCGTTCAGCATCATGCGCAGGTCAGCCATGACCTTCTGCACCATCACTGGCGAGCGGCCGGACGCCTGCAACGCGGATTTGAACCTGACGACGACAGGAGTCGTGACCTCCGCGAGCTTAAAGTCTCCAAACGGGCGCGGTTCATCGCCATCTTCGCGGACGACCATGATTGGCTTGATATGGCACTCGAAGCGCTGCTCGTACTTGATCCACGTCGAGCGCGCGCGGCCGTCCTGCTTGACGCGATCGATCCACGCCCTGGCGGCTTCCGCGATGGTCTTCGTCCCAGGCGCCTTGGTGGCGTCCTGCCCCTTGGGCTTCGGCGCATTCAGCGCATCACGATGGGCCTTTGCCGCGGCGTAGGTGTCATGAAGCTTGCGACGCCTCTTGTTGTCGGCGTCGCGCCATTCGACCTCAAAGCCGACGAGACGGCGTTTCCCTTGGGCGTCCTTCTCGTACCGGCGATTTATGAAGGCGCTTCCCATACCCCAACTCCCTAAAAAGGAGACTGAGGCTACTTGGATTCCGGCGGCTGGCAAACAGCCTGCTCCTGGCGGTCGTACCAAGCCTGGATGCTCGATTTCCTCGCGACTAGACCCGTGCCGTCGTGGAAGATCGGCGGCGCCGAGCCTGGGCGCTTTTTGTTGCGTTGCACCAGTCGGTAGACCTGCTGGTCGGTCTCGAGGCCGAGGTACTCCCTGATGGCCGCGACGCCTCGCAGCACGTCGGTATTCAGCTCAGGGCGGATCTTCGGCTGAAGGTCAGGCAACAGACGGGGCGGGGGCATCGGTTCTCTCCGACATCATTGTTCGTTTCCTGTTGCTCGATGGGCCGGCCACCGGATCGGCTCTTGGTCGTCCGGAATCCGGTGCGTGCCGCGCGCGGCCGGGTGCTTCGGCTGCCCGTCGCTCGTGACGCCAAGGCAGAACATCGGCGGCCGGATGATTTCTGCGTGCATGAGGGTTCGGAGCCGGCGCCGCAGCATGTCGCCGACCGCGCCGCTGGGCGCTCCCCATGCGACGATCCGCATATCGGCGCTGTCGAAAGCGGCTGCGATGTAGAGGTCGTTGTCAGGCCCGACGGCTTCCTTCTCGCGGCGCACCAGCTCGGTCGGGTCGCTGGCGCGGAGCGCGAATGGGTTCACGGCCGCGACCCGGCCGTACCCCCAGCGTCGGCCGAATGCGAGGCAGCGGCGCATCGTCGGGTCCAGGTTCTCGCGCGTCGCGGTGCTGGGATTGAGCATGACGAACAGCAGTAGCGGTCCGTCGCCTATCTCGTATTCGAGATATTACCGGTACGTCTTGCACGGCGAGATGATGTCATAGGCGGAGCGAAACGGCGCATCCGCCACGCTCTTTTTATCCATCGCGTCAGCCATTTCCGGAGTTCTGCGGTGCGCTGCTCGATGTGACGCGATCAATCGCCTGTCGCGCTTTCTGTGCCTCCTCCATCTTCTCGATGGCGTGCTCGAATTGATGACGTTCTTCGCGGGTTCTGAACTTCACCGTCAGCCCCGTCTCGTCGTCGATCCACTCGAAGTACGTGCGCCTGTCGAAAATGTCGCCGATGCGTTTCGCGGCTTCGAGCAATGCCTTGCTCATTAGCGCCAGGCCTCCGTGTCGGTTATCGCCGCGGCGGCCGTGATGGCGTTGATGGCATCTGTAACCGTCGGGGCGAAGTGCACGAGCGGGTGACTCGCCCACGACCCGAGCGGCCGAAGTGAGCGCGTCTCCAGCTTTACGGCCGGCGCCACGACGTAGACCGGTCGCTCGACCGCTAGGGCCATACCGACCTCGACCAGAGCGCCCTTGAGCGGGAAGTCATCGGGCTCGACGTAGAGGATCAGCCCGTCGGCCGACGTGACCTCGCGCGCGATCCGCGTCCACAGTTCGCCGAAATCCTGCGTCTGACCCGGCCCATCCTCGTCGATCCACGACGAGATGATCGGCGCCCCGGCATCGCGGAGCTTTCGCCACATGGCGCCGCGCTCCGGCACGCTGGCGCGTGAGGCGACGTAGATGCAGGGGCGCGTTTCCCCGATCCTGACCGTCGGGGCAGGGGTATCATCGCGCCGGCCCGCTCGATCCATTGCGGCGCGGGCACGATGCAGAACCCCGATCAACTGTGCGATCCGATAGCGTCGCCCGTTTTCGAGGTTCGAGAGATCAGATACCGGCTTTCTGGCGAGATAACGGGTGCCGGCAAGCTCGATATGCGCGGTCTCCAGCGCCGTGGCCGCCTCGATCAGCTCGTCTATCTCCGGCAGCCGCCTGCCGGCGGCGTAGTACCCATCCGGCAGCGCGGTTGGTTCGTGATGATGCCAGAGGAAAGCGGCAAGGGCCGCGACATCGCGCGGGTCGCCCTTCGCCAGATGCTCGATGAGCCGCTTGCGGCATTCCTCGGCCCAACCGCGGCAATGCCAGCCGGACCGCCCCTTGGCGCGGGCCTGTGCGAGCTTTTCCTTGAGGGCCGGCGAGAACCGATCGACCAGATCGTTATCCAAGCGCTCCAAGACGACAGCCGCGTCCTCTCCGGAGGCAAGGCGCTGTTCGATGCGAGCCTCGAGCTGATCGGGCCGGGCACAGAACACATGGTAGCGGTGGGCGAATTGCGACGAACGCCCGCACGTCTTGCAGACGTAATCACGGCCGGCGCCAGGGCTCCACGGTCCGCAGGGTTCGGCGGGGCGGCAATCGTCAGCCATTGCCGCCTCCATTGATGACGATCTGTGCGACCTCCTCGATTTTGAGGAGGCCTTCGCTGAACAGGGGCGCGATGCGCGCCGGCACGGTGTAGACCTTGATGCGCCCGTCCTCCTGTGCCCGGCGCTCATCAACCTTCAGGAAGTCGTCATGGACGATCTGCGGGGAAGCGCCGCCGCGACCGTCCGGCTTCATGATTAGAAGCATCGTCATTCTCCAAAAAGAGCGTCCGCGGCTTTCAGCGGCGCACCGCGTCCGCCGGTTACGAGTTCGAGCGTGCGAAGCCGCCCGAGCGTGTTGTCGAAATGACCGCTCGACGGTGAGTAGCCGGATGCCTCTCCGAGTTCTTCGCGTGTGAGGCTTCTGGGATAGGCCTGAACCAGGGCGGTCAGCATTGCCCGCTCAGCCTTGCCGAGCTTGCTGAGCCAATAGTCGATAAGCTGTCGGCCCGGAGCGGGCAGAGGCTCCACATGCCCGACGCGTCGAACGCCGTCTTCGGTCGCGGTTATGGGGTTGCTGCCGGCCGCGAGCCCGTGCTTCCGAAGCCAGGCCAGCATGTTGTCGAAGTGGCCGCTCGACGGTGAGTATCCCGAGAGGATGCCGAGCTGGCTTCGTGTGCAGCCCTTCGGGTAGCGCTGCACGAGGACGGCCAGCATCGCACGCGCCGCGGCCGGGATCTTGTCACCGGAACCACCACCGGGATCGGCCTGCTTGGCACCGGCGGGCGGCGCCAAAGAAATGCGGAGTTGCGGATTGCCGATGCCGGCGGCCAGAACAGGATCTGAATGGTTCCGCGCGGTTTGGGCGGGGGTGTCATCAGGCGCCTCCACATATGAGGCGAGATCCGCGCATTGCTTTTCGAGCATGCGGACCTGTGTCGAGAGCTGGTCGATCCTCACGCCGAACTCTCGCGCGATGCCGCGAATTTTGTAACCCGTCGTGCGCGCGCCATGTTCGTAGCCCTTCAGATACCCGCGCTGCTCGGCGTCAGCGATTGCCTGCGGATCTACGGTCGGCGCCCTCTGCGCAAGCTGGCGCTCTAGCTCGGCGATGCGGGCTTTGAGTGCCTTCGGGTCGTTCTCCGCGACCTCCGCCTGGATCGTCGCCAGCTTGGTCCGGATCTGGTCGAGATCCACCGCGGCGCGCGCCGGGGCGGCATTGCTGCGCCCCTTGGGGCTCCGCGAGGAGTCGAACGTCTGGAGCTTCGGGAACTTCACGCGGGTCAGAAGGTCGCCTTCCGGATACCAGACCCAGCCCTCGCCCTGGGGGAGCTTCGGGAGCGATCCCAGGACCTCGCTGGCCCGCTGGCCGTCGGCCTGCCCCTCGATCCATTCCTTCACGGCCGCCCGATCGCGCGGCGCAATCAGCCGCATGGCGATCAGGGTGTCGCACTGCGACAGCACATCCTTGGAGATCACCGCAGGCCGCTGCGTGATAGCCCAGACATAGAACCCGTCGGTCCGGCCGCGACGCGCGATCTCGTCGACCGCGTCCGTCAACATGACGTCCTCGGGGTGGATTGGCCTCTGCTTCGCCCAGAGGTCGCCCTCGTCCAAGACGAGGCACAGCGGCGCGTTGTTGTGCTTGTGAAGGCTCGTAAGAAACGCGAGCATGAAGCGGCGTCGCGAGGCCTTGGTCGGGAACTCCTCCCGGCTACGAAGGTCCACGATGCAGGAGAAGGACACGGTCCCGATCAGCTCCCCCAGCGCCTCTCCGGTCTTCTCGTTGATCTGCACGTCCGCGTGCGCGCCGCCGAAGATCACGATCGGGAAGCCAGGCTTGCGACCATCCGCGCTGGAGCGCAGCCCATGCCACACTCCAAGAGGATCGACGATCACGACGCGCTCGCCGGCCGCGAGCTTCCGCTCGACCGCCGTCTTGGTCGCATATGTCTTGCCGGAGTTGCGCTTGCCGACGACCAGCATGCACTCGTCGAGCGCCCGGTCCGGGATCGGGTAGTTCGTCATCGCCACCCCCTCATTTCCTGATCGTCACAACCGCCCAGCGGTTCACGACGCCGCCGATCAGCTCCGTGACGGGGCCGACAGCGGCTTTGATATCGGCAATCCAGTGATCGGCCGGCCGGGCACGCCGTTTCATCCTCATGCCGTTGATGAAAATCGGCGCCGGCTTCGTCACCACGGCGAACATCGCGATGCGATTGGCGAGCCGCACGACATCACGCACCACGGCGGCGACCTTGTCGGGCTCGACCATGTCGAGGACGTCGGAGCAGAGCACCAGATCCGCCGCCGGCGGCTCCGTGCCATAACCATCGACGGCCGGGTCGTAGCCGGTGATGCGACGGAAGGGATGCCGCCCGAGAGTCGCCATCAGGATCGTGACGAGCACCCCTTTTTCGCAGC
>ERZ777003.766-NODE-766-length-58494-cov-12.440750_pt1 | contig 58494 bp, 48 predicted proteins | sample MGYA00374956_ERZ777003 | MGnify/ENA primary metagenome ERZ777003 (study PRJEB29302, sample SAMN06268252) | bioreactor metagenome | isolation source: Joint BioEnergy Institute, California, USA | place: USA:Joint BioEnergy Institute, California, USA | collected...
GGCCGCTGTCAACCGGCCCTGAAGCCCTGTCGTCTGCGGGCGATGAGGGCAAGCTACCTGCTTTCGCTGGCAGTCGTTGACTATCGACCAATAGCATAAAAGGGTTTATAAGCGCCGAAACACTCCCGCGAAAGGAGCAGTTCCCTCAGTTCTCGTGCGCTACAGCATACCAAAACTGTGATGGAAGGTCAACGAAGCGATAAGAGGCTAAAACGGGTTTGTTGCTGATACTGCCCAACTAAATTTGATGTCAACAAGCTTTAGTATCACCAAGACCTGCAACATCAAGGCAACAAAAAATGCTTGGTGCGCCTCCGCAACACCAAGCATTTCTCACAGAGCAATGACTAAGCGCTCGCCGCAGGAGCAGTGCTCTCAGGAGCTTTGCCAGCCTCAGCACACCACTGCTCGATACCGACTCGCGCCAGCCACAACGCGACCAAGGCAGCGACAGACGCAGGAGCACTCAGCGTGCTTTCATTCACTTTCAGGGTATCGAAGATCGCAGGAGCCAAGTTCCGCACATGCTCGCTTGTATCCCCACTAAGCAGGTTGCGATATTTCTCCTTGATGCAACCACACTGGGTATCACAAATCTCATTGCGAATTGCGTTTGTGTAGTAGCTAATAAAACGACGAGCTATCGAACCGAAGCCGCCGCCGGTCTCACCGCCGAGCACCCAAGCAGCTGGCTCATCCGCTCCCAACACCATCGCACGAGCCTGATTCTGCTGCTCAAGTTCAGCATCCAGTTGGCGCAAGATCTCATTTTCACCTGCGCTCGCCAGGCCACTGCTCAAGACATGTTCGACCGCGTCGTTGACCTCGTCCGCCATGAGGGCCTCCTTCTTCGTAATCCTGATCGCCAACTCTACGTTCGATTATAGCACAGGCATCATCGATTCTCAGGCCATCTTGATAAACAAACGCTACCAGCTGCCAGTCGCGCCATCGCCCGACGACGAACCGCCGCCCGAAGAATCGCTGCTACCGCCAGAATCATAGTACGTCGTGGTCTCCGTCAGCATTGGCAACACAACTATCTTATCCTCGTGATACTGGCAATGGTGACAATCGAGCGAAACTCGTTCCGAACCGGTCGAGGAGTAGGTCGGCTCCGCGATCACATCGGTGCGTACTTCCACGGTCTTGTACTGGCACTCGGGGCACTGCTCGTACGACGAGAACCAACGAGGCCGCGGAAACACCTCGTACTTCGCGCAGTGCGGACACTTCCACACATCGTAATTGATGGATCTGAGCGCCTCCTCAATCCGTTGGCCCGTATCGAGGTACAGATCGTCGGTCTCCTCGTCGAGTTTTGTCATATCCATACTACAATTCGAACAGCGCCGTTTGACGTTCATCCTGTAGTAGCGATAGCCCACGCCCGCCGCACCAGCCACACCGATGCCACCACCGAGCAAGCCCAATACGCCTAGCGGATCGACCCCGATCACATCGCTCTCGCCCTGCAGGCCCGCACCATCGGACAGAGACACCAGATCACGGTTAGTGAATCCGCCAACGATGCCTTGCACGCCTTGGAGGATGCCTCGACTGTAATCATCGTTCCGAAAATGCGGCAAAACGAAGGTATCAAGCACTTCGGCCATCGATCCGCTCAACTCGGAGGGAAAACCCGAGCCAAGCTCGATGCGCACCTTGCGATCGTTGCGGGCCACCAACAGCAAAATGCCATCGTTGCGCTCGCGGCTGCCGATACCCCAAGTGTTGAACAGGTTCGTAGCGAAGGATTCGATGGTTGTATCGGAAACAGGATAATCATCGATAGAGCCGATCGTCACAAGGACTAATTCAATGCCAGTCTCGTTCCGTAGCTCTTGCACTAATGAACGAATCGTGCTTGCGTCTTTCGCGGTCAACAATTCGGCATAATCGTTGATGACCGGATCGGTACGGGAGGGATAGGGCGATTGTGCGGATGCGTTAGGGGCGAGCAGAACCAGAGCTAAACTCAACGCAAAGACCAGCCCACAGAGACGAGAAAAAGATTTCCACGGGAACGTAACCATCGAATTGCTCCAATGTACTACAAGGATGTGCTGAGAGGAGAAGCCCTCTACAATGTAACTGTACGTAGAGCAAATTGGTTTGTTTCCAGCCTATTGATGCTTATCACTCTTCCGCTCGCGAAATTCCTTGGTAGCAGCAGCGATACGCTCCTGTTGATTCTTCATCTCACCGCTACGAAATGAACCCACCAGAGAAATCAAAGCAACAACAATCAACAACACCCCAACCACCACAAACCCGATGAGCACTACACTATTCGATATGCCCAATGCTAGCGTGGCGTTGAACGCCGCCAGCACAAGCAAAGCACCAGCCGCATAATTAAAGCCGCGTTGCCGCAATGGGCGATCTGCGGAGAGTCGAGCCTGCGACCACAACAAAGCAGCCAACACCAACGCGACAAGAGCGCGGAGAACATTCGAATCCACAGTTCTTCCTCTCTGATACGTGCGGGCAAACGCGGACGACACCAATCAACAAACGCGGTGTGCCGAGAGAACGGCCAGCGCCACCTCACAGCACACCGCACATACAAACCACTAAGCGCCCAAACGCGCCAACTCCTCGGCCACCACCGACTCATCAAGCTTCTTGAAGAGCGGCTTGGCGGGCTGCAGCGTTTGACCAGGCGGCAGCTCGCTCGGCTGCCAGCGACCCACCCACGAGGCGTAATCGCCCGTTAGCACGCGGTGCGACTCGCCCTCGGCCTCGACAATCTCTTGGAACTCCAACGGGCCAGCCAGCCAGCCCTCGTAGCCCAACAACTCGTGCAGTTTCTGCGAGCTAAAGGGCAGGAACGGCGTGAACAGCACCTTCAGGCTATCGACCGCCCGCAGCGCGGCGAACAACACTGTAGCAGCGCGGTCGCGATCGTTCTTGACCAACTTCCACGGCTCCTGATCGCTCACGTACTTGTTAGCCACATCGGCCAGGCGCAGCGCCTCGCTGATCGCCGCCTTGAAGCGCGCCTGCCCGATCAGATCGCCCACCGTGGTGAAGCCGCCCTCGATCTCCTTCAGCAGCGCCATATCGGCCTCCTGCAACTCGCCCGGCTGCGGCACCACGCCGAAGTTGCGCTGCGCAATCGAGAGCACGCGATTGGCCAGGTTGCCCCAGGTCGCCACCAACTCGTCGTTGTTGCGGCGCACAAACTCGCTCCACGTGAAGTCGGTGTCCTGCGTCTCCGGCCCGGCGATCGTCAGGAAGAAGCGCAGCGAGTCGGCATCGTAGCGGCTCAGCACATCGTTGACGTAGATCACCACGCCACGGCTGCTGCTGAACTTCTTGCCCTCCATCGTCAAGAACTCGCTGCTCGCCACATCGTAGGGCAGGTTCAGCGCCGGATGATCGCCGTTGCCGCCGATCTCGCCGCCGTTGCCGTAGCCCAACAGGATGCTGGGCCAGATCACCGTGTGAAACACGATGTTGTCCTTGCCCATGAAGTAGTAGTGGCGGGCATTGGGATTCTGCCACCAATCGCGCCAAGCGTCGGGCGTGCCGCGATTCTTGGCCCACTCCACACTCGCCGAGAGATAGCCGATCACGGCGTCGAACCACACGTAGATGCGCTTGTCGTTGCGGTCGGCGTACTCGGGCAGCGGGATCGCCACACCCCAATCGAGGTCGCGGGTGATCGCGCGGGGCTTCAACTCCTTCAAGAAGTTCAACGAGAAGTTGCGCACGTTCGTCCGCCAGTGCGACTGTTTCTCGATCCACTCGGTCAACTGATCGGCGAACGCGGGCAGATTGAGGAAGAAGTGCTCAGTCTCTTTAAAGACCGGCGGCTCGCCATCGATCTTCGAGCGCGGGTTGATCAGATCAACCGGATCGAGCTGATTGCCGCAGTTATCGCACTGATCGCCACGGGCATCGGTGTAACCGCAGATCGGGCAGGTGCCCTCCACATAGCGGTCGGGCAGCGTGCGACCCGTGCTGCTCGAAAACGCGCCGAGTGTGGTTTGCTTGAGCAGGTAGCCCTTCTCGTACAGCGTCTTAAACATGTCCTGCGTCACCTTCGCATGGTTCAGCGTGGTGGTGCGCGTGAACAGGTCGTAGGCGAGGCCCAAATTCCGCAGATCGTCGCCGATCACCTTATTGTAGCGATCCGCGATCGCGCGTGGCGTCACGCCCTCTTTATCGGCCACCAAGGCGACCGGAGTGCCGTGTTCGTCGGTTCCCGAAATCATCAGCACATGGTTGCCCTTGAGCCGATGGTAACGAGCAAAAATATCACTCGGTACACCAAACCCCGCGACATGGCCAATATGACGTGGGCCATTGGCATACGGCCAGGCAACCGCAACAAGGATATGTTCTGGCATGCGTTCTCTCCGCTAGACCGCAATCGATCACAAATCAACGAATAATTATCGCTTCAGCGAACACAGGTGCGCGCAAACCGACGATTTACACCGCCAAAATAACGACACGCTGCAACACGAACACGTTTTGTATCGCCTTAGAGCATAGTGCAAAACGCCCAAATTCGCAACCCTACAGCGCCCAAAAACATCAAAAGGGCCGCCCATGCTGGACGGCCCTCGTGCACAAGGCACATCAGGCAACGTACAGCATGGGTTTCGTGCTGCACATGTCGCCTGGCATCAACATATCTACAGTAATGCGCATCGCTATCACCTCTCAACAGGCAACCAAAGGACGCTCTTCCAAACGACGTTAACGGCCTGGCTGACGGGGTGGGCGACGCGAGATATACACATTGTACGAGGTATGCGGCTTTGCACCACCCTTGAAGCCACCTTTGTTCGACGCAGGTTGTTTGCGCTTAGCCATATGAAACCTCCTTTTCACTTGATACCTGGACTCGGCGATTGGAACAGCACCAACCTGAGAATCAAAAACCGTGAGCGACGACTCGCTCACGGCTCGGTACCAAGTGTTGTGGAGATCAGCTAGGCAATCGACACAACCGTGAGCGAGATCAAGGACATACGCATCCGCATGCGCATACCGCTCTTGATCATGATGTTGCTCAGGTTGGTCATCGTTCGCAAAGACCTCATCCAAACTCATTCGTGCGACACAAAACGTCGCGTGCGAGTATCATACCAATCGCGAGACAGGTTTGTCAACCCATCTTTCGAAGGAGTTCGCTAGAACAGGAACTTGCCATCCTGGTAGATCAACTGGCCATCGGCATAAACTTGGCCGCCCTGGCGCATATCGCAGATCAGGTCCCAGTGCAATGCCGATTTGTTCTGGCCGCCGACCTCGGCGAAGGCCGAGCCGAGCGCCAAGTGAATGGTGCCGCCGATCTTCTCGTCGAACAGGATGTTTTTGGTGAAGCGTTGGATGTTGTAGTTGGTGCCGAAGGCCGCCTCGCCCAAGCGGCGCGCACCCTCGTCCATATCGAGCAACGAGTGCAGCAAGTCCTCGCCCTTGGCGGCGTGCGCCTCGACCACGCGGCCCTCGCGGAACGTCAAGCGCACGTCCGTCACCTCGCGACCCATGTAGAGCGCCGGGAAGCTGAAGCGGATGGTGCCCTCGGTCTTGGTCTCGTCGGGGCTGGTGAACACCTCGCCATCGGGGAAGTTCTTCTGACCATCGGCGTTGATCCAACTTCGCCCAGCCGTGTGATAGGTCAGATCGGTGTCGGGCCCCACAATGCGGATCTCACGCTTGGTGCCCAGAAAATCGGCGATGCGCTGCTGCTCGGCGCGCACCTGCAGCCACGAGGCGACCGGATCGGGATCATTCAGGCGGCCCGCTTCGTACACGAAGTCCTGGTAATCGGCCAGCGACATATCGGCATCCTGCGCGGCGGCCAAGGTCGGGAACAGTGTGATGCTCCAGTTGGCCTCGCCAGCATCGACGCGCTCGTAGAAGCGATCCATCAGCGGGCGGCGTGCTTTGCGGCGCAACGCCACCTTCTGCGCATCAACACCGCTCAGATAGCGCGTGTTCTCGCTCGACATGATGAAGAGCGTCGCGCCGATCTCCTCATGCTCAAGGCGATCGACCTCAGCAATATGCGTCAACTGCTCCTCGGAGCCATAACGATACAGCAATTCCTCGGTCTCTTCGAGTTGAAGGCGTACCAGTGGATGTGCACCAGCCAGCAGCGCTTCTCGATAGATTTCCTGGATCAGTTCGCGAGCTGCCGGGGTAGCCACAATTCGAAACAGGTCGCCCTTCTTCACAGGGAGAGAATACTGCACCATTACTTGTGCGAGTTTCGTAACGCGGGGATCGGCCATGAGAGAACTCCTTCAGAGTCTAGAACTAAACGAGGCGAATAAGAGACAACCTGTTCGCTTGGTTCAGACCATATTGCCAACGATTTATACTTTTTAAACGTTTGGCAATCGAAGAACGTTTCAGAGTTACGAACGAGGTTGCGATTGTTGAGCAAGCAATTGTTCGTACTCTTCTTTTGTGATAAACGTGCCACCCTCTAACGAGCGGCTCAATTCCCGACGACCTCGATCATAGAGCACCTCGGCGCGCATCAGCCGGAAGCAGCGCGAATCCATAATCTCTTTGATCAACCGATACCCTGTCGCTTCCTCATCGTCGCCATAGTCGATCAGCAAATCGTTGCGCGAATCCACACGCACATGGACGGGCGAGCCACAACGATCACAACGCACGTACAGGTGAATCGCTCTATCGGTGGATGCTGCGCCACCACCAAACAGTCGTCGTAAAAAATTCATGGTTGTTCCTTTTCAGGTCGGTCATTGAACCTGCTGCCTCAAGTAACAGGAGCCATTCGAGGCATCAGTATACCATAGCAGCAGGCGGCGAAAGGCTACCCAAAGGTGTGTAAGCACATACGGTTGCTCAAGCCGAACGTGGCGTTAAGGCGCCAACGGCTTCAAGGTGGGCCGATCTAAGCGGAACGGTTCGAGTTCGTGCGGTCGTTCGCCCAGTTGCACCGCTTCTGCAAGCAATTGGCCCAAGCGCAGACCAAACGGCATGCCATGCCCCGAGAATCCACCCACCACCCAGGCGTTGTCCAGCCCCGGCACGCGATCCGCGATCGGAAAGGCATCGGAGGTGAAGGCCATCAGGCCAGCCCAGCGTTGCACCACGCGCAATTCGTTGCTCAGTGCGGGGAAGAGTTGCGGGAGCACGTGTTCGATCGCCGCCTGCACCTCCCGAGTGGGCACGGCTTGGCGCACGCCGACATCCTGGTTCAGCGCGATGGCGCGGCAGCCACCCAACACAATCGTGCCGTCGGGCGTCTGCTGCCAATATTCACCCGTCGGCATGAACGTGGCGTGCATCCCACAGCGGAACACGGGCCGGATCGGCGCGTAGGCCAACACTTGACCGCGCACTGGGATGATCAGGTTGTGCAACTCGCGCACCAACAGGTCGCTCCAAGCATTGACGGCGATCACAACAGCTTGCGCCGTCACAGTGCGCTCCGGCAGGTGTAAGCGCAGACCCGCCGTGCTCTGCTCGATCTTGAGCACGGGCTGTCGTTGGAAGATCTGCGCGCCGTGTCGCTGAGCCGCGTTGGCAAGGCCATGCACAAAGCGCGCCGAGTGCAACAGGCCGTTCTCTCGCACGAAGACACTGCCAACGATACTCGGGCCGAGCTCTACCCCAATATGTTCTTGTGTCTGGGCACGATCCAGCAACTCCGCCTGCCAGCCGTCGGCGTGCAGGGCTGCGATGATACGTTGTTGCCGCTCGTACTCCTCGGCGCTCAATGCGAGCCGCAGATCGCCCACCTCACGGTAATCGCAATCGATCGATTCGTCGGCCAGGAGTTGCCGCAACACGGCGCGGTTCTCGTGGGTCAGCGCCCACACCGCGCGGGCGACATCGTGGCCGTGAAGCGCGATCGCCTCAAGATAGGAAGCAGCGGTCCCTTCCACCATAAATCCGCCGTTGCGGCCAGTTGCTCCCGCTGCCAACGTTCGCGCCTCGAAGAGCGCCACCGACTTGCCCGCCCGCGCCAACCAATACGCCGTTGATGAGCCAAGCAGCCCACCTCCGATCACAGCGATCTCCACCGCATCGGGAGGCTCTTGCGGCGGCAGCTCTTCTCCAAGGGTATCGTTGTGCCAATAGCTGGGCATGGCGCGTGGCTCGTCTGGAAGGATCGAGTGGCGTGTAGTAGGCATACGAAAAACTTCTCCTTACACATCAAAATAACAACAGCATCACTATCGCGGCGCTTGACAAGGTGTTGTCAAACCTTTATGATACGTTAGATACATCTATTTTTGAATTTCTATCGTTAGGAGCGGAACGGTTCATGCTCATGCGCTCATTAACCCGACACCTGCCAATCGCAGTTTTTGGCATTGTTCTAACCGCGATTTTGGCAGCATGTGGTGGGCCACCAATAGCACTGCAGGGTACCATTACTGATGCCTACACAGGTCAACCTATTTCTGCAGCCTCGCTGACTCTTGGGAACCGAACAAGCAATACCGATACAGGTGGTAAATATCAATTCCCCAACTGGTCGAAAGAGGACGTTCTTCAAGTCCAAGCAGATGGTTACGAACCATTCAGCATTGCACTCAATACACAGCCTCAATTCGCGCAACCAACCCCACCTGCTGTCACGCTCGATGCCTCTATCCGCCCTAACACATTGACGGGCCGTGTTGTCGATAGCTACACCAATCAGCCGTTGGCCGGCGCGTTGGTGAAGGCTAGCGAGACCATCAGCGCTACGACCGACAGCAATGGCAATTATAAACTCGATGGCGTGCCAGAGAGTTTTACAGTCACCTTCAGCGCTGCTGATTACGAATCGTTTGAGCAGAGCCTGAATCGTACCACGACTTTCGATGCGGTGTTACGGCCAAACGTGTTGGTTGGCACGATCATCGATAGCTATACCCAACAGCCGATCGAGGGCGCTGTGGTGGAGGCTGGCAGTAGCCGCACCACGACCGATGCCTCGGGCAAGTACCGCCTGGAGAATGTTCCAGCCGATGCTACTGTAACGTTCAGCGCCGATGGCTACGCCGAACTCACGCAGCCGGTCGAACAGATCACGCAGATCGATGCTGCCCTGCGGCCCGACGTGCTACGGGGTATCTTGGTCGATGCGACGACAAATGAGCCAATCACGCATGCGACCGTGATTGCGACGCCGAACCTGAACAGCACCAGCGTCGCTTTCGTACGCATCGATGGTCAGACCGATGGCGCCTTTAAGCTTGAGGGCATCCCCGAGCAAGGCTACATCCAGGTGCTCGCGCCCGGCTATCTCAAAACAACTTTTGAGTTGAAGCCCGGTAGCGTGCCAGAAACGATCAAACTTGAGCCGTTCGAGTCGAAATCGCTCTATATCACAGCGGCGGTCGCCTCGGCAGGCCTCGGCTATGTCAGCGAGTATCTCGACCTGATCGATCAGACCGAGTTGAATTCGATCGTCGTCGACCTGAAGTCGGACCTGCGCGACGATCTGGGTTTGATCTACTACGACTCGCAAGTGCCGATCGTGAAGGAACTCGGCACCGCACGCGATTATGTCGATATGCGCGCCTTCCTTGAAGAGGCGAAGAAGCGCAATATCTACACGATCGCCCGTATCCAACTGTTCTCGCACGACAATGTGCTGGCCGATGCGCGACCCGAATGGGGCATCAAAGACCTGCAGACCGGCGAAGTGTACGCCGATTACCCCGGCCCTGGCATTCGCTACGCCTACCTCGACCCGACCAACCGCAATGTGTGGGATTACAACATTCAGTTGGGGATCGAGGCCGCGTTAATGGGCTTCGACGAGATCAACTACGACTATGTGCGCTTCCCCGATTGGTATGGCGATCACGCCACGTTCAATCAACGCTTGGGCTTCTCTATTCCTCTCGATCCTGTCAACGATAAGGACGGGATGTTCGAGGTGATCACGGAATTCGTCCGCGAGGCCCACAAGGCGATCAACGGTGCTGGCGCGTATATGTCGGTCGATGTGTTCGGGCGCGTGATGCTGAACCGCTCGTTGACGATCGCGCAGGATATATCACTGCTCGCCGAGGTCTCCGATTATGTCTGCCCGATGCCGTATCCGTCGCTCTGGTGGCCGGGCTACCTCGATCTCGATAACCCAACCGCACACCCCTACGAAGTGATCTACGGCTCACTTGAAACCAGCGATCAATTCTTCCAGAACACCTACGGACGCATTCGGCCCTGGCTGCAGGATCACACCGATCCGTGGCAGGGGAGCCGAGTGGTGGAGTACGGTCCTGCCGAAGTGCGCGCCCAGATCAAGGCCGTTGAAGATTACGGCAAAGCAGCCGGCTGGATGCTCTACGATTCGGCCAACGCCTACAGAGGCGCCTTTAACGGTGCCGTAAAGCCGGAATAATCCTGGAACAGCAAGAGGTAAAATGATTCGCGGATCGTTTTACCTCTTGCGATCTCTATAGTACGTTGCGGGAGATACGTATGCGACGCACGTTGCTGCTGGTTGTACTGGTGGCGCTAAGCGGTGTAGTGGGTCTCTCCCAGGCACCGAACCTAGCGGCTCAGACATCAACACCACGAATCCAACAAATCCGTTTCAGCACTACTGGTGAATGGGATAGCGGCAGGCGCGAGCACCTGATCGTAACAAACAACGATGATGGTGAGCTACGGCTTGGGGAGAATCAACCCGAGGGCACCTTTGACACGGGCCTGCTCAAAACCGAGTTCCCATTCAATGCGCTTGGTGCCGTGTGGCGCGCTGAGGTTCCGGCAGCGACAACTCTGCGCCTTGAGGTGCGGGGCGGCCCCACCCCCGACGAACTGAGCGACTGGCAACCGCTTCATGCTGGTGATGCTCGCTCGGAAACCGATGATGGTGCGCAAACGATCGAATCGGTCGTAATGTTCCCCACCAATTCGGAGTTTCTGGAATTCCGCGCTATCTTCAGAACGACCGTTGCCAACGCATCGCCGGTCATTAGCGAGATCACCTTCAGCTATATCGATAGCACTGCTGGCGCGAGCCAACCCGATGGGCTGACGCCAGTTCCCGCGCCGTACGGTGCGGCGACGCTCACGCCACTGCCGCTGATCATCCAGCGCAGCGATTGGGCGCCCGCCATCGATACGCAGATCGCTCGCCAAACGCCGCGCGGCATTCTGCTGCACCAGTTGGGCGGCAATAATGTCGAAGCGCCACTGCCCATCCTGCGTGCGCTCGCTGCCTTCAACACCGAGGTGTTGGGCTGGAGCGATGTGCCGTTCCATTTCTTGATCGACCAGCAGGGCGTGATCTACGAAGGCCGCACGGGCGGCCCAACCGCCGCTGTCGCCCGTTTGGCAGGTGGCGATTCGGTGGTGCATGTCGCGTTGATCGGCAATGGCACGCCTCCCGCCGCCCAACAGGACGCCCTGGTCGGTCTGATGGCCTGGCTCGGCGAGGCGTATGGGATCGCGCCGCTGGGTGAACACACGTTTACCACGAGCACCAACGCCACGGTCACGCGCCCGAACATCACCACTCACGCCGATGCCGTCGGCGAGGCCGCCGACCCATCGCAAGCCCTGCGCGACCTGATCGGCTCGCTGCGCACACGCGCCGACCAAGCCACGGTGCGAGCGCGCTGGTACTTCGCCGAGGGCAATGTCCACGATTACTCCGAACGCTTATCGGTTCTCAACCCCGGCAGCACGCCAGCCAACGTGACATTCAAGCTGTTGCGCCAGCCCGGCCCGACCGTGGAGCGCACCGCGACGATTGAGCCTGGTGGACGCGCCGAGTTGCTGATCAATAGCGTGTTTAGCGATACCACCGATGTTCCTGCGATCATCGAAGCCAACGCCCCGATCGTGGCCGAGCGCCTGATGGACTTCAGCACCGACATCACAGCTGGCCCGGGCATCGACCGCCCATCGCGGGTGTGGTACTTCGCCGAGGGCGCTGTCGATGAGCAGAACAAGACCTTCTTGATCTTGTTCAACCCGCAGCCGGTCGAGGTGAGCGCGACGATCACCTATTTGCAGGAGACGATCGCCGCCACCAGGCCAACTACGCAAACCTTGCAGCAGATCTCACAGACGGTGCGTATCCCGCCGCTCCAGCGCAGCGTGGTGGCGGTCGCCGATGCGACGGTGCTCTCGACCTACCAACTCAACAACGGCCAGATCGAACAGCGAGAAGAGCGCTTCCCAGCAACCCGCTTCGGCGCCCGCGTGATCGCGACCGAGCCGATCATCGCCGAACGCACGATGATCTTCGGCGAGAACAGCAGCCTCAACAGCGGCGGCGTCACGACCACATCGGGTGTGGTGTCGCTCTCGCGGCGCTGGTACTTCGCCGAGGGCACCACACAATCGCCCTTCCAGATGTGGGTGTTGGTGCTGAACCCCAACAATCAGCCCACCAACACGGCGGTCACGTTCCTCACGCCCGATGGCACGACGCTCACGCGGCGCTACGCGATCCCGCCGAACACGCGCCTCGCGATCAATGTGAATGAGGTGGTGCCCGATCTCGGTGTCGCCACCACGGTGGAGGCCGACCGCCTGATCGCAGCGGAGCGAGCGATGTACTGGAACGACCGCAGCCTGGGCACTGCAACGGCTGGCGCAATGTCGCCCGCCTACACTTGGCGCTTCGCCGATGGTCGCACCACTGGCGAGTTCCAGGAGTATTTGCTGCTCAGCAACCCGAACAAGAACCAGGCGCGAGTCGAGGTGGAGTTTATCTTGGCGAATGGCACCAAGCAGACCGAATCGATCGTGATGCCCGGCAGTTCGCGGTACACGATGGCGGTGCACCAACTGTTCCCAGATCAAACCGCGATCGGCGCGACGGTGCGGGCCACCCAACCCATTGTGGCTGAACGCTCACTGTTCCCGAACGACCCACGCAGCCCAACTAGCCGAGGTGGGGCGACATCATCGGGTGTGCCGGAGGACCTGCCATGAGCGAATCGGCTGATGCTGGGAATGCCACTAAAGTGCTCAATACCCCAACTCCACCCGCCAAACAACGAGGTGGCTGCTTTGGGCGAATGCTTAGCGCGCTGCTGGTGATTCTGATCACCACAGCGCTCTCGCTGGCTGGCACGCTGTTCGGGTATATCTACCTGTTGCAGACGCCAAACCAGATCAATTCCCTGCGCGATCGGATCGCCACCGCCGAAACGCTCAACGCCGAACTACGGGCCGAGAACAGCCTGATGCAGACGCAAGTGTCGAACATCGCACGATTGTCCGATGTCAACCGCGAAACGATCGACGAACTGCAACAGCAGCAACTCGCGCTCGATACGTTGCGCGCCGAGTTGGAGGCGGCTGCACGCCAGAACGCGACGGTGGTGGCCGAAGCGCGCGACAGCCGCGACATGGTTATGCTGTTCGCCACCACCGAGGCGGGCCGCGCGGAGTTGATCACTACCCTGCGAATGCGTTCCGAGCGCATCGAGCGCTTCTTGTCGCGCCTCAGCGATATCGCGGAGGATACCGCGTTGGATCTCCAAGATGGGTCACCACTGCCATCGACTCCAACCCCCACCGCGCAGCCGACACCCACCGCCGAGGAGCCGAGTGAGCCGATCGACGAGGAGCCGACCGAGGAACCGACGGAGGAGCCGACCGACACGGCCACCTCACCGACGCCACGGCCAACCACGACACCTCGGGCGAGCGCAACACCAAGCCCAACGCCCTAACCCGCAACGACCATACAGGCATCACGGGAAGCGTCCATCGCTTCCCTTTTTCATGCCTACCCGAATAGTGCCGCAGACCAACTAGACCAAGGGATCCTTTACACCAAAAACCGTACTATGCACCGAAACGCGCGTGTGGACAGGGCAAGAGCATCTCATCACACAAAAATCGCCCTATCCACGCCATTGATCGCTCTTACACAAAGAACACAGCGCAGGACGGGATTTTCATATTGCTTGCTGAAAAGATGGCTATAATCCTTGCCCTGCCCTCCGCTTTCTGCTACACTATACGACACGTTTAGAAGGTGTTGTTATTTGCTTCCCCCACCCATCCTATACGAGGGTCATTGTGAATGGGACACGCCAGCATCCAAGCGTTTGGCTTGCGGATCATGTAATCTTTTTCGGCTACCGCTGGCTCACATGGGCGATAGCTACATTACCGTGGTTTTGGGGGACGAGTTCAGACACCTACATTTGGGCGCTCATCACCGGTGGTTTACTGAATATTCCTTTCACCCTCTTTGCCCAACCCTACGTACGAGCCACACGCCGCACCCCGACACTCCTCGCCTTCGATGTCCTTGTCTCGATGGTGCTCCTGTATATCGCCTATCAACCATCGGTAGGTGAGGCAAATACCTGGTTGTTCCTGCCGTTCGCCTACAGTTGCGTGATCCTGCCCAGCTTGCAGTTCGGGTGGCGCGGTGGCCTGCTCGCGGGTTTGGCGTTCGTCACGATGGATCGGCTTGCGCAATTCTCGGTGCAGCCGTTCAGCAACGATCTCAGCGACCGGCAATGGCTCAATCTCCTGGCGATGATGGTGATCCCGCCTCTGTTTGGCGCCTGTTTCTCGTTAGTGATCGAGCGCGTCCGACAGTGGAGTGCCCGTCGCCGCCAGCAAAACCACCATCAGCGCAACACGTCGAGCAGCAACTTGCAACAACGCAACCAACTCACCGATCCGCTACGGTTTATGCCGATCGAGCGCAAACTACACACCCACAGCACCGATGAATTCGGCGAGAGGCTGCTGGCCCTGCAGGCCACCCGCGTGCGGGCCGTCGAGCCGAGCGTCGAGGAGCTGCGCCGCCTGTTGTTCACGCCCTTCCCATCCGCCAACATGGATCTCACCGAGGTGATCGATCTGCTAGTGTTGCGCTTTGAGCAGCACAACGGGGCAACCAGCCGTGTGGTCACGCTGGGGCGACCGCGCAAACTGCACATTGCGCAACAACAAGTGCTGATACGGCTTGTCCAAGAAGTATTGCTCAATGTGCAACAACACGCGCAGGCGACGCATCTCACCTGCACGCTGCGCTACGATGTTGCATCCGTGGTTCTGATGCTTCAGGACGATGGCGTAGGGCTGCAAGATGGCAGCTACGAACGTCCTGGCCTCCACGCGCTTCGCGCTATGCACTACCGTCTGGCCGAGTTAGGCGGTCGCCTCGATGTGTTCGACACCGAACATGGCGGCGTAACCGTGCGCGCCACGCTACCTCTCGATTAACTCACAACTAGAGGTTCTTCACCTACAGCATACCCAAACAAGCAAATAGTGCGAATTCAGCACCTTGCCGATACGGAAAGCGATGAGCAAGGCTTTCCCATGCACATTTGTGCAATCTTGTGGGCCGTATGGGTGTACGAGACGGGTACTTTTCGAGTATAATGAGACTCTGAGAATGAGTGGTTGCAAACCATAGAGTTTGGCATATCGATGCGTCGTTTCTTCCTAATTCTTTCCGTCATTTGTGCCATTACGCTCGTCGTTTATGGCATGATTCAGCCTGTCGAGCAGGATCAGCGTTGGATCACCTCGCTGTGGTTGGCAGCACCATTACTGTTCCTGGCAGTTTGGCTCTACCTGCCACAACGACCGCATGGTTTCGGAAGAAGCATGCAGAACCTCGGCTTAGTGGTCTGTGTAGGGTTTGGCCTGCTCGCGCTGCAGTTGCTGCGCCAACAGTTTGTGCGCGCCGATGCGATCTACTCGCTGGTGTACGTCGATGAGCAAACCGGCCAGACAACCAGCAACGTGCGCCCGGTGCTGCAATCCATGCGCATTCAACGCGGCAAAATCTTCGACCGAAACGGCATACTGCTGGTTGATACTCAGATGGTTGAGGGCGGTTACGCGGTGCGCACCTACCCGCTCGCCGATCAGTACAACCCCGCGGCCTTCAGCAATATCGTGGGTTTCTTCAGCAATCGCTTCGGGCAGTCGGGCCTCGAATCGTCGTACGGCGATTACCTGAACGGTGAGCGCGATTCGCTGAGCCGATTGCGCGATTCGCTGCTTGGCGAGCGCCAGATCGGCGATGACCTGCATCTGACGATCGATGCGAACTTGCAGAATGCCGTGATGAATATCCTCGGCAATCGGCGCGGCTCGATCGTGGTGCTTGATCCCAAAACAGGCGCCGTGCTGGCGATGGCCAGCAACCCGGGCTTCGACCCGCGCCCACTGGTATTCAACCCCGCCGCCGACGCAGATGAGGAAAACGCTCGTATCGATGCCTACTGGCGCGAGATCAACAGCGAGGGCGCAGGCCAACCGCTGCTGAACCGCCCCACGCAAGGGCGCTACCCTCCCGGCTCGACTTTCAAGACGCTCACGGCGATCGGCGTGCTGCAGCACCCCGATGTTGGCCGCCCCGATGATATTCGCTGCACCAACACCTACGAAACCGAGCCTGGCGCGCCACCCGTGGTGAACGCAGTGCAGGATCTCGCCTCGCTGACTGGCGACCCGAGCAACCTGGAGCGCGTCTACGCCTTCTCGTGCAACGTGGCGTTCGCCCAATACGCCCTCCGCCTCACCGCAGATCGTTTCGCCGATGTCGCTCGCCAGTTCGACATTTACCGGCCCACCAACGCGCCGGATACCTACACAGGCTTCACCGATCTGCCCACGCTGCCCAGCCTGCTCTACAAAGATCCGGGCTTCCTCAACCGCCCCGCCGCACTGGCAGATACAGGCTACGGCCAAGGCCAGTTGCAGGTCACGCCGCTGCAAATCGCGATGATGGCAGCGGCGATCGCGAACGACGGTGTGATGATGGAACCGTACTTGGTCGAGCGTGTCACCCGCCCCGACGAGAGTACGCTGATGCTGCACGGCCCAAGACCGATCCGCCGCACGATGTCGAGCGCCATTGCCGCAACGATGCGCCGTAACATGCGGGCCGCTGTGGAGTACGGCTTCGGCAAGCCAGCCCAGCAGGTGAACCCCGCGATTGCGTTGGTCGGTGGCAAATCGGGTACAGCCGAGAACCCCGCCGGCGCACCGCACGCCTGGTTTATGGCGATCGCACCCTACGATCAGCCACGCTTCGCAGTCGTCGCAATGATCGAGAACGGCGGCGAAGGCTCAAGCGTTGGCGCACAGGCCGCAGGCGAGGCAATCGCCGCCGCCTTCGAGTTCATTAAGTAGGAGATTTCGCAATGATCAACGCAGATCGTCTGCTGCAAACGTTTCTTGATCTTGTGCAAATCGATAATGTCTCGGGACAAGAAGCCGCCATCGCAACGCACGTGCGCGGAGTGCTCGAATCGCTCGGATTGCAGACGACCGTCGATGAACGCTACAACGTGATCGCACACGTGCCTGGTGAAGGTGAGCCGATCCTACTGAATGCGCACCTCGATAGCGTCACGCCGTGCCAGGGCGTGCGCCCGATCGTGGCCGATGGTGTGGTGCGCTCCAGCGGCGACACTGTGCTCGGCGCCGATGATCTGGCCGGAGTCGCCGCGATCATCGAGGGGGTGCGCTCCACGCTCGAACGGGGCGGCACACATCGCGCCGCCGACATCCTGTTCACTGTTCAGGAGGAGACGGGCCTGGTGGGCGCAGCCACCGTCGATCTCAACCTGTTCCAGGCACGCTCGGGCTTCACGTTCGATGCAGGTGGCGAATTCGGCGGAATCACGATCGGCGCGCCATCGCAGGACAGCTTGCACATCATCGTACGGGGTCGCGCCTCGCACGCAGGCGTCGCACCCGAACTCGGCATCAGCGCGATCACCGTGGCAGGCCACGCGCTGGCCCGTATGCCGCTTGGTCGCATCGATTTCGAAACGACCGCCAATATCGGCATCATTCAGGGCGGCAGCGCAACCAACATTGTCACGCCGCTCGTTGAGATGTGGGGCGAAGCCCGCAGCCACGATCAAGAGAAACTCGTGGCACAGGTCAAGGCGATGATGGTGGCCGTTGAAGACGCGGCCCGCCAATTCGGCGCAGATGTCGAAATTGAAATCTCGCATCAATACGATGCCTATCATTTCGATACCGAACATCCACTCGTTCAGCAAGCCGCGCAAGAGCTACGAGCTATGGGCGTTGAGCCACGCTTCGAGGTGAGCGGCGGCGGCAGCGATGTCAATATGTTTATAAATCGCGGCCTAAATATTGTTAATCTCAGTGTTGGATACCAAGAGATCCATTCCACAAACGAATGGATCGCGCTTACCGATCTGAATCGTACTGCCGAGTTGGTTGCACGATTACTCGACAACTCACCGTTGCCTGCTTAAGGCGATGTGCATGTGTTGCTAGTATGGTTGAAGAAAGCAAGCCAGCGCAAACAAAACTCGGCGTAGGCTTGCTTTCTTCAACTCCCTATAGGAGTCTCCGTGGGCAAAGTTGCCTGGTTCGATCATTGGGCGTACCATCGGATATCCCGTTTATGGGCGCTTGTGGTCAGTATCGCGTTGGCGGGTTGTAATGCGACTCCCGCGCCACAGGCTGTAGTATCAGCGCCGCTCCCACCCGAACCGCCCACCTCCAGCGCGTTGGTGCTTGCCACAATATCGCCCTCACCCACACCTGTGCCAACCACGACACAACCGCCAACACAGGTGCCTTTGGCGACGCCCACCAAGATACCACAGCCTACTCAAATACCTACTCCCACGGTGCTATCGTTTGCGGAGCGCCAGCAGATTTTTGAAGAAGTCTGGCACACCGTCAAACAGCACTATCTATATGCCGATTTCCACGGCCTCGATTGGGACGCCATCTACAAGGAGTACGCACCCCGCCTGTACGAGCAGCAAAGCCAAGAGGAGTTCTACGGCGACCTCACCGAGATGGTCGCTCGGCTCGATGATCAACATTCGCGCTTTTTGCCGCCGAGCGCCGCGAATGCGCAGGATGTCACCTCATCGGGCTACGAGAATACCGTCGGCATCGGTGTGGTGACGCAGCCTCGGCAGGATGGCGCGTTTATTCAGATGGTGTTCCCCGATAGTCCTGCGGCACGGGCCGATCTGCGCCCACGCGATCGCATCATCGCAGTGAATGGACAGCCCTACGTGGCCAGTTACGGCGATCTGCACGGGCCAGCGGGCACCACACTGCGCCTCAACGTGGTGCGCCCGGGAGAGAAGCCCCGCGATGTAGTGTTGGTGCGCCAGGAGATACAGGGCCGCATCGCCCCCACATACCGTCGCTTCCCGCAGAACATCGGCTATATAGTCATCCCAACGCTATGGGTCAGCGATATGGACGAGCAGGTCAGCGGCGCGCTCACCGAACTCGTGGCCGAGGGCGAGCTGCGCGGCTTGATCTTGGATGTACGCGCCAATGGTGGCGGTTGGAGTAAGGTACTTTCGGGGATTTTGAGCCACTTTGTGCGCGGCCAAGTGGGCGTATTCTTCGATCAACGTCATATCCGCCCTCTAGTGATCGAGCCGCCCGCCGGGCCTGACCTGCGAAACGTGCCACTCGTGGTGCTGATCGACGAGGGCACCGCCTCCTACGCCGAAGTGCTCGCGGCGGTGCTGCAACACGAGCGCGGCGCGCACCTGATCGGTACGCCCACGGCGGGCAATACCGAAACGATCTACGCCTATACGCTCCGTGACGGCTCGCGATTATGGCTGGCACAAGAAGGCTTTCGGCTCCAAAACGGTGTGAATCTTGAAGGTGTTGGAGCACAACCCGACACGGTCGTTGATATCGACTGGACACATTTTAGCGAAGAAGACGACCCTCAGATCTTGGAAGCATTACGAATACTCGGTGCGGGGCCAAAATAGCCTAGCCCTGTGAAGGGAGCTACTTGTGCGAATCGTGATCGATGCGCTGGGGGGTGATTATGCTCCTCAGCAACCGATACTTGGTGCACTCCAAGCAGCGCGTGAACTTGGATGTGGGTTGATCTTTGTCGGCCCCGAGGCGCGCATTCATGCTGAACTAGCCCAACACTCCACCCAAGGACTCGATATTAGCGTGATCGATGCGCCCGAAGTGATCGGAATGGACGAGCATCCGGCGCTCGCCGTGCGGCGCAAACAGCGCTCGGCCCACGTCGTCGGCCTGCGGCTCGTGCGCGATGGCAGCGCGGCGGCCTTCGTCTCGGCGGGACACAGCGGCGCCACGATGGCGGGCGCAACGCTCATTCTAGGCCGCATCCCCGGCGTCGAACGCCCTGCGCTAGCCACCGTCTTTCCCTCTGTCGAGCGCCCCATCCTGCTGCTCGATGTGGGTGCCAACACCGACTGCAAGCCCGAATATCTGCTGCAATTCGCACATATGGGCAGCGAATACGCCGAGCGGCTGCTGGGCTATCACACGCCCCGTGTCGCCCTGCTCGCGAACGGCGAGGAGGATACCAAGGGCGATCGGCTGGTGCAGGAGAGCCACGCCCTGCTACGTCACAGCTCGCTGAACTTCGTGGGCAACGCCGAGCCGAAGGATGCGCTGGTCAACGGCGTCTGCGATGTGCTAGTCTGCGATGGCTTTGTGGGCAACCTGTTCCTCAAGCAGGCTGAAGCGACCGTGCGGCTCGTCGCCGAACTCGCGCTCAACGCCACCCGCCGCAGCCTCGGCTTGAATCTACTGCCGGGCGTGCTGCCAGCCGGATTGCTCCTGGCATCGCGAAGCACCCGCCTCGGCGGGTTGCTCGGCATGGTTGCGGCTGCGCCCGCCCTGGTGGGGAGCGTGCTCATTCCGGCGGTCAAGCGCCTGCGCCAGGTGGCCGATTACCGCAGCTACGGCGGCGCGCCACTGCTAGGCCTAAAGGGCGTCGCGATCATCGCGCACGGCAAATCCGATGCTGCTGCCATCGCGAGCGCTGTGCGCCAGGCCCGCGATGCTGTGCTCTGCGGCGCCGTCACCGAGCTCTCCGAGACCATGTTCACGCAGCAGACCTAAAGCCAGCATATCGCGTTTCAAATGAAGTTCATCTAGCTCGAAGCTTGCGACATCAACCTTTTGCTACAGGCAACAGGTCGATGTCGTATTGAACATGTTCCAGCAGCATCAACCGCGAATACGCTCAGTCAGAGCGGGTATAAAAACGTGAATCGGGCGAAGAGCAGTGTACAAACTATGGAAGATACACTCATCGTTTATAAAACACTTTAAAAAGCGGAAACGGCTGCCAATAGCAGCCGTGGGGGGTATAGGGGACGGCGGTGGAGATCTATTACAGTGCAAATGTCGCGTTTGCACCGGCGATGCCCGCCGCGGCACTCGACTTATTTCTGTATGTAGTATAGCAACCGAACACCATCTTTTGATCCGCGTAAGGGCTGATCTGTATCTCATTCCCTAGACTGAGGGCACATAACACTACATTCGCGCGACGGAACAATGAAACGTTTACGATCCCACGCACCCTAACAACTCCAAGAGCCACCCCACTCGCGGCGAGAAACACACTTGTTGCCATCTCGGCGGGCCTATGCTACAATATGGCGCTTTTACCAGACGTTCCTAATACCGCTTTCTAGCACGATCCTGGGATCTCTCCGCTCTTTGTGCACCGGAATATACGTTATCCGGAGCTTGGACGAATGATTCTCGGGATCGCTGTTTCTTACGCCCTTATGCATCGCTATAGCGCATTTTTGATTACTCGATCAACATCTTATCACACCGTTCCAGTGGTTATTATTCTAGGGACGCCTTTGCAATTCTGGAGACCGTTCGAGTACAACGAATGACTATAGCCAGCAGCAGACATAGAAAGGAGATTGCGAAGGCGCTGAAGAGGCGACGCGGCCTCAACCTTTCTGTACCAATGAATGTTTCGCAACAATACTCGCGACAAGGAGTCCGGACATGGAATTGATGAAAGGACTAACCGGATTTGAACAAGGTTCAGTCCTCACCGTATTGGCGATCGCGATCCTTGGGATCCTCTACGCCTTTTTTCTGCGCGCTCAGATTCTGAAGCAGGATAAAGGCACGCCACGCATGCAAGAGGTCTGGGGCTTTATTCGAGATGGGGCCAATGCCTATCTCAGCCGCCAGTTCCGCACGATCATCATTCTGGTTGCCGTCCTTACATTCGTGCTGGCCGCTAGCGTGCTGATTGTTCCGCCCACTAAAGAGGCTGAAGAAGTCTTCGGTGAAAGTGCAACAATGGCGGTAGCAATCGGTCGCGCCATCGCCTTCTTGATGGGATCGCTGTTCTCCTATACTGTCGGTTTCGTTGGGATGAACGTCGCGGTCGAGGCGAATGTCCGTGTGGCAGCCGCTGCGCGCAAGGGCTACAATCCAGCCATGCAAACAGCTTACCGCTCGGGCACTGTCACTGGGATGTTAACTGTCGGTTTGGGTCTGCTGGGCGGCACCCTGATCTTCATGGTCTTTGGCATCGCGGCCCCCGATGCGCTGCTGGGCTTCGGCTTCGGCGGCTCGTTGATCGCGCTGTTTATGCGCGTGGGTGGCGGTATCTACACCAAAGCCGCCGACGTAGGCGCTGACCTAGTAGGCAAGGTTGAGGCTGGTATCCCCGAAGACGATCCGCGCAACGCCGCTGTGATCGCCGACTTGGTGGGCGATAATGTGGGCGACTGCGCCGGTATGGCCGCCGACGTGTTCGAGAGCTTCGAGGTCACGCTGGTCTCCGCGCTGATCCTCGGCTTGGTGCTGGGCGATGCTGTCTCTGGCACACTCGGCGATGGCCAGTACGACCTGCGCTTCATCATCTTCCCGCTGATCCTGCGGGCGATCGGTGTGGTCGCATCGGTGATCGGCAACCAAATCGTGCGCACCGACGAGCGCCGCCGCAACGCTATGGCCGCGATGAATCGTGGCTTCTACCTGGCGGCAGGCTTGGCGATCGTCGCGAGCGCCGCTGTCACCCCGTTGTTCATGACCTACAGCCGCAATAACGTCGAATCGACCGACTGGCGGCCATTCCTCGCCACCTTGGCTGGCGTGGTGCTGGCGATTGTGCTCGATAAACTGACCGAGTACTTCACCTCAACCCACTTCAAGCCGGTGAAGGAAACCTCGAAGGCTTCACAGACGGGCTCCGCAACTAACATCCTGTCGGGCCTCGCACTCGGCATGGAATCGAGCGTGTGGGCCATCATCGTGATCGCTGGGTCTGTTCTCTCCTCGATCCTGATCTACGCCAACGAGCCAGTCGAAACCCAATTCACGGCGATCCTCTACGGTGTCTCGCTCACCGGCGTCGGTATGCTGTTGCTCACCGGCAACACCATCTCGATGGACTCGTTCGGCCCGATCTCCGATAACGCCAACGGTATCGGCGAGATGTCGAACCTCGACAAGAACGCCCGCAACGTGATGGACGACCTCGACGCGGTGGGCAACACCACTAAGGCCGTCACCAAGGGTATCGCGATCGGCTCCGCTGTGATCGCGGCGGTAGCGCTGTTCGGCTCGTTCCTCACCGATGTCAACAAGGTGCAGGCTCAAGTCGGCCAACCGCTCCTCGAAGGCATCGACGTGGCTTCGCCGGTCGTCTTCATCGGCCTGCTGATCGGTGGCGCGATCCCATTCCTGTTCTCGTCGCTCACCATTCGCTCGGTGCAGCGCGCAGCGTCGGAAATTGTGGAAGAAGTGCGTCGCCAGTTCAAGATCCCGGGCCTGATGGAAGGCACTGTGCTGCCCGATTACGCCCGCGCCGTGAGCATCTCGACCACAGCGGCCCAGAAGGAGCTGGTCGGCCTCGGCTTGATCGCCGTGTTGGTGCCGATCTTGGTCGGCTTCGTGTTGGGTGTTGAGGCATTGGGCGGCTTCCTGGCGGGTATCATCCTCTCAGGTCAGCTCATGGCCGTGTTCCAATCGAACGCGGGTGGCGCTTGGGACAACGCCAAGAAGTACATTGAGGAGGGCAACTTCGGTGGCAAGCACTCCGAATCGCACAAAGCCTCAGTGGTTGGCGATACTGTCGGCGATCCGCTCAAGGATACCGCTGGCCCCGCACTCAACCCGATGATCAAGGTGATCAACCTGGTCGCCCTGATCGTGGCCCCGATCGTCGTCACGACCAACCCAACCAGCATCGCGGTCATCATCTCGATGCTGATCTGTCTGGCGGTGCTGATCTGGGCGATCTGGCAGAGCAAGCGCGAAGCCAAGCAGGGCTAAGCCACTTACAGCATGCAATAGGCCGATCATCCACGCGATGATCGGCCTATTTTTATGTCATGCACGCGTCGGCAGCAAAGTACACTCTTCGAGGCGCAGCGCCTCGACATTACTCTAAACCAAACACACAAACAGGCCGCGATATGCGACCTGTTTGTGGATTCTGACTTATCTTACGTAGTTACCAGCGGCTTGCGCGACGCTGCTGCTGGAAACATTCATCGCAATACACTGGCTTATCGCCACGTGGCACAAACGGCACTCTGGCCTCGCGACCACAGCTTGCACACGTTACCGAATGCATCTCGCGCTCGCCACCAAAACCGCGCGCACCACCACCGCGCCGGAAATCATCGCGGGCTGCATAGCTAGCGCTGTAGCCATCTCCATAGCCGCCACCTCGGCTCATGCCACTCTGCTTGCGCGCCTGTCGACAACTTAAGCAGCGCCCCGGTTCGTTTGTAAACCCCTTCTGTGCGTAAAATTCCTGTTCACCCGCCGTGAAGACGAACTGTGTGCCGCAATCTCGGCACGTCAATGTTTTGTCCGCGAAGCTCATTGCTAGCTTCCACTCCTTTGGATCGCCAGATCCACTTAGGTAAACTACTCTTCACATCCCGAGGGTTTGGGAAACGATGGGGCACTAGGATAAGCGCTGGTGGCAAGCAGACCTTCCGGGCACCACGTGGAACCAAACCTTATGCATAACTATATCATGATTTTAGCACTTTGCAAGGGGTATCCTATATAATATAGCTATTACAGTGCAGTTTCGAAAGATAATTGTCATCTCTGGTCATCACGATGCAATTGTGCATCCGTTTCCATTATTATCGCTCGCAACGAACTTTTCAGCATTTCAACGCCTTCTGGTAGTAAAGCGATCGCTCCGACTCCACTTGTGTATTTTTCTACAATCTCTTTACTATTACCCGGATAGAGCAGCCAAGCATATATTGTAGCCCTCGTATTTGCGTAACCGATTGCGCCAAAATACGAATACGCATCGGCGAGTGCATCCTGGGGCACATAGCGCCCATTCACATCAAGTCGGTATTTTGCATCAAATACTATTACCTGAATAGGTGTATCGGGCTGTGTTATTTCAATTGCAATATCTGGCACACGTACATGTCGATCGAGCGATACTAACTCGTTTTGCGCCACCTTGGCGCGCTGTGGCCGATACTGCGGCTGATAGCGCAACGTGAAGGTGCGCTGCCCGTGCTGCACCACCAGCAACGGCTCGCGCTCGCTCAACTCCAGCGCGGCATCGAGGCCAGATTCGACGCGGGGATGCTGAATCAAGCTCTGGTGAAGTACGGTGCCACCCAATTCCAACAAGGCTTGAGCGACTTCCAGCGTGCACCAGATCTCGTACAAACGAGGCAGGTCTGCGATTGGGAGATGAAAGTGGGGACTGTCGAACGCTACGAACGGCGGTTGACGCTGCGCCATCCACATACGGTACACCTCGCGGTAGGATGGATCGCGCTGTAGCAGGGATGTAGGGCCGCGAAAGCTCGGCAACGGGCGCACCTCGGCCAAGAAGGGCAGCGCGCGCCACGCCCGCAGGCGCTGCTCGGCATCGGCGCAACCGACCGCGATGGAGCGCACCCGCGCGAGGCGGGTCGAGTTTGGTAGGTCGCTCGCAGCCAAGCGCTCGGCCTCGCGGGAGGCGAGTTGGCCCAGCAGCCGCGCGCGCCGCAGCAAGAGGCCGAGCAAATGCTTGAGCAGGCGATGTTCGTAGGTATCGGTGGAGGAGTGTGAGGTGTGCGTGGGCACCTCGCGGGGTAACAGGCCTCCCTCGGGGCGCAACGCCGTCTGCAGGGCATCGGCCACGCCGGGTGGCGCTTCGTCGAACGGGCCTTGGCCGAGTTGCGCTAACGCATCGGTATCGAGCTGCGTGGCTTGGCCGAGCGGCGTCGTGTCCCTGCTGGCCCGCAGCTGCTCGCGAGGCCGACCAGCGATGCGCTCCACGGCACGCCCAAAGCTATCGAGGCGCTCCTCGAACAGCGTGAAGTACTCCTCCAGCGGCGAGCGCTGCCAGGGCGGTTCGGGCTGCAGCACCGCACCCACGTTGGCCGTGCTCGCCAAACGGTACAGCAGCGCATAGCCCACCCGCTGAATGGAGGCGAGCAACAGCTCGTAGCGCTCCTGGTCGAGCTTGCGTGGGGCGACGTAGAGCTGCCAGGTACGCTCGTCGGCGCGGCGGTCGGACCACACATAGCGCAACACAACACGGTGCGTGCCGACCGCCGCCCCAGGATTCCACTGCCAATACCACGAGGCGTCGCCGGGCCGCAGAAACGGCTCAAGCGTCACACCATCAACGGTCAGCGTCAACTCGCACGCAGGGGGAGCCACGCAGGCGAACTCGACCACCTGATGTTCGGTGGGCGACGGCAACTCATCCGCTGAATCCAGCGCTATGCGTACCACCTGCATTGCTCCCGTAGGCGCTAGCCGCCGATCGTCACGGTAAAGTTCGTGGTGATATCGTCGGCATCGGCGCGGCGCACTTCCACACGCACCTGCCACTCGCCAACCATGCTAAACCACGCATCGGGGACAGCATATTCGCCGGGCGCTTGCTGCGTCACCTCTGTCTGATTGATGCCCATATCCATTTCGAGCATCTCCAGCGACACAACCACGCGCTGCACATCGACGGGTTGCCCCGCCGCATCGCGAACCGTCACACGAAGATCGTTTTTGCCCAGCACAGCAGGCGAAATCTCTAGCCCTAATTGTACATCATCAATTGTCTGCACCTCGGCGAACGGCTCGCTGGGCACGGGGGTGCGAGTCGGGCGCGGCGTAGCGCTTGGGCTCGGCGTCACATCCGGCGCGGGTGTGGCTACCGTGGGCGGCAGGCTCGCGGTTGCGCTGCTAGGCGGTGCGGTATTGGTGAGGAAACCCACCGCGCCGATCACCAACAGGGCCAACAGCACTTCGCTGCGCACCACCGTTTGAAAGTGGCGCTGCCACTGCTTCACCACAGCCGAGGTCGCCAGTCGCTCGACCCACGAGACAAACAGCGGCTTGATGCGCAGTTGATTGTAGGCGCCCAAGGCGATCAGCACACCGAACACCACCAACTTCACCAACAAGGCGCGGCCATACTCGCTCGTCCACAGCTCCGTGAAGCTCTGCATATGCAGCAAAGCCGCGTAGGTGCCCGTCAACGCCAGCACCACCACGCTCGTGAGCGCCAACTGCGAGAAGCGCGTGATCACCACCGCCAATGTCTCGGCACGCTCCTTGGTTTGCAGGGTGCCGAACAATACGGAGAATTGTAGCGCCAAGGTGACCAGGCCGCCAATCCACACCGCCGTGGCGAGCATATGCAGCAGATCTGCCAGTACAGGCAGCAGTGGTGCGTTCTGCGCAGCAGCATGGCCCGACATCGAGAAGGTCAGCAGCAGGCCCAAGCCGAGCAGCAAGCCCAGTGCGGCGCGCCAGCGCGACAGCGTGCGTGTAGTGAGCACCAATACCAGCAGCAACAGCGCCAATCCTATGCGCACCAGCAGCGCTTGGCCCAAACGGGTGCCGAAAAAGGCGCTCAGCGTGGTGGCATTCACACTGCTGGCGATAGTGGCGGTCTGTGCCACGGCGAAGGCTCCAGCCGCGATCAGCAATAGCAACAGGTGTTGCCAAGCGCCATGCCGCCAACGGGCCAGCACCTGCGTATAAGCGGCGGGCGCATCGGGGGGCAGTGCGGGCAACAGCACGCGCAGCATTACAAACAGGCTACCTGCGAATGCCAACGCGCCCAACAGCATCAGCGCCCGCAAGATCGCCAAGAGCGTCGGCGAGGGGCCGCTATCGATGGTGGGGGGCAATGGCGCGGGCGCAGCCGGTATTGGCGTGGGTGTTGTCGCCACCGTTGGCTCGGGCGTGGCGTTCGGGTCGCTGGTGGGGGTCGGCTCGCCCAGCAGCGTGAAGGAAAAATTGCCAATGACTTTATGCCCGTCGCTGCCGACCGTCTGCCACACCACCGTGTAGACATTCGGCGGTAGCTCGCTCAGCGGGAGCATCAGTTCGTTTGGACGATCGGGGTCAACCGTCGCGCCGCCATCATCGACCTGCTCGCCTTGCGCATTAAACAGTTGGATATCGCTAAAGGCAGGTTCAATAGCTTCGTTATAAACGATGCGGATTTCGGGGGGTGTAGTGGTGAGTTGCGCATTCTCTGCAGGTTCTGTGCGCACAATTTCGGGGTGCGCCATCGCGATACCAGGGATCGCCAACAGAAGGATCACACACCAAACCGCGCACCACCGCCAACGCCGTAACATACAAGAGCCTTCCTGAGCGTCGGCCCACCACCACACATGGCGATGGGCCGACGTTCTGTGCGAAAATGGTTAGTTGACGCGAGCCAAGCGAGAGCGGATCAGCAAGCCAGCGCCGATCAGCACGACACCCGAGAACAGCGCCATCATCGGCAGCGAATCGCCAGCGCCCGTCCGCGGCAACTGGGTCGGGGCCTCAGCGGCAGGAGCAGGAGTAACGGCAGCAGCAGCGTCAACCGTGAACTTGAACGAGCCTTCAGCAACACTGCCATCGCCCTGGGAGAGCGCGGTCCACTTCACGGTGTAGGTCCCGTTCGCCAAGCCGCTCTTGAGCGAGACAACCAAGGTCAGGCGATCGGCATCGTTCTTATCGAGCGCGGTATCGCCCAGGTCAACGACTGCACCCGACTCATCGGTCACCACCAACGAGCTGCCCGAGATATCCAGCGGATCGTGGTTATCGAACACCACCTTCACCTGCGTCGGGGCGCTGGCCACGGTCGAATCGGCGGCTGGTTCCGACGATTTGATTTTAGCGTGAGCCGAAGCGATACCGACAGTCATAGCCAACAGGGCGATCACCGACAAAAAGACCATACTGGTGCGATGAAACACGCGAATCATGAGAAGCTCCTTACTAGTGTACAGCTGAAAAGATAGGGTAACAACGCACGTGGTTATGGCGCAATCGCCATACCACCGTACAAAACTCGGTTCGTTAGACTGGGAAAACGTTATGTCTATGCGGCCTGAGGTGGGCGCAACAAACGATAAATGGGAGGCGAGGGCGGCCCCCGAGAAGTGGAGAACAACGTGCCGATGGGTTGCAGCACAATCAGCAGAAGCGTCAACAAAGGCGACACAGCCAGGTGATCGTGTGTGCTGGACGCAACGAGGCCGAGCGCAGAGGAAGAAGCGATATCGTGTAGCCGACAGCCCACATGCGCGCTGTGCTCGCCTGCAACTAGCGCATCCGCTGCGGGTGGCGCATGCACATGCCCGGCCTGCATGCGGTGGCCCGTGTGATCATGCGCGGCAGCCGTGTGGGCGTGCGCCGTGCCCATCGTCATCAGGTGGCAGTGCAGGAGGCAGAGCAACGGCTCGCACAGGCTGAGGATCAGGAGTACGAGCACTGCCGATTTCCAAGCATCACGATACAACCAGCGCCGAGCATTGAGCACGCGCCGTCGTATGCGATACCAGGTTGTCAGCAGTTTGTTCAATTGCCCACCTTTGCCACATGTATCACAAAGTGTTATACACCATGCACCCTCTTTCGTCAAGACTTTGGGCATGGAGTAGCCACGGTTCATAGCGATTTCTCAGATTGAATAACAGATTTGGTTAGATGGTGATCATTCAAAAACAGTTTTCGCCTGCGGCAGCAATGCAGAACTGTACTATTGTAGATGCGCCACTTTCCTTTCAACGAAAAGCACTGTCAACTCGAACGGTCGAAGCGAATGGGGAGAGATCTCAAAGCGCACGCCAATACAGATGACGAGATTTCTCGCGTCGCCTAGCGGCTCGCTCGAAATGACAATAAGAACAGTGAAAAAACCATGCACTAAAACCGTTTTTCAATGACAACTATCCACTCGGAATTGGTATGAAAGAGATGCCAATCGGTGGATACGATGCTGTTGTTCAATAGGAAAGGGAACTGTGGCGAGGTTGATAAGCGAGGGGAAAAGAAAAGGCGCTGCATCATTGCAGCGCGCTTTCTCCGATCTGATGGCGGGCCCTAGCGCAGTTCAAGATGTTGCCTTCGGAGGTGCGCGCTAGGAGAGGTATTCACACGGTTCTGCTTGAGCCGCGACTTCAAAAGCGTGCGGCAGAAAGTCGCGCAACACGGTGTGCAACTGATCGACACCGGCGCTGAACAATTCGGGAGTGTCGCCGTAGAAGGATTTTTGGACGATGTGGTCGGAGACGACATGCATCGACACCGCGTGCGCCCGATAGGCCATTGCGCCCGCTAGCAGCGGTGCAGTCTCCATATCGGCGCCCACGCACTTCAGGCGTGTGTACTTTTCGACAGTCTGATCGTCCTCGTGCATCATCAGGTCGGTCGAGAAGATGCGCCCAAACACGATCGACGGCCCGCCCTTCAGGCCACTGAGCGTCTTGCGCAGCGGGTCGAGCAGGGCTTGGCTGGGCCGCGCGATCAGATCGCCCGAATGCTGCTGAATCGGCATGCGCTCCTGGTAGTAGCGCAGCACGGCGCTATCGCCAATCGCCTCGGTGGGCACGAGCAACGAGCCGATCGTAGCGTTCGGCACAAGCGCACCCGCACTGCCGATCCGAATAAAGACGCGGATGCCGCACAACAGCGCGGTGACGAAGACGCGGTCGATCGAAGCACCACCAACGCCCGAGACGAGCGTGCAGATCTGCTCGCCTTGGTACGACCACAACTCGGTGTGCGCCACTGTGTTGGCCAGGCTGCGCTGGTGTTCCAATACATTGTTGAGACGAAAGCGTTGCAGCTTGCGAGCAGCGGAGGTCACGATCGCAACAGCAGGGCGATCACGGTCGCCGAGGCCAATGAAACGACGGGCTTGGCTATAGGCCAACGCTCCAACACCGGGGAGCGGAGGAGTTTGAACATCCACACAAGTCATTGTGCACCTCAACAAAGTTGCCTGCTTGGGCAAGCTTGTGTATTGTTTACTCCTCCTAATTCTACCCCCCTTTTTGTTCACAAAATTGCCATATTTCGCACTAGACAGCCATAAACTCACTACAGGCAGTAGGATTAAGCACCGTATATGGTTTACACTCCTCGCCCAAAGAGAGCTTTACAGTCGGGTTTTGGCCCTGCTGACGCCGAATCACTGACTGATAGATTCCCGAGAGCAGGTGCGTCGATAGGGCGTGCGTGCTGAAATCAGACCGTAATCTATCGCGGGGCAGTTCACCCCGCGCAGCCTGAATAAACTCCAGCAAGTAGGCGCCTTTCGCATCGCTGGCGCCGTAGTTCACCGGCTCCAGATCGCGCAAGGTGAACGTCTCCTGGTTGCGCCAATCGGGGAACAGTTGATGGTTGCGGAACACCATCACCTCGCAATGGCGCTTCCCGCCCAGCGCGTAGGGCGATTCGTGCGGCGAGCGCGTCTCGCCCGACTCCTTGTGAAACGCCATCAGTTTGATGGTTTGGAACGGGCCTTGTTGTATCGAATAGACCTCGTGACGCAGCCGCCCGTTGCCCGTGTACAGGTTGCGGTTGGCCGATGAGGGCCAGGCCCGCTGCGTGTAGCTGTTGTGCAGAATGCTGATATTGGCGGTGGTGAGGGTGCGCCCGGCGTGCTGGAAGGCCACCATCGCGAAGCCATCGATCTCGCCGTAGTGCTGCGCCTGCTCGCTGAGATGCTGCGCAATCGCGCTCACCGTGTGGGGCGGCGTGAAATCGGGGAATAGGCGCAGAAGCGCATCGCCACCGAGCTGCATTACGTATTCGTGCGGCCAGAGCATGCGCGCGTCGATCTCCAGTTGATCGATCGGGTGATCGGCGTGCTGCGTGGCTGCCACCAACCACGCCACCGTATCGAGCGTGTGGTAGCCGCTGTGGCAGTAGATGCCGTAGCCCTGGTTGAACGGGTGGTAGTGCTGCTCGGTGATCTCCCACGGCATGCGCCATTCACCATCGGAGTGCTCCACCGTGATCGACGTGATCGGGCAGCCGGTCCGCTCGAACACCTCACCGACCAACGCCCGCACCTTGGCGAATGCCGGGTTGTGGCGGCGCTGCGTCAACACCGAGACGACGCAGTGCGGGTTGTTGCGCTGCGCATCGAGATACCGTTGGTGCAGGGTTTCGTAATCGTGCAGCAGCGCTTGGGCCTGCGCAAGATCGTGGGCCACGTTCGGGCGCGCCGTGATCGGCTTGTCGATCAAGACCGGCAGGTTGTGGCCGAGCGCCCAATCGAGGTAGGCGTGATGCGCCAATGGCTCGGTGGCGATGATCACCGCGTCGATTCGATGCGCGACGAGCGCGGCGTCGAGGGCTTGGCGCACCTCCGCAGGCAGGCGCTGCGCGTCGGGCTGCAGCGGCTCTAGCCACAACCATGCATCGGGTTGTAGTTGATGCGCGGCGGCGTAATCGTGCAGTTCGGCTTGTTTGCTATGAAGATCGACCACACAGGCCAACCGAAGTTGGTGCGAGGCGGCGTACTGTTCGATCAGCGGATAATAGACACGCTGAGCATGACGGCCAAGGCCAATCAGCATCAAGTGAAGTGGTTTTGTCATGGTAGAAGCCTAGTAGGGGCGTTCAGGATAAGCGGTTCAGCACGTCGCGGGCTACTTGCTGCGCTTGACTGATCACCTGGTCGAATTTGCCATTATCCCATGTGGCGTACCGTCCGCAGACGGCTACATCATGGACGGCAAGAAAAGCATGGATCTGTCGCACAACATCACTGGAGGCGGCATCGAGGATCACATTCGCAAAGGTTTGGTAGCGCACATCGCATGCCACGATCGGGGCGGATTCGGGCAACAGCCCCAAGCGGTGCAGATCGTCGAGTGTGCGTTGGTAGAGCGTGTGCGCATCGGGCGGCGCACCACGGTAGTAAATTTCAGCTTGCAGGGCGCTCTGGCCGGGCGGCACGTTCTGCGCGGATAACTTGTGCGGGGCCACCAGGCGCGTAAAGCTCACATTCGGGTCGTAGCTGTAGATCCAGCGGTAGGGCAACACATCGGGCAGGGCTAGGCCCAAGCTCACCAACGCGAGCGAGGTGTAGTTCAGGTTCGCAGCGGCATCACGCAGGGCGGGCGGCGCATCGATGATTCGTTCGAGCAGCGTGGGCAGCGGCAGCGTGCTGATCAGGTGTTGGTAGCGGCAGCGGGCGCCATCGGCGAAGCGCAACTCGCGCGCGTCCAGGTCGATAGCCACAACTTCAGCGTTCACGCACACTGGCACGTTCACCGCAAGAACGTCGCAGTAGTACTGAAACCCACCCGAGCGCGGGTAGAAGAACTGCTCGTGCGATTCCGTAGGCGTGCCAAACGCGCCACGAATGATCCGCCGGATGTCGGGAGGTCTGGAGCGCCGACCAGCGCCTTCGGGCGGCAGTTGGTCGGGCTCCAGCACCCAGTACTTTCGCACAAACGGGAACAGGAACTGCTCGCTGATCGTCGCGCCGTAGTGGCGATAGCACCACGCTGCATAGTGTGCGGGCGGCCTATCAGCAGGTTGGGCGGCAGCGGCCCAGAGATCAACCAGACAATCCTCGCGAAGCTGTGGGGGGCAACTTGCCAGCGCTAAATGCGGTGGATAACCCAGCCAAGCACCATCGCGCAGCAGCGCCTCGTGGGTGGTGATCCGCTCGTGCTGATCAGCAAAGGTCGTCTCGATCAGCGCGGCTACCGAGGCAATCGAGGTGAAGAAGCAGTGCAATCCGTAATCGAAGGTGAAGGCGCCAACACGAAAGCTCCCTGCAATCCCACCCACTTGCGGGGCACGCTCAAAGACACGCAGCAACGTTGGACTTCGATCAGCCAGCGTTCGCCCCGCCATAATGCCCGCAATGCCACCACCGATGATCGCAACAGGTATCGTTGGAGGTATCTGAGACGATGTCATGGAACAACCCAACCTTTGGAGACGACTCTGTCCGCTTTGAGCGTCGTGCTACATACATATTCGCGGAAACGTGCTGCGCGTACCAGCGCAGTTTCAAGCCATCACGGCGTACAGGCCAGGGCTTCTTCGGCCTCGCGAGCGAGTTGCTGCGCTGTGCAGAAACATTGCCGAGGCGCGCTCCGGAACTCGCTGTAGGTATCGGGTGCTAGCCAGGCTGACCGGAGATCAAAGTTGGGATCGCGTAGATTACCCAGCTTCCAACGCTCCATCCCTTTAATACCGACGATATAGGTGCAGGGGTAGATATCGCCAGCAGGTGTGAGATATGCCACATCCTGGCCGCAGCCGCAGTACATCACCTCAACATTCGCCGCAATCGGAATCTCATCGGGGCTGACGTAGCAGGGTTGAGGCAACTTCAGCTTAGTGCGGCGGCGCAGGCTGCGCTCGATCAGCTTCAGTTGCAGTTCGCGCACGCTCTCGGGCGTCACCAGCAGCTCCTGATGCGCGCGAGCGGTGCCGCTCTGGAACATGGGCTTGACCACGAACGATTGCGCGCCGAGGTTCGTCACTAGGTCGTAACACTCCAGCGTTTGAGCGATATTCTCCTCTGTGACGGTGTAGCGCACTTGAACCGCGCCACCCAGATCGGCGATCTCCTGAATGGTGTTGACCGCCCTCTGCCAGGCGCCAGCGCGACCACGGAACTGATCGACTTGGTCGGGCTGAACGCCATCCAAGCTCACCTGCAACAGCAGATTGTCGCTGCGCTGAGCGCTGTGCAGCACCGTGGCGATATCGATCTGGCCGGAGCCAGCCGTGATCAAGCGCACCTTCAGGCCGTTCGCCAGGGCGCGCTGCATCACGCGCTCGGTGCGGGGCCACACGGGCCGCAGCAGCGCCTCGCCACCCGTGATCGAAATGCTCTTGGTATTGAACTCGTGTGCCAGCAGATCGACGAAATCCTCCAATTCCTCGATCGACAACTGATGCGCCTCAAATAACCGCCCGTACTGCAAACGATTATCCTCCGGCACATAGCAGTGCGCACAACGTAAATTACAGTAATACGACAGCGCAATCCGCATTTCGCGAATGGTTGCGCGTGGGCCGCTCGAACTCACCTCATAGCGTGCTGCTCGCGTCTGTGAAGCACTACAGCAATTACCCGAGCCACACCCTTGTTCATCCGTGCACGCCAGCCCTTGTTCGCATGATATTGACACTTTCTTACCTCATGTGTGTGATGGGACATTCGTCCGAACGCGTGCTCGGTCCCCCGAACGTCTGCGTTATGCTAGTAAGTGGCTTGGGCTTGCACATTCGCACTGCCATGTAGGAACCGCGATGATACACCGCTTCCCAACAGTGGGATGGTGCTCTCGGCTAACAACAAGGCAGACACGATCACAAGCGCATCGTTACGCAACTGCCTCATCGCAGCAACTACAACCGCGCTCACAGCAGCCGTGCAAGGTGATGGCCCTGTGCAGCTAACGATTGTGTCGCCTGCACCAGCGCAGGCCAGGCCTGCAACAACTCTCCAAATCGCCCAATCGTGAGTTGTGCTTGCAGATTGGCTTGCCGCGATCCTGCAACATTCAGCAGGTCGATCGGCGCCTCAAACGTATCGACAAAACGCCGTAACCGCTCGATATGCTGGCAGAGATCGCTGGCCCAGAAGGCTGGTGTGTGGCCACGCTCCTCCAACCACGCTTCGAGCTGTTCGATCGTGGCACGCATCCCCTGGTGCACAATCGAGCGGATCATCTCCTGAAACTCTGCCAACGGCAGACGTGCGATCTGACACAAGTAGCTGCCTAGCGCCACCATACGCTGCTCGGGCAACACTTCGTCTTGCTGAAAGCGATAGTTTTGCAGCAAAGCGATGATGATCGCATTCAAGCCGGCTTGGCCCGCATACCCCACCTGGAACGTTCGTTCACCAGGCGGCGCGTGCAGAATCGCTTGTGGCACATACGCAAATGCCCCATCGACATAGCATAGCTTGAGCATCTTGCCGAACAGCCGATCTTGGTTGCTGCCCACGGGCATAAACGGCGGCAACAACTGTCGATGATCGAAACTGGCGCTGTACGTCATACAGAACACCGGGTTGACGCTGACCGTCGGCTGCGTCACTGCCAACAGCACCTCGCGGCTCGCCCGCGCACGGTGGTACGCCTCCTCTGAGCGGATCAGGCGGGCATGCGTTGCGCCACCTGTGGTGATGTAGCGCGCGTTCGACGACCAACAACAATCCCCCATCAGGCTGCTGTAGGTCGCCAATACCCGATGCTCAGCGTAAGCAGAGATCGGCGTCACATCGCCGAGCCGCTGCCCCAAAAACCGCTCGTGCGCAGCCAGCAGATCGGTCGATTGCTCCGGAAGCGCAGCCAGGGACGCTTGCCGATTCTCGAAGAACCACAGCTCATACGGATCAACCGAGCGCAACGCAACCGCATCGGTGGATTCGGGAGCCTGCACGACCCGGCAGACGGTATCATCATCGACGCACAGCACCTGCTCGCCCAATGTCTGCAGATACACCATGTTGCGATTCGCACCCGTGCGCTTCAGGATCGAGTCATCGCCGTTCAGGGCAAACAACACAGTGTTAGCCTGCACACCCGCCTCAACGAGCTTCGCGATAAACTGCTGCTTCTCCTGTGCTCCGGCGTACCAAATCGGCACATTATGCGTCGCACTCAGTTCCCGTAATAAGCTCAGGTTCTGATCTGCTCGCTGCTCATCCGAATCATCTGTGACCACAAATCTCACAACACGACCATCCGCCCGTGTGGCAGCGGCATAGCTCGCCACACAACGCTGTAGACAGTCAGGTCGATTCCTTGTGACCACGCCAATTGACGAGATCAGGTTGTTGTAACTACACATAGTAGTAGAAATAGCGCATACACGCAAATGAGGTTGAGCATGGTTGCCACATACAAAAGCCCTCCGATAGTCGTTTTAACAGATAGCAAAGCCATAAAGCTACTGTCGGTCACTTTGGCCCAACGACACAACTGCACCCGCCACATACCCTCTCAGAGGGGATGACAAATAAACCACAGCAAAGTGGACAAATGCCAACTGAGGTAACGTGCAGCAGGGCGGAGGTAGCCGCAAGGCAACAAACTGCTTGCGCCTGGCGAAACGAAAGCGTCTCCAGGAACGAATAACGAAGTGCTGCATTGGAGTGCTAAATAGTCCTACCACTATACCATAAAAACGACAGACACTCGCAGACGACTAATGACCAACACTTTCGTAGCGCCGCAGTCCCGCACGGAAGATCAACTGCGCCACCACGCCAACCACTGCAGCAGCCAACGGCGCGCCCAGCGCAACGATCCAGTGCTTCTCCTCAAGCAGAAACGACAACGGCACGAAGCCGATGAACGCGAACGGCAACACCCACATCAACAGGCCGCTCAGCACCTTCGGATAGATCGTCAACGGGAAGCGCGCCAGTTCGCCCAAGCGGTTCACCATAAACGGCACTGAGGTGCCCAAATCGTCGCTCCAAAACGAAAACGACGCCGCCGCCAAATTGAGCGAGGCCATGATCACCGTGCCGCTCACCACCACCACCAGCAAATACAGCAGCATCCACGGCTGCCAGTTCAGCGGCAGCTCGCGCGCGGCGCTCAGCATCACCAGCAGACCCAACACCAGTGACCCCAAGCCCGGCAGACTCACATCGAGCGTTAACACGTGCAGCGCCGGATGCAGCGGACGGATCAGCAGACGGTCCAGTTCGCCCTTGCGGATCAGGCTCGGCAGCTGCCAGGCACCCTCACAGGTGAGCTGCGTGGTGCCCATCACCACCGTCATCAGGCCGTAGAGAAAAGCCACCTCCCAGAAGCCCCAGCCCGCAATCGTCGGCACGCGCACGAACAACGACCACACAAACACCAAGTTCACCACCAAGTGCAGGCTGATCGTGAGCAGTTGCAGCCACACATCGCGGCGGTACTCCAAGCGCGCCTTCAACTGCTGAACCAGTAACAACACAACCAAACGGACACTACGCATCACTCAGCGGCTCCTGTACCGAGACTATCCCCCGTGGCTCGTGAGGCGGCGCAGACCAAGGCGCAGCATCCAACGCGACAACAGCCACAACACCACAATCCACACACCTTGCAGAGCCAATGCCCACCAGGCTGCGCTCCCTTGTAGGTGCCCCAGATAGATCGACACTGGCGTGTGCAGCGTGCCCTGAAACGGCAGGAAGGCCGCGAGTTGCTGCACCCACTGGGGCAAAAACGCCAACGGCACCAGCGCCCCCGAGAAGAACGACACCAGCACCACGCGCAGCCGGATCAAGCCGATCACACTGGTGGTCCAGAAGCAGCACATCCCCGTCAAGAACGCCAGCAGAAACTTCAACACGAATGCCGCCAGCACCGACAACACAACCGGCAGCAGAGCGCCCACTGCGGGCAACTGCACCTGAAACAGCAGCACACCCACCACCACCGCGCCGGAGCCGATCAACACGCCCTCCACCACCGCCGCGCCGCACGCCTCGGCGAAACGCGCCCAGAGGAAATCAAGCGGCTTCACCAACTCGACGATAATGCTGCCGTCGCGGATGCCCGCCGAGATCTGCGTCTCGGTATCGAAGGCCACCAACAAGCCCAACAAAAACGTCAGGAACAAGTAGGTGCGGATGTCGGCCCAGCGATAGCCCTCGACCACAGCTTGCTCGGCGTAGAAAGCCCGCCACAGGAAGAACAGCGCGCTCACTTGGATCAGCCCCGTCAGCGCGGTGATCAGCGCCCGGGCACGGTAGAACAAGGCGCGCTGCATCGCAGCATTGGCCAGCAGGAGGTAGACGCGCCAGCGCTGCACAGGTCGCGCCTGCGGGGCCACCCGCCAATCCGCCAACTCTCGAGAAAGCGGTTCGTGCATCAGAGCCTCACCGCTACGCAGCCTTCTTCAAGTCGAACCCGCTGCGATACAGATCGCGCAGCGCCTGCTCCAGGTTCAGGGCCTGCAACTCGAAGTCCGCCACATCGTACAGGCGCATCAGCACCCCCAACACCTCGGCTGCCGTGCGCTGCTCGGTATCGAACCGCAAGCGCACCTGCAGGCCGTGCGTCGCAAGCACGTCGATCGCATATTCGCGCAGCAGCGCCACATCCTCATCGCTCAACTGACGGGGTTGGTGTAGGGTCAAACGCAACTCACGATGATGCCCGAACATCTGCTTGATCATCGCGAGGCTGCCATCGTAGACGATTCGGCCCCGATCGATGATGATCATCCGCCGACAGAGATCTTCGATATCGCCGAGGTCGTGGCTGGTGAGCACGATCGTGGTGCCGCGTTCTTGATTGATTTGGCGGATGAACGCGCGGATGGTCTCTTTCACCTCGACATCCAAGCCGATGGTCGGTTCATCGAGGAACAGCAGTGGCGGGTTGTGCAACAGCGCGGCCACCAGGTCTGCGCGCATGCGCTGGCCCAGCGAGAGGCGACGCACCGGCACGGGCAGCAACTCCTCCAAATGCAGCAACTCGTTGAAGAACGCCATATTCTGCCGATAGATGGCGTCGGGCACACCGTACATCTCCTTCAGCAGTTTCAGCGATTCGATCACGGGCAGATCCCACCACAAGTGCGAGCGCTGGCCGAACACCACGCCGATGTGGCGCACATACTCGGTGCGCTGGCGATACGGCACGAACGTGCCCACACGCACGCTCCCACCGCTAGGCTCCAGAATGCCCGCTAACATCTTGATAGTTGTCGATTTGCCTGCGCCGTTCGGCCCCACGTAGGCCACCGCCTCACCAGGCTCGATGGTGAATGAAACCCCCGCTACTGCAACTCGCTCGTCGTATTGCGGTGCGAACAGATGGCGAATCGCGCCGCGTAGACCCTCTCCCTTTTTAGGTACCCGAAAATGCTTCGAAAGATCGCGGACTTCCACCAAAGACATACCAACTCCTTCCTTTCGACCAACAGTAGCGCGAATAGCGGGTTCGCCTATTCTAGAATGTGAAGAGAAGCCTGAACGAGGTGAAACATACCGTTGTGTATCTGTCAAAGCATCTTTGGGCCAAGATCGCCATCAACAATAATGGTATCACAAGTTTATGTAGTATTACCCTTTATCATAAATACATTCAACACAAGCATTATTCTATGACACACAAAATATTCTTATATTCAAATAGTTGATGAACAGGCCGAAGCATGCGCAGATTCGTGTTTCATCCGCGCTGCTCCGCTCTCCCCTGCATCCGCCGGATGTGCCGCTGATGCGGCATATGCCGAGTACGCGGCGACGCATCGGGCGTTCTCATCTTCAAAACGCTTACATTCCGCATAGTATACGCTTAATACGACACAAGATAGCAGAGCCGCACCGAGCACACGATCGCAACAGGAATGCGCCACTACAATCATCTCAAAGCCCACTTGAGGGGTTCTTTTGACATCCCAATGAAGTTAGTGTAGACTCACTAACTACCTACTACCGAATGTTATAAAGCAGCCACGACGCTCGGTGTTTTGTTGCTATGTGGTTAGTGAATGATCACTAATAAGCATATGCTCTAGACGTTTATGACCGCATATCCACAACCCGTGCCGCTGATTCAGGTCAAGAATCTCCAAAAGACCTATGCCATCGGCACGACCAAGATCCCCGCATTGCGAGGCGTCTCATTTGATGTGCAACGTGGCGAATTTGTGGCCGTGGTTGGGCCATCGGGCAGCGGCAAATCGACCCTGCTCAACCTGATCGCGGGCGTCGATACGTTAACCGACGGCGAAGTGCTGATAGACGGTCGTTCGATTCACCAGTTGGACGAGACTGAGCGGTCGCGTTGGCGCGGCGTGTCGGTTGGGATCGTGTTCCAGTTCTTCCAGATGCTGCCGACGATGTCGCTGCTCGCCAATGTGATGCTGCCGATGGAGCTTGCGGGCCGCTACACTCCCGCCGAGCGCCGCGACCGCGCCACGCATCTGCTCACCCGCGTGGGCCTCGCTGATCACATCCACAAGTTGCCATCGCGCGTGAGCGGCGGCCAACAGCAACGGGCCGCTATCGCTCGCGCCCTCGCCAATGAGCCGCCCCTGATCCTCGGCGATGAGCCAACCGGCAACCTCGATAGCGGCTCGGCGGAGAATATCTTCACGCTCTTCTCGGAGTTGGCTGCGGCGGGCACCACGGTGCTGATGGTGACGCAAGACGAGCAGTTGGCGGCCAGAATCCCCCGTCGCATTACATTATCCGAAGGGTTGGTGGTCGAGGATAGCGCAGAGGTCGGCCATGCGTGACATCTTCACCACCGTGCTGCGCTACAAGCTCTGGTTCGACCTGTGGGGCGCGCGCCAACGCACTCTGCAAGCCGTGATGACCATCGCGATCGGAGCCTTCGCGGTCGGCACGATCTTGGGCGCGCTCTGGGGCGTGCGCGCCGACACGGGGCGCACCTGGTCCACGGTGGCGGCCCCCACGATCCTGCTGCGCATCAGCCCGCCCGCCGACGATGCGCTGCTCGATTCGCTCCGCAACCGCCCCGAACTCGTCTCGGTCGATGGGCAGATGGAGGCGCAGATTTCGTGGCGCAACACGCCGGATGAGCCGTGGCAACCCGCCACGCTGATCGCCCGCGACGATTACGAATCGCAGCAGTTGAACCTGCTCCTACTCGAAGATGGCGATTGGCCGAGGGGCCGCATCACGGCGGTCGAACGCCATTTTGGCGTCGAGATCGGCCAGCGCATACAGTTGAAGATCGGCAATCAGAAGGTCGAGGTAGCCGTCGGCGGCACAATCTACAACCGCGCTGGTTTATCGGCTGTTCTGGGTGGCGATCTCGTCGTCTACACCAGCCGTGAGCATTTCGCCAAGCTCACCGGGAGGGATGGCTTCACCACGCTCTTCGCGGCGCTACCCACCTACACCCCCGAAACGGGCCTACTGGCCACCACGCAACTCCAGAGCTACCTCGCAGAGCAGGGCTTCTCCGCGCTCCCGGCGGCCTACGACCAGGCACCGTTCGTCGATCCGCAGGAGGCGTGGTTCGAGACGCTGATCTCGGGCATCGGCTTGGTGATGCAGGTGGTCGGCATCATCACGATGGCGCTGAGCCTGCTGCTCATCTACACGACGGTTACGGCGATCATCACCCAGCAGACCGCCCAAATCGGCGAGTTGAAAGCGATCGGCGCGAGCAGTCGCCAGATTGTGCATATGTACGTGCTGTTGGTCGGTGCGTATGGCGTCATGGCGGCGCTGATCTCGATACCTGCCTCGATCGCTGGCGCGAATTTCCTGCGGCACACGCTGGTCGCCCGCCTCGGTATGGACCCCGGGCCGCTGCGCTTGGATTGGGAGCCGTTGCTGATCCAACTGCTGCTGTGTGTGCTGTCACCAGTACTGATTGCGCTGGTGCCGATCCTGCGGGGCGCGCGCATCACGGTACGCGAGGCGATCAGTACGTACGGTCTGAGCAGCACGGGCAACGCCATCGATGCGCTGCTGGCACGGATGGTCTGGCTGTCGCGGGTCGTCTCGATGGCGATCAGCAACGCCTTCCGCAGTTGGTCGCGGCTCGTGCTGACGCAATTGGCGCTTGGTGGCGCGGGCATCACGCTGGTGGCGGTGCTCAGCACACAGGCCACGCTGAACTACACCAGCGGCGAGTTGATGCGCAGCATCTATCCTTTCCAAGTGCAACTCAACACCAAGCAGCCGACCAGTTTGGCCCGACTCGCGCAGGGCAGCGAGGCGCCCGGTGTCGAGCGTATCGAGATCTGGCAGACACTGAGCGTGGTGTTGGAGGCCGCCAACGGTGCAAGCCGCGCGCTGCAGGTGAGCGGGCTGCCGCTGCCGTCGGAGGCGTATCGCCCGCAACTCGCCGCTGGGCGCTGGCTCACGCCTGACGATACCTACGCCATCGCGCTCGTCGAGAGCCTCGCCGAGCAGCTCGACATTCAAGTTGGCGATACGGTGCGGCTCAAGATTCCTTCGCCCGATAACAGCGCGATTTGGACGAGCGAACACGAATGGGAAGTGGTTGGCATTGTGCTTGAGCCGTACTTGCGCAACCTCAGCCGATACGGCTTTGTGCCACGCGACACGCTGATGGGCGAATCGCAGCTCGGTATGCAAGCCACGCGCGTGCAGCTTGAGGTGCCCGCCGCCGATAGCCCAGATGCGCCGCTGATCACCAATGCGCTGCGCACCTTCTACGACGAACGCGGCATCACAATGCAAACCACCGCCACCGACACAGTCTACGAGCGGAGCGCGATGGAGGCCAGCAACCTGAATGTGATCGCGATGCTGCTGCTGGCGATCGCCGTGATTATGGCGGCGGTGGGTGGTGTGGCGCTGAGCGGCGTGCTCCAGATCAGCGTCCTCGAACGCCGCCGCGAGATCGGCGTGCTGCGTGCGATCGGCGCGACGCCCCGCGTGGTGCGCACGCTATTCGTGATCGAAGGACTGATCCTCGGTTGGCTCAGTTGCTTGGTCGCGTTATGTTTCAGCTATCCGGTCGGCCTCGTCCTCAGCCGCATGCTCGCCACAACGATCGGCATCAGCATCGTGTACCAGTACGCTTGGTGGGGCGTGCTGCTGTGGCTCATCCTGGCCAGCATCATCGGCGTATTCGCGAGCCTCTCGCCCGCCCAACGCGCGATCAACGAGAGCGTGCAGGAGAGCTTGGCGTATGAGTGAGATTGTGATCGATGTTCAAAATGTGGTGAAACGCTTCCCCGTCGGCGATCGCGAGATCACAGTGCTCAAAGATGTGAGCTTTCAAGTGCGCGTCGGGGAGTTTGTGGCCATCGTGGGCCAATCGGGCAGCGGCAAATCGACCCTGCTGAATATGCTCACGGGCGTGGACCGCCCCAGCAGCGGCATGGTGACGGTGGGCGGGCAGCGCTTGCCAACGCTCAGCGAGAACGAGTTGGCGCTCTGGCGTCGGCACGAGGTGGGCATCATCTTCCAATTCTTCAATTTGGTGCCCGGGTTAACCCTTGCCCAAAACGTTCGCCTGCCGATGGAGTTGGCAAACAAGTACGATGCGGCGCATCGGTCGGCTCGCGTGATGGAGTTGCTGACCCAGGTGGGGTTGGCTGAACGCGCCGATTGGTTGCCCTCGCGTGTGAGCGGCGGGGATCAGCAGCGGGCGGCGATTGCCCGCGCGGATGCCAATGAACCGCCGATTATCTTTGGCGACGAGCCGACGGGCCGCCAAGACCCACGCTCCGCCGAGGCGTGTTTCGCCCTGTTTCAACGCTGGGTTGATGCGGGGAAAACGGTCGTTGTTGTGACGCACAGTCGCGAGTTGGCAGCTCGCACGGGCCGCACAATCGAGATCGCTGATGGACGCATTATTCGTGATGAGGTTCATTCCCATGCGTAAACGCAACCTATTGTTCTTTGCATTACCGGTTTGCATCGCGCTCCTATCGGGATGCGGTGCGATCACCGTCGCTTCATCATCGCCATCAACCGAGCTATCGAGCCTCTCAACAATGCCGAGCGCTATGACAAGCATTGTTGCGGATGCAACTGTGCGCCCGGCCAACTACAGCGAGTTGCGCTTCGAGATCCCCGGCACTGTGGTCGAGATTCTGGTGCAGGAAGGCGATCACGTCGAGGCTGGCGCACCGCTAGCACGCCTCGACGACCGCGACCTGCAATTGGCTGTTGAGCAGGCGCGCGCGGCTCTGCGCGAAGCGAAGGCGGCGTACGCTCAACTGGAGGCTGGCGCAACACCCGAACAGATCGCAGCCGCGCTCGCCCGCCGCGATCTGGCCCAGGCACAGCTTGCGCAGGTGCAAGGGGCGGTCACATCGAGCGACATTGCGGCGGCAGAGGCGGCGTTACGTCAAGCGAAGGAGCATTTGGCCAAACTGCAGCGCGGCGCCGATCCCGAACCGATCGCGATCGCGCGTGCCCGCGTGGAGCAGGCACAGGCCAACCTGAACGCTCAGCGCGATACGCTCTCCGCCGCTAAGACCAACGCCTACTTGGTGATGCAGCAGGCGGTCGAACAGCTCACCAAAGCGCAATCGGCGTATGCGACGGCGCAATCGGATTGGAATTATGTGCAAGAGACTGGCGAGCACCCCAGCAACCCGACGATCGTGGATGCGCAGGGCAACAAGACCAAGAACAAGGTAAACGACACGCAGCGCCAGCAGTATTACAACGCTCTGATTCAAGCGCAGGCCACCATGCAGGAGGCCGAATACGCCTTGCAGCAGGCCCAAGTGCAGTTCGATACCGCACGCCAAGCCGAGGTGACAGGCATCGCGGCTGCCGAGGCGCAGCTCGCCGAGGCGCAGGCTAATCTCGATAACATCCTCGCCAAGGCCGACCCCGACCAGATCGCGGCGGCGGAAGCGCAGGTAGCCCAGGCACAGGCGGCACTCGATAAACTGCGCGGCAGCGAACGCACCGGCCAAGTCGCCGCCGCCGAGGCGTCGCTGCGGGCCGCACAGGCCAACCTTGAGGAGATCACCGCCAGCACGCGCGCCGTCGATCTCGATGTCGCGCTGGCCCGCATCGCTTCGATGGAAGTGGCCCTGCAACAGGCCGAGCACAACGCGACGAAAGCCACACTGCGCGCGCCCTTCAGCGGGATCATCGGCGAAGTTAACCTCGACCTCGGCGAGCAAGTGAACAACGCAGGCCCCGCCGCCGTGATCATGGCCGATACCAGCACGTGGAAGATCGAGACGACCAACCTCACCGAGCGCCACGTGGTGCAGTTCGATGTTGGCTCGTCGGCGAGCATCACCTTCGATGCCATCCCCGACCTGACGCTAAGCGGCACCGTGAGTGCGATTAAACCGCTTGGCACCGACAAATACGGCGATATCACCTACACTGTGACGATCATACCCGAGCAGTGGGATGAGCGCCTCCGTTGGCTGATGAGCGCCACGGTGCGGATCGAGCCATAGCCCATGCTCGACGAGCGCTGCAAATCATTGATGAGTCAGAAATCACCAGTTGTCCTGTACAACTGCTTGATATTTCGGATCAGTTAGTATAGGCTTGTAACCATGAAAACGAACTCTCACTATACTGGTGAAGGGCGACTCTCTGCCCAAGAACGGCGCGAGGCCATCCTCGACGCTGCGGTTGTCGAATTTGCAGCGCTCGGTTTCCATGGCGCTTCAACCGAGCGCATCGCCGCAACGGTCGGCATCTCGCAACCCTACGTGTTCCGCTTGTTCGGCACGAAAAAAGAACTGTTTATGGCGACCGTCGATCGTGTGGTTGATACGATCAAATCGACGCTACAGGCCGCAGTTACCGCCAATCCCGATAATCCCCGCATCGCCGTCTCCGATGGGTTCTTTCAACTGATGCATCGGCGCGATGAACTTGTGCTGTTGCTGCAAGCCTTCGCCTCCAGCAAAGACCCCGAACTGATGACGCTAGCGCACGAGCGGCTTGGCCAAATGTATGCCTACGTCGGCGAACTCACTGGTATCGATGACACCGAGCTGCAACAGTTCTTCGCCTACGGCATGCTGTTTGTGGTCGCCGCCTCGCTCGATCTCCAAGCGATCGCATCCGAGCAGCCTTGGGCTGCGAATCTGATCAAGCGCTGGCCCTAATCCCATCATCCTGCGCCCATACGGCACCCCAAGCGCGAACCCCACAAACGGCGGGTGATCGTGGGCTGCGCTATGCTCGAGATAACGCATAGCACATTTGAGAAGCATCCTTTTTGCCTCAATACACGCCAGCATCACCCCGAAATGAATATCAGTCCTCTCATTCCCATTCGCACATTGCAATATTTTTATCGAACAACACCACATTAAGCGAATTAATAACGTATTCTTAACGAATTATCAACTTCAATACATGATACAATATCGTCAATTACATCACTATACCGCAAATAAACTCGCTAAACCCTATTAAATAACATCACTGTTCTATTGAGGAGATCTATGACAGTACCCGTCATCCAGGCTCACTACGAACAACTTGAGCGTATCGCCAACAAATTTCGCGATCAACAAGAAGTAGTAGCGTCACAGCAGCGAGCCATTCAACAGGCGTATCAACCGCTAGCACAGGGAGGTTGGCAGGGCAAAGGCTCGCAAGCATTCATTTCCGAGATGGAACAGGAGATGTTCCCCGCCCTCGATCGGCTGCACTACGCACTCAGTGAAGGAGAGGCAGCCGTCCGCCAAATCATCGCGATTATGCGGGCCGCTGAAGAAGAAGCCAGCCAGCCCTTCCGCAACGGCTTCGGCGATACGGTTGGAGTTGCGAGTACACTCGGAGCAGGAGCTGGCGCACATGTCAACGGTTCCAACGATGCGGTTGGAGCTGCGAGCGCACTCGGAGCAGGAGCAGGAACAGGAGCTGGCGCACACGTCAACGGTTCCAGCGATACGGGATCAGGCCTACACTACAGCGGCAGTTCCAGCGATGGCATTGCAAGGTCAGTGGTTGATGTACACTCACTGTTTGCCCCTGAAAAGATGAAACAGATGGTGGGGAGAACGTGGCAAGGCCAAGGCTCTGCGCAATTACGCAACGCTATGAACGTGCTGAATGGCGACCCTACCCCAGAACAAGTAGAAAAGGCTCTTGATGATATCGCCGAAGCTCGTGGCGTCGATCGGAAAAAGATCGCAGCGGACTATGAAGTCTTTAAACAAAAAAAGCAGCAAATGGTCAATAAGTATGGCGAACCTGATTCAGGATCTGCCTCTTTCATTCCTTTTCTGCATAGCGATTACATGGGCAGCCGCGATCAGTTACGCTTTGGGCAAATCGTCGGAGATGCCTTCAACATCGATCCCGTGTTCGGCGCACTGCTCGAACCAACTGGTGGTATGCCTGGCGCAGGTAATCAGGCTATTCCCGCAAACGAAAGTATTCTCAGTTACCATGCAGCGTACCACGATGCTGCGGGTTTCCTCTATACAAACTTTGGCCAAGGCCCTGGTTACGATTATCTTGGTCAAGAAGCCCACCGCCCAACAGATCATGGCCTAACAGGTCAAGAAACTGGATTAAAATTCTGGAGTAATGTTATGCTCCAAAGAGATGCACAAGCATTCATCAATAACCCTTGGAACTCATCATCTCAACTTCAAATGCTGCTTCGCACCGCAGATGCCACCATTTCAATCGTAGGCGGTATCGGTCTTGGTGAGTATAGCGACTTTTCCCGTAGCGAGGTTGGTCAGATAACCCTCACAGCCCTCAAATATTCACCACCAGGATTGCTCGTAAGGAAAGGTCTTAATATCCTTAAGAAGGTGCTTGAATGACGCTTGATACACCCACTCTAATCGGTGCGCCGATCACGCTGAACACCGCTGAGATGGTGTTCCTGCTCACCATCCTTAACGCACCGCATCTGATCGGTGGCGATAATGAGGCGCTGTTCCCCGCCGATGAAGCGACCAAACAAACATTGTGGGAGGCTGGCAAACAACAGCTCGAAGCATCGGGGAGGATCGTGTGGGACGCAGAAGAACACACCTACCACTTCGGCAATCAGCTTGTGAGCATGCTCATTGACCTCGCGTTCCCCGAAGTCGCCTTCATCTGCCAGGTCGAGACAGCTAACAGCGCACAACAGGTCACCTTCGCGATCGGCACCACCCAGGTGATCGAGCTCACCTTGCACGGGCAAGAGTACAGGCTGCGTTCTATCAGTTCGGTGGACGTTGCGGTGCAAATGGTCGCCAATACGCTCGCGCTCCCGCCGACACAGCCTAAAGACACAGGCAGTTCGTTCACGCTCGACACCGAAACGCTCATCTCCGCCCGCCAAGCACCCGATATTCTGCTTCAACCGAGCGAACAAAACCCATTGATCGCGCATTTCGCCCATACGCTCGGGCATCTCACCCACTCGGTCACGCTCACACTGTTCCAGATCGATCAGGGGCAGATCCAAACGATGCGCACATTCGGGTTGTTTATCGAGCAACCGCAGGATGCCTGGCTGATCGAGCCAACCGATCAAGAAACAGCAACAGCGTTCAACATCATACTCACAGATAACGACCACTTTATCAAGTATCTGCAAGCGCAATTACACGCATTGCACCAACAGAACAGCTAACCGCAGCAAGCGGCGGGCAGCCGTGCGCTAGTGCGGCTGCCCAACGCCTCGCAACACCTCCAAAATTGCGCAGTGCGCCGTCCACAAAAACAGCAGCCTGCATCGCAAGCTGCTGAACCACCGATATGCCTTGGCGAGCGCGATATGCTACGGAATCACCGCAATCGCCTCGATCTCGATCAGAATATCGTCGCGGAACAGGCGCCGCACCTCGACCGCCGTACTCGCGGGTGGGTTCTCCACATTCACAAACTGATCGCGGATCGCGCGAACCACTGCGATCTGGCTGATGTCGAGCATAAAGTAGCTCAACTTCACCACGTTGTGAAAGGTAGCGCCGCACGCGCTCAGGGCCGCCTCGATGTTGCGAAACGTCTGCAGCGTCTGCGCAGCCAGATCGCCCGGCCCCACCAGTTGCCCGCTTGCGTCAAGACCGATCTGCCCTGCGATATACAGCGTCTGCCCGCCCGAAACCTTCGCTATCTGCGAGTAGCCCACCGATTTCGGCAGCGTATCGGGGTTGAGGAACTGCGGAGGTTGATAAGTGCTCATCGTACACCTTCCTGTTCTTATGACAACTATACATTCGCTTGCCGCAACAACAATCCGTGGCTAGCAACACCAATCGTCCTCGACACATGCGTATCGAGCGATCAGCACCGCATAGCCTTGGAAACGAGATTCATTTGATGGTTGTACTCGGTTAAATGTTAGACGATCCTCTGCGGTCTGAGGTTACTTCGAACGCCGAACCCGCCTTACTGCACGCCAGGAGCGATTGCAGTAAGACGGGTTTTGATTGCGTTATTCTAACGGATTGCGGAGAGCGCTGACGCGCTCTTACCTGCGCAGCTTCTTGTAGGTGATGCGATGCGGGATCTCCGCCGCCTTGCCCAAGCGCTTGCGTCGATCTTCCTCGTACTCGCTGAAGTTACCGACGAAGAAGCGCACGTTACTGTCGCCCTCGAAGGCCAGGATGTGTGTGGCAATGCGGTCGAGGAACCAGCGATCGTGGCTGACCACAATCGCGCAGCCCGCAAAGGCTTCCAGCGCCTCCTCAAGCGCTCGCAGCGTGTTCACATCGAGGTCGTTGCTCGGCTCGTCGAGCAGAATCACGTTCGCACCGACCTTGAGCATCTTCGCCAACAACACGCGATTGCGCTCGCCGCCGGAGAGCGCCTTCACGGGCTTCTGCTGATCGCTGCCCAGGAAGTTGAAGCTCGCCACATAGGCCCGCGAATTGATCTGACGCTTGCCCAACGTCAAGACTTCGTTGCCCTCGCTGATCTCCTGCCACACAGTGTTGTCGCCGGAGAGCGAATCGCGCATTTGCTCAACATACGCGAGCTTCACCGTCTCGCCGATCGTGATGGTGCCGCTATCGGGCTTCTCGGTACCCACGATCATGCGCAACAGCGTCGATTTACCGGCGCCGTTCGGGCCGATCACACCGACGATACTGCCCGGAGGGATCGACAGGCTGAAGTCCTCCAGCAGCACACGGTCATCGTAGGCCTTGGAGACGTTGTTCAGCTCGATCACAACATCGCCGAGGCGCGGCCCGGGTGGAATGTAGATCTCCAAATCCTCGCGGCGCTTCTCCGTCTCTTGATTCAGCAGGTTCTCGTAGGCGGTGATACGGGCCTTACCCTTGGCGACGCGGGCCTTGGGCGACATGCGAATCCACTCAAGCTCGCGCTCAAGCGTCTTTTGTCGTTTGCTGTCGGCCTTCTCCTCGCGGCGCAAGCGCTCCTGCTTCTGCTCAAGCCACGAACTGTAGTTGCCCTTCCACGGAATGCCATGTCCCCGATCCAACTCAAGGATCCAGCCTGCGACATTGTCGAGGAAGTAGCGATCGTGGGTGACGGCGATCACCGTACCCTTGTACTCCTGCAGGTGCTTCTCCAGCCACAACACCGATTCGGCATCGAGGTGGTTGGTTGGCTCGTCAAGCAGCAGAATATCCGGCTCGGTGAGCAACAAGCGACACAGCGCCACGCGGCGGCGCTCACCACCCGAGAGCACTTTGATCGGCGTCTCTGGGGGCGGGCAGCGCAGCGCATCCATCGCCAATTCGAGGCGGCTATCGAGGTTCCACGCATCGACGAGGTCGAGTTTCTCTTGCACCTCGCCCTGCTCGGCTAGCAGCGCATCGAAGTCGGCATTGGGATCGCTGAAGCGCTCGTTGATCTCATCGTAGCGCCGAAGGAGATCAATGATCGGCTGAACTGCTTCCTCGACAACCTCACGCACGGTCTTTTGTTCGTCGAGCTCGGGCTCTTGCTCAAGCAAACCGACCGAGATTCCTGCCGACAGCAGTACATCGCCCTGGTAATCGGTATCTTTCCCTGCGATGATGCGCAGCAGAGTCGATTTACCAGCACCGTTCAGACCCAACACGCCGATTTTCGCGCCGTAGAAGAAGGAAAGCGAAATATCGCGAATGACTTCTTTGTTGGGTGGATACACGCGCTTCACGCGCGACATCGAAAAAATGATTTGTTCGCTCATAATCGGGCAGTATAATACGAAGCGCTTGCTACGTCCAATAGCGTTCCAATCACAATATGGTGCATCTGTTCACGCATACGGCGGGCATATCATACCAGATCTCTGCGCACAGCCGCCGCATCGCAGCGTGCTACAATACCAACACTGTTGCACACAACACACCATTGTCACCTGTGGATGAACAGCACCCTACGCAGCATTATGCAGCAACCACACGCGATTCGTGAGACGTTCGTGCCGCGCATTTCGCCGTACTGGCGGCGCACCCAGATCGGCGGCGGACGCATGGCGGTGCAGCCGAGCGGCCTACGCTTGCTGCTGGCCCAACAGGGCGGGCAGGGCTACGCCAACGCTATGCTCGACGATTACGGCGCTTCGCCGACGCGGCCCAGGGCCTTGGCGCGCCACGACTATCGCTGGCGGCCCCCGCTGCGCCTCACTGTGCGGGTGCGGGTGTCGGGTAGCCTCAGCGGCACGGCTGGTTTTGGGTTCTGGAACAACCCACTCGCCCCACTCAACGAAGGTGGAATCGCGCTCCCTTCGGCGTTGTGGTTCTTTCACGCGGCGCCGCCTTCGAACATGCCGCTGGCGCAGGGCGTTCCGGGCCACGGCTGGAAGGCCGCCTGCATCGACGCCACGCAACCGAGCGCGTTGGCGTGGGCACCGCTCGCGCCGTTCGTGCTGCTGCTGAATCGCCACCCCCACCTGTATCGCCGGATCTGGCCGCGCGTTCAGCGGGCGCTGCGCATCGCCGAGACACCCTTCGCAATGCCGACAAGCGTGTGGCGCACCTACACCATCGAGTGGCTTCCTCACGTTGCACGCCTGTTGATCGACGATAACTGCGTGTTAGAGACGGATCGCCCGCCACGGGGGCCGCTCGGCTTCGTCGCATGGCTCGATAACCAATGGGCGATCGTCACGCCAACGGGCAACTTCGGATGGGGCGTGAGCGATGCGCCTGCGCAATGGCTCGATCTCGCCGCGCTCGAAATCACATCGCTCTAACAAACCACTCCATGTATTTCCTCATTCAATTCCGCCTCTTCACATACAAAGCGGCCACCCTCAAGTATGGCAAAAAAGCACGCTTAGATAGGTTTGTGTGAGGAGCCCATAAAAACTAATATCATTTCATGCTACAATGTATTATCGCTCAACCAAATATCTCGTATCATCAACCACCATCAATAAACAACAAACACAATATTTTCCCAACAAAATAATTCCACGTACAAGCATTTTTCGACGACCACATCTTTTCATAGAATGAAACGTGGAATCACCATCCGCTCCCATTGATACGTTGCTCAGCGCAGTAGAGGCATCATAAATTGCCGATACGATCTCTTTCTCTTTTATCGGCCTACACCGGTTTATAAGTAGGATGCACACAATGGAACGTGTTATCTCCGCATTTCAACAACGCAGCCCAATGATGCTCGAAAAGGTGCTGAACCGTATGATCGAGGAAAATCTCGAAAGTTACCGCTCCTTTCCTCGAGAACAGTTAGTCCAAATGGTGGGTGGCACGCTCAGCGCCTTTCAGCAAGACCTTACCTCCAACACGGTGCGCTATTTCGCCGAGCATTGGCGTTTTGTCGCCAGTATTCGAGCGTGGCAAAATACCCGTATTGAAGATATTTATCGCACATTGGTGATCGGCGAGGAAATTATCTTAGCCGATATGCTCGAAGCGCTTCAGGGGGATGCGGAAGCTCGCGAATGGTGGTATTATCGCGCCTACACGCTGATGCGCAGCGGCATCGAAGCTCTGTCGATAGCGTTTATCGCTGCAAACAGCCAGATCATCGCCGAGCAAGCACAACGTCTGAATGAAACGGTCACACCGTTGTTACCGCTCTTCCCTGGAATCGTCCTGTATCCACTGATTGGCCTGGTCGATGCGGTGCGTGCCAATAATATCGTCGATGAGATCAATCAAGGTATTGAAGAGACAAAGGCGCATGTGCTGATCACCGATGTGACCGGCCTGCCGATCATCGAAGCAAATATCGCCAACTACCTGCTGAACAGTATGCGCGAACTTCAGAAGAAGAAGCATGTGCAGGTGCTCATCGCGGGCGTGGCCCCCGAAACCATCACCGGCAACGAGTACGTTGGCGTCAATTTCAGCGATATCACACTTGTATGGGATCTCCAAACTGCTATCGAGACGATCTTCACCGCGAAAGGCCTACCGATCCCTGTCATCCCGTTCAACGATCCTACGGAGCCTGCATCTTAGGGTTGGCCGTACACAAGCGATAACCAATAGAGCTTCGTTCGCTCTGGGGCTTTGACCACCACCTCAACCGCACTATTACTACGGCTTGGAGCATTCCGTGCAGTCACGCGATAGTTGTGATTACGGATGATCGTGCCATCCTCCGCTTGAGGATCGACACGCACTGTCAAGGTGCGCGTGATGTGCTGATCTCCGCTGATATCGCCTAACTCCCATCGCACAAATGTGGTCTCGGCTTCCTCGCGCTCATACGTACCGCTCGCCGCCACAAACTGCGTATGAGCGGGCACTTCGTCGATCAGCTCCACACCGGTTATTGAGCCGCTCGTCAAACTCACCGAAAGCGTATAGGTGATCAGCCCGCTCGGCTCCACGAACGTCGATGGCTCGGCCTGTTTGGTGAGTGCTAACATCGCCAAGTCGTTGTGCTGCCCCACCACCGAGACAGCCACCGGAGGTGCTTTATCGGCCTGCTCGAAGCCTGGTGTCGCCCAATACGTGTCGTTGATGATGCGGGCGCCGTTCGATAGCCATGGCTCGGCGCGCACGGTGAGCGTGCGGGTGATGTACTGTTGCGCGGGCAACGGGGGCAATTGCCACTGCACCACGCCGTCGCTCCTCAGTACCCCGCCATCCGAGGCATGCACAAACGTTGTTGCAGCGGGCATACGGTCGTACAGGCTGATCGGCTGTGTGATCGATTCGGCGCCCGTATCGAGCAGTAGCGTGTAGGTGATTAACTCACCTGGCCTCACCTCGCTCTGTTCGCTGCGCTTGGTCACTGCCTGCAGCCCTTGCATCGAGAGCGCACCGCTCACCGCCAACGCATACGGCTGCGTCTGCATGGGCACGTTCACAGCCCGCACCTGTACCCGATACTCGCCGAGCGGCGGGTCCTCGATCACGACGCTTTCGACATTATTGAGCCGATCGCCCGTGGCGACGCCGTTGCCGTAGTGCTCCGCGCCATCGGGGCCGATCACTACGAGATCGAGATCGTTCACCAACTGCCGTGAGGCAGCCAACGAGGCGGGGTAATCGGTCCATGCTAGGGTGACGCGCAGCGGCTGCGCGCTATCCAACACGATCAGCGGATGGGAAGGGCTGTGCGTGTACTCCACCCGTTGCCCTGTCGATAGACCAGCAGTCGCATCATCGACCCACACGTGGTACGGGGCGGGCGTGTTGAGGAATCCCAGGTCCACGCGCCCCCAACCGTTCACAGGATTGGGGTATTGTGCGGGTATCTCACGGTTCACGCCAGTGCCGTATTGCCCCGCGCCCATCGATGCGGTGGTGTTCAGCAGCAGCGCTTTGACAACGGCTGCGCTCGGGCGCGCATGGCCACGCCACATCAGCCACTCGCGCAACAGCGTCGCCGCACCCGATGTGAGGGCGGTGGCCATAGAGGTGCCGCCGCTGTAGACGTAATCGAGGTTCGGCAGATAGGCATACCACAGCGTTTGAGCGCTCGGGTGGCGCGAACGATTCGAGATGATGCCAGTGGCGGGCGCAACGATGTCGGGCTTAATGCGCCCATCGTCGGTGGGACCGCGTGAGGAGATCGCCGCCATGCCGTTGGGGTTGTCCGCCACAAGGTCGCTGGCGATCGGCAGGGCCGAATAGCAGAACGAAACGAAATCGAACAGGAACCAGAGCATCTGGCCGATCGGCGCAGCGCTGCGCACACTCTCCGCAGCGCCAACACTCACAACATTTTTGGCGGTGGCGGGCGCCAACAATGAATCCTCATCGATCACACCGTCGGAGCCGACGCACAGATTCGCGTCATTGAGCGTGCCATCGCGGGCTTCGTTGCCCGCCGCGAACAGAATAGACATGTCGGGGTGATCCCACAGAAACGCATCGGTTCGTTGCGAGTCGTAGGTGTAGCCGCCGTAACGCGCAGACCAATCGTTGAGCGGCCCGGTCGGGCTGCCCCAACTGTTGCTGTGAATGCGAGCGCCATCTTGATACGCTTGAGCGTATAAGCCGTACAGATCATCGGGCAGACCGCTGATCGCACCCTCGGCATCGGCCTCGAACGCCTGCAGCACCAGTTGCGCCTCGGGCGCAACCCCCGCGAAACTGTTGGCATAGGAGCGTGTCGCAGGATCGGCTCCGGAGGTGCGCCCGGAACCAAGTATCGAGCCGATCACATGCGTGCCGTGGCCGTGCGGATCGCCCCATTCGTTGCTGCGCAAGGTGTGGGTGGCCACAATGCGTCCGGCGAAATCGGGACTCAGCGTGTCGGGGTTGCCGGTATCCAATCCCGTATCAGCGACCGCGACGATCTGGCCTGCGCCGTACAATCCACTGCGCTGCCAGGCCGCCGTATCGATGTGCATTAGCGAGCGGGCGACATCGTTTTGCAGGCGTGGCTGGCGCAACGGCTCGATCCAGCGCACCGCATCGAGCGCGGCCACTCGCAACAGCGCAGCGTGATCTACGATGCTATCTCTCCGCAATGCGAAGGCGCGCAGATCGCTCTGCAATTGGCTTGCTTGACCGGGCCAGGGGATGATCTGCATATCTGCCAAGCGAAGTCGGCCCTGCTGAGCGGCTGTCAACAGCGCCGGAGCCATTTTATCCGCCGCAGTGAGGGGAAGCACCGCAAGCACCTGGGGTAAGTGGGCGATCTCGGCGAATTGTGAGGGCGTGCCGCGCACTACGTAGGCGTACTCGGGCAGATACTCCAAGATCTCCACGCCGGTCCGTTCGATCATCGCCCGATCGCTGGTGGTGATCGGCCCCGACAACTGCACGATCTGTACTGCGCCGACGATTGGGGAGGCGGGGAGCGTGGCGGGCGTGAGCGTTGCACGCCGCAGATAGAGCGAGGGGTACGCGGCTCTGGCAGGCGCACCAGCACCAACACCACTAGCCGAAGCCAGCAACGCTAGCAGCAGCGTGACCATGCCAAACAGGCGCATACTTCCCTCCGACCGTTTCATGGGATAACAAAACGGATACTGCTCAGTGAGAACAGTACCATCTCGGGTATTGTTGTACACTTACATCAAAAAATATTTACTATAGATAAGAACTACGAACGGCTGAGGAAAGATACGCAATACGCCGATCAATTATTCTAGGCCGATGTAAAAATCCTACGACCAATCAAACCGTTTTGCTTCGCGGGCGCAGCGTCGGCACCACACAGCAACATCATCGGCGGACCACACCAAGCCGCCAAACGTGGGCATTTTCACATAAAACACGCCTATATTGAGATCAGCCACGCCACACCGCTCGCAGTGACCGCGCGCCCGCAGCCGTGCGCGCCAGTCGAAGGTTTGGAACGGCACATCGAGCGCCAGGTGCAGCGTGACACCGATAGCAATGGGCCGCACCCACCGCCAACGCAGCGCCGCCAACCACAGGAGCGGCAACGTTAAGGGCGCTCGGTGAATGATCGAGCGTAATGAGCCGTAGCGGGGCTTTGTATCGCCGGGGCGGATCGGACGTGCGCGCCGCCGATCGTAGGCGAACGCGCCGAGGGGGTTCCAATCGCCGCTGCGCAGGGCGTACAGCGCAAAATGATCGAGATCGACTGCTACGCCAGCCACCGTTACTAGCAACGCCTGCTTTGGCGAACGAGGGTAACAGAGCAATCCAAGCACTGCCGAGGAGATCAGATGGGTGCGCAAGCGCATAGCGGCCTCATTCCTGTACAACGACACAATACGCAGCGCATTCTACCATATGACAATTATGTGAGGGAATAGCGCATTGAAATGCGCCAAACCTCCGTGTATACTTTTTCTATGATACCTCGTAGAAAAGTGAATAGTATGTAGAAGCAAACAAACATCATAGGTGAAATGATCGCTTATTCCTTTGTTACAGACCGCAAACGTCCCCATCAAAGCGAATGATCGAAGATAAGGTTTATTATGTTTATTTCAGATGGTCTTTTTCACTTATGTGATGATGCAACTTGCTATTTAACAACCATTACCATATCCTCTAGCGACGATATGGATAGAAGGAACGTGTTATGTAATCTAAAAAGTCATTATCATTGCCAGAATATGCTCTGATCCTAGCAACAGGTATTGTTTGGCTGGTGTTCCTCGCCGATGGACCTATTTTGCTGGTGCTTATACCCTTTGGATGGAACTTCACTGGTATATGGGTCCTGGCAGGAGCGTGGTTACTGGTGGTTACGTTGTCACTTGTGGGAATCTATTTTTTGAGCGCTTGGATTCGTCCTTTAATACAAGGTGAAAAATCCAATAACATCTGGCTGCTGGTAGGTGTAAGCATCTTGGTCTTATTCATCAGCGCAACACTTCTGATGTTATTACGTGATACAATCCCGGCACCACTTGCAGTTGGTCTTGCCGCGTTAGTTTCACTCTCATTCTTCGGTCTTTATCTCTCTGCAGTAATGGCGAAAGTACTTACGCATCCCATCAGACATATCGTCATGGTGGCCTATATACTCATTTTTGGTGTATCAATCATCAGCAATACTATTCTATTAAGACATGAGGAATTACATATCACTCAAGAGGTTTATAACCAACTACAAGTATTTGATAATCCAACTCTGAGAGTGATTATGAATATCATTCTTTTTGCATCAACTGCGATCAATCTACGTAAGAATCCCAAGGAAACCAAATAATCAATCGTGCTACTGATTGGCCTTGGTGTGGATCGTTGCTTTGCACCATTCCATAAAAATTGCGGCAGGGGACCGCCTGCTTTCGCTGGCGGGGGAATGCCACCCTCCAATGC
>ERZ777003.768-NODE-768-length-58374-cov-11.332173_pt1 | contig 58374 bp, 44 predicted proteins | sample MGYA00374956_ERZ777003 | MGnify/ENA primary metagenome ERZ777003 (study PRJEB29302, sample SAMN06268252) | bioreactor metagenome | isolation source: Joint BioEnergy Institute, California, USA | place: USA:Joint BioEnergy Institute, California, USA | collected...
CTTCGCTCAGGATGACCTTCGCGAAAGGACTTGCGCCGATCATGCATAATGTTGAAGATGCCCGCGCCACAAGATGGCTATGCGCGCAGTCATCGGAACAAGCCCGTGCCACGCTGTCGCCACACAATCACAACTGCCTTTGCATCCTTTGCGATCTTTGCGCTACCTTCGCGAACCCTTCGCGTCTTCGCGGCCGAATCGCCATCACCGCCGATCCGGATCGAAGTCGCGTTCCCAGATGCTCCTGGGCGGATCGGAGAGGCGCGGGTCCAGGCGGCGGAGGTCGTCTTGCTGGTCGCGGCGCTCATAGCGGCGGTCGAAGGGGGAGGAGGGATCGGTTGGATCGCGATCTCGCCCCGCGTCACGCGTGCGGGGCGCGTAGCGGGACGGATCTGCCGGGCGGAGCGGTATGATGAAAGGAGGAACCGTAGCCCCCGGATAGGCATCGGTCACAGAGTCCAGCCACGGCTGGGTTGTGGGCGTGGACGCATCGGCTGAGGGCCGGTGTGCTGCCGGTCCGGCTGTCAGCCATTGCGACAGCACCTCCGGCCGGCGGTCGCGCAAGATGCGCGGCGGAGGATCGCGCCTCGGCGCTTGAGCGCAGCCGGCGATCAGCATCAGGATCGTGATGGCGACGATGCGCGCCATACCTGATCTTAGCGCCGCGACGGCTCATCGTCGCAGGGATTCGATGATCCGCTGATAGCTCTGCACCCGCCACGGCGGGGCGGTGCCGGCGGCGACATCGGGGAAGTAGCGGTCGATGTTGTCGGTTGTCACGCCCCACAAGCCGAAGAGCTTGACGCCCGGCGTGTCGATCACCGTTCCGCCGAAGCTCAGCTCGTACCGCCGAGCCGATGTGGTCGTGTGTCGGCCCTTGAGGTGGACCGATGATACGTCCCCCACGCGAATGTCGAGCTGGGGCTCGATGGCACGGATGAGGCTGGACTTGCCGACGCCGCTGTGGCCGGCCAGAACGGTCACCTGTCCGCGCAGGATCTGCCGCAGCGACTCCAGGCCGATCGCGGCTTCAGCACTCGTGCGCAGCGTCACGATGCCGAGGGACTCGTAATGCGGCAGGACCTGCTCAGCGAGGGCAGCCTGCTGGCGGGCTTCGGGGGTGGCGTCAGCCAGATCGAACTTGTTGAGGCAGACGATCGGCTGAAGCCCGCCCGCCTGCGCCGCGATGATCATGCGGTCGATCAGCCCCCAGCGGGGAAACGGCGCCCACAGGGCCGCGACGATCAGCATCTGCCGCGCGTTGGCGACGATCGGATCCTGCTGATTGGCCCGGAAGCTGTCAGCCCGCGTGAGGACGGTTTGTCGCGGCAGGAGCTGTTCGATGACGGCTTCGGGCAAGCCGCTTTCATGCGTGGTGCCGGTGGGGCGGAAGCGGACGCGATCGCCGACGACAATCTGCGTCTCGAGGATTTTTGCCAGCGTTTTGCGGACGGTGCAGAGATACCGCTGGCCGTCGTGATCGACCTCGCTGAACAGGCTGAAGACCTGGATGACTTCGCCGATGGGCAGGGATTCGAGGTCGCGCGTCAGCTCGTCGGCCTGGGCGCGCATCTCGGCTGTGCGGAGGATCTTGTTCTGCTGAGCGTGTTTCGAGCGTGCGCTGAAGCGTTCGGCGGTCTCCGGATCGTCGGCGTCGAAGCCGCCTTCGAGGTACTGTCGCGTGAGGTCCTTTTCACGATGGGGCCTTCGGCGTTTCTCTCTCATCAGGCTCTGAGTGTGTCGGGATTGGTGTGGATTGGCAAGGGGTGTCGAGGGGAGGGCGACGAAGGATGGGGGAGAGGCGGAGAGACGAAGTTGCTGCCGCCAACGGCCAACTGGCAAGTCCTCCCCGAATCGGTATAGTGGCCTGCCTGGACGATCTGGTATAGAGAGGACCGATGGCGAGCGATACACAGGACATTCTCAAGCGGGCCGAGGAACTCGGCAAGATTCTGTCGGCTCATCCAGCCGTGACGCGGTACAAGCAGGCTCAGCAGAGCGTCAGCGAAGATGCCGACGCGCGGCGGCTGCTCAGCGAGTTCAACCGTCAGCTCGAATCGCTCGCCCAGGCTGAGCAGACCGGGCTGGGAATCACCGAAGCCCAGCGGCAGCAGCTCGAGTCGTTGCAGACGCAGATCATGTCCCACATCAAGATCAAGAATCTCAACCAGGCGCAGGTGGAGTTTGTCGATCTGCTGCGCCGGGTGACGCAGACGATCCATCGCCAGGTGGCAGCCGAGGTCCCCGGTGGGGCTGGCGGCGGCCTTGGCCCGGTGCAGTAAGACATCACCAGCCTCAGCGGTTGGGCAGTGAATGGCATTGAGAGTCGCCCGAATCGGTTAGCCGGTTCGGGCGTCTTTTGTTGGGGGCTGTGTTTCGGGAACGGCAGTTGCTTATCGACGTGTACAGCGGCGTTCGCCGCGCAAGGATGTCACGTTGTGCATCTGATCTGCGGCCGCGGGGATGGATTCCCGCGTCGCAACGACATTAATCCGCCAACCCACAAGGGGCGGAGGAAGGATCGACCCATGACACAGTACACTTCCGGCTCGCGAGGGCCCGATGTGGGGATCGTCAATTCGGTAAACACGCCAGCCGATCGCATTCGCTGGGGCGCCATCATCGGCGGCCTGTTTGCGGCGATGGCGACGCTGGTGGTGCTTGGCGTGCTGGGGATGGCCATTGGCTTGACGGCTTACGAGCCGGGCGATCAGGTGGGCGAGGGATTCGCCTGGGGCGCAGCGATCTGGGGGATCATCACGGCGATCGCGGCGTTCTTCCTGGGCGGCTGGCTGGCCGGGCGGACGGCTGCCTTCCAGGGGCATCGCAACGGCCTGATCAACGGCACGATGGTCTGGGCCACGAGCGTGGCGCTGGTCGTGCTGCTGCTGGGCAGCGGGATCACGGCGCTGGTCGGCGCAAGCGCGCAAGCCGTGGGCGGCATGGCGATGCAGATGCAAAGCCGTCAGGAGCGGCCGATGGTCCAGCCTGAAGCCCGTCCGGCGGCTGGACAGATCGACATGCAGGTCAGCGAGCAGGCAATCGAACGTGCCGATCGCGGCGCGACCTCAGCCGCCTGGCTGACGCTGGTGTCGCTGCTGATCGGTCTGGGCGCCGCGGCCCTGGGTGGATACACCGGTTCCCGCGCCGTACCGGAGGATGTGGTGGAACGGCGGGCGGAGGTGCGGTAGCCCGTGCCTTCTCACCACGAAGGCACGCAGACGCGGCGTGTGATTGATGATTGGTGCGTGAGATGGGCGATCGTCCATTTCACGCATCCATCGTCATTGCCGCCCGTCAGCACCGGTGGCATTGGCGTCTCGCCCATGCCATCGTTTTTGTGTCATGTTCTGAAGAAGGGCAACCGCGGAGGCGCACGCGAGGAATCCAAGCACACGGTGGCGCGGGCGTCTCGCCCGCACTACCGTGAATTGTGTGATAGAAAGGCAATAGTCAGCGCATAAAAACTCTGCGCGTAGAACCTCTGCGTTCTCCGCGTCTCTGCGGTGACTATCGCGCATGAATGCGGTTTACCTACGGCGTGCCGCCGCGGCCTTCTGTGCGGGAGTGGCGCTTGTGGCGGGGGTTTTCGATGCGTTGGGGGGCCTGGTCCCAGCCGAGGGGTTCTTCCTCGAGCATCGAGTGATCCGGCTGATCGGGATTGTCCGATTGCTCTTTCTCGGCCAGCGGACGATTGTGGCGATCGTCGTCGGTCTGGTCGGCATTGATCTGATGCTGGGGATTCTGCCGGTTGGGGACGGTCTTTTCCATGTGGCAGGGCTGATCAGCGGGCGTGGCGTCGTCGTTGTTGTCGAGGCGGCCCATGCCGGATTCCTTCTCGGGCTTGGCCCGCTCGTAGGTGGCGGCGGTATCGGGGGCCTCATCGGCTGGCTGATTGGGGTTCTGCATGCGCGCTCCTTTTGTGTTCGCTCCATGCACGGTAGCCCAATATCGGACAGGGGGCAGCGCCAAATCGCGTTACGCCCCAAACGCCGCGCCGCCCATATCCATCTTGATGACGCCGCGCTGCCGCTTGACGGCGATGACGCGCTGCTTGAGCTGGTCGAAGATCGTGCGCGCGTTGGGCAGGCCGTGCATCGTGAGGCGCGGCGTGGTGGCATCGCTGGAGACGACGGTGATCGTCCCCACGCGAAGCAGGCGTGCGATCAGCGACTGCCGGAAGCTGATGTCATCGACATGCCACAGCTCAAGCGTATCGATGGCCTTGGTGAGGATGCCCCGCTCGAAGTCGATGCGGTAGTTGGTGATACGGTAACGGACCGTCTTGACCATCAGATACGGCAGAGCCGCCACGCCGCCGCCGACGGCGATGAAGATCAGCACCACCCACCACGGCGGCGACCACCAGTCCAGCAGGCTTGTGATCAGCGGGAGGAAGAAGATGACCGCGCCCAGCGTGAACAGGCTGATCGTCTTGCCGAGCTCGCCGCGCATCAGGGGCGAGCCTTCGAAGTAAACGATTTCGTCCTCGTCCGGTCGCGATGAACTGGACGCGGTGGAGCCGGCTGCGGGTTCGAAGGGTTCGGTCATGGTCAGCCTCTGGGTGGATCTGCCGGGCGCCCAGGCCCCCGTTGCCGGTCCATCATATGCGATGTGCAGAGGACGTCCATGTTCTGGAAAGACCCAACGCCTTTGACCTAGAATGCGGCGTATGTGATGTAAGATGTGGGAAATGCGCGTTGGATGATGTGAAGATTTCAGGTAGACGTCTGCGTCAGCGAGGAGAGAGGACGATGGATCTCAAGCGGTGGCGGAGCGTGGTCTGCGGCATCGTGATCGCCGCATTGGGACTGGCAGGGGCTGCGGGCGGGCAGGAGACGGCCCGGCATGAGCACAGCCCGTGGGGGATTGCCAGTGGAGCGGAATGGTCGGGCGACTATCCGCGGTTCAACCCGATGCTTTCAGAGGCGGGGGTGACGTGGCTGCGCTATTTCCCCGAGTGGTCGACCATCCAGCCGGCGCCGGACCAGTGGAACTGGGAACCCGCCGACCGGCTGGTGGCCAATGCCCGGCAGAACAACCTGCGCATCCTGGGGGTCTTTGCCTATCTGGCGAAGTTCGCGTCGGCTGACGGCGGCACGCGGCAGTTCCCGATGAAGGACATCGCCTACTACCGCGCCTACGTCACAGCCGCGATGGCGCGCTACAAGGGCCAGATCACGCATTGGGAAGTCTGGAATGAGTTCAACGGCAGCTTCGCACCCGGCGGGACGCCGGAAATCTACGCCGAGTTGACGCGGGAAGCGTATCTGGCTGCCAGGAAGATCGATCCGAACATCAGGATCGGCATGAGCGTGGCCAACTTCGATGTCGGCTTCCTCGATCGCGCGATCAAGGCCGGCGCAGCCGATCACTTCGACTTCATCTGCGTGCATCCGTACGAAAACATGGGGGCCGTCATGGAGGGCGGCGAGATGGGATTCCTCAGCCTGGCGGGCAATCTCCGCGAAATGCTCAAGGCCAACAATCAGCCGGAGGACACGCCGCTGTGGATCACGGAGATCGGCTTTCAGGCGCCGATCGAAGCCGATGCCGAAGGCGACGCGCGACAGGCTGACGCATTGCTGAAGGCATATCTGCTGTCCCTTGCGCAGGGATTCGAGCGGATCTTCTGGTTCGAAGCACGCGGGCCAGCCTACGGAAAGGGCACGGATCATGGCATCATCCGCAGGGACTGGAGCGTCCGCCCAGCCTACGTGGCGATGCAGACGATGACGAAGCTCCTGGGCGATGCGCCGGTGTATGTCGGCTGGCTCAACGTGGGCGGGGGCGGGTATGGGTTTGTGTTCGAAGGCGCCACGGGGCCCGTGCTGGCGACGTGGGCCCCTGTGGGGTCATCGATCGAGGCGCGCTTCAGCACGGATGTCACCGTGACCGACGCTGGTGGCCAGAGCCGGCAGGTCGCTGCCGGGCAGGTGCTGGCGCTGCAGCGTCAGCCGGTGTTCGTCACCGGCATGGGCGAGAGCCTGATCGCCCGGGCACGCGCCAACCGCGACAAGCCCTTCCCCTGGGGCGGCGACTATTCCAGAACGACGACCGTCACCTGCCGCCTCGGCGTGACGAACATCAACGACGGCTTGACGCAGATCAAGCCGGAGACGACGCAGGCTGTGAACGACCTGGTGTCGTCGTGGCGCCGTCCGATCTTCAACGATCCGAAGCTCAACAATGAGGGGCGGTACATCTACTTCCGCGTCGATCCGCAGTTTGTTCCCTTCGGGACCAAACGGCTTGAGATCACTGTCGTCGCGCGGCGCATCGACAACCGCCAGGCCGGCATGACGCTCTGCTACGAGTCGGAGCAGGGGTATCGCAATGCGGCCGACGGCTACTGGACGATCCCCGCGGGCGACGGTTGGCACGAGCATACGTGGAGGGTCAGCGATGCCAACTTCGTCGGCCAGTGGGGGTGGAACTTCCGGCTTGATGCGATCAGTTCACCCAATGAGTTCTTCATCCGCGAGGTGCGCGTCTCCAAGCCGCGATAGGCCAGGACCCATCGCTGGCCCTCGCGGCAGGGGAGCTTGAGGTTTCTTTGGAACTTGGCATTTGGGACTTGGAGCTTCGCGCGGGGACGGTGGCCCGCAGGGAGGCGTCTTGGGGCACCCGTAAGACCGCGGGCGGGACGCCCGCGCCACGAGTTGGTTGGCATGGCAGGCTCCGCGTGTGACCTCTGCGCCCTCCGCGTTGGACCTGTGATACGGTGTGCTTTCAATCGGTGGGCAGGGCCGCCGGTCGCACGGGCCGTTGGTGGTTCGCCAGTTTTGACCGTTTCGGGGGCGTGGGATACGATGGAACAGACTCGCCGGAGGAGTGGCCGAGTGGTTGATGGCGCCGGTCTTGAAAACCGGTGACGGGTAACTCCCGTTCGTGGGTTCGAATCCCACCTCCTCCGCTTACCGCCGCAAGCGACCCCTGGACGCGGGACACCACACCTCATGATCAGGACGATCACCACCACGGCGATTGCTGTCACAGTGGGCGCAACCCTGCTTGGGATTTCCAGCGGATGCCGGGAGGCTGAGGAGGACGTGCCGCCGCTCGAGGTGACGCCCGATCAGCCGGTGGCGGCGGAGGGGCCTGCCGAAGCAATTAAGCCGCCGGTGGTCGATGCGGGGGCGATCTCCATCGATGAGCAGACCTATCTCTTCCCGCCGGCTGTGCTGATTGCCGAGCCGATTGATGCGGGGCTGCGCCTGCAGCTCACCGGGAGCGAGGCGGCTGAGGATCAGACCGGCAACACGCTGCTGCTGAACATGCAGGTGGCGGCTGAGACGATTGCGGAGCTGCCGGACAATCCATGGATTTTCCGCACGACGGAGGACACGTGGACCGACACGCCGCAGGGGTTGAACATCGAGGAGGAAGGCTGGGTGCTGCGGCCGTTTGAGGTGACGGTCGAGATCGTGCCCGAAGACGAGCACGCCCGCGTGGTGACGATCCGCCTGTCGGGGAAGTTCGTCCTGTTCGACCCGACCACCCCGCCCGATGCCCCGGGCAAGCGCGTCGAGGTAAGCGGACAGTTCCCGGCTGGTGTCGTCTTCCGGGCTGCGGGTCCGTAGGGATGGGGTGAGGGGAACGGCGGCCGCGAAGGCGCGAAGCTCGCGAAGGTGGCGCGAAGGGGGGCGCAAAGATCTCAAAGATTGCAAAGATAGCAAAGACATTGAGAAGTGTGTTCCTTGCAGGACGTGGCGCGGGCATGTTGCCCGCGTTTTGCGCTAAGCTGCGGGCGGGACCAACATTATGCATCAACATAGGCGATAGTCGCCCGAAATCGTCATCCTGAGCGTAGCGAAGGATCTCAACCGTCCAAACGCCGAGATCCTTCGCTTCGCTCAGGATGACCTTTTCGAAAGGAGTTACGCCGATCATGCATAATGTTGGGGACGCCCGCGCGGCGGGGGTTTGGTCACCGCGGAGGCGCACAGACGCAGAGAAAGTCTTGAGTGCACGGGCGAGGGGCGCGCGCCACAGGGCATACCTTGGCGGTCTTTGAGATCTCTGCGATCTTTGCGCTTCCTTCGTGTGCTTCGCGTGAGACGTTGCCCATCACGATCAGCCGAGACGCGCCAGTTCCGCCTCGGCCTGCGCGAGCTGGTCGCGGGTTTGCTGGACCAGGTGGGGCGGGGCCTTGGCGATGTACGACTCGTTGGCCAGGCGGGCTTTCATCGCGTTGATGCGGTTTTCGAGCTCCTGGCGCTTTTTGGCGAGGCGTTGCTTTTCGGCTTCGGGGTCGATGAGGCCTTCGACGTAAATCTCGGCTGAGCCGGCGATGGCACGCGCGGCGTTGGCCGGGGCCGGCAGGTCGGGCCTGGCGTCGACGAGCTTGCATGTCGCCAGCAGGTCGAGGATCTCGCGATTGTCCAGCAGGAGCTTCGCCAGCTCGGCTGGGGCACTGATGCTGACCGGCACGGGCTTTTTGGGGTCGGCTTTGTACTCGTTGCGGACGTTGCGGATCGTGCCGACGATCTCCTGCAGCGTGGCGAAGTCGCGCTCGGCCTGCTCGTCGACAGCCGGGGCTTGGGGCCACGCGGCTTTGATGAGGAGCTCGCTGGACGGGGCGTCGAGCACGCCCGGGATGCCGCGCTGCGGCACGACCTCGTTCAGCCGCCACCAGATCGTCTCGGTGATGAACGGAATGGCTGGATGCATCAGCCGCAGGGCTGCATCGAGCACGGTCGCCAGGACCTGCGCCGTCTGCGGCGCGCGCGACGGGTCGCGCATCGCAGCCTTGGAGGCTTCGACGTACCAGTCGCAGTAGTCGCGCCAGAAGAAGTCGTAGCAGGCTTGCGCGTACTGGTCGAAGCGGTAGTCGCGCAGGCCCTGCTCGGCGCTGGCGACGGCTCGGGCGAAACGGGAAACAATCCAGCGATCGGCCAGAGACTGCAGCGTGCCGACTGCAGGCTGCTGACTCGCACTCGCTGCCTGCTGCCGGTCGCCTGCCGCCTGCTGGATCACAAAGCGCGCCGCATTCCACAGCTTGTTACAGAAGTTTCGGCCCAGATCGAACTTGCTGCTGGTGTTGCGGGCCAGGGGCATGTCGTCGGTCGGCATGGCTTTGCCGGAGGCATAGCCGTAGCTGCTGACCATCTTCTTCTTCGGATCCTTCGGCGACTCCTGGATCGGCGCAGCCACGGTATAGCCGGCGGAATCCGTGATGTACCTGGGCGTGAAGGTCTGGCCGCTGTGCGGATCGACCATGTCCACCGGCATGCGGACGTCCTGCGTGTTGGTGGCCATGCTGGCCAGCGTGAAACGCATCGCATCGGCGCCGTGCGTGTGGATGATGTCGGTCGGATCGACGCCGTTGCCCAGCGATTTGCTCATCTTCTGCCCGTGGCCGTCCTGGATCATCGCATGGACGAACACATCCCTGAACGGCAGGCGGTTGAGGAAGTAGAGGTTGAACATCACCATGCGGGAGACCCACAGGGTGATGATCTCGCGGGCTGTACAGAGGACGGAGGTCGGGTTCCAGGTATTGATGGCGGATTGCGGATCGCGGATGGCGGATTCATCCGGCCAGCCGAGTGTCGACAGCGGCCACAGGGCGCTGGAGAACCAGGTGTCGAGGACGTCGGGGTCCTGCGTAAAGCCCTGGCGTTCGAGTTCGGCGACGATGTCACGATCGGCTTCGGATTGCACGCAGACGTACAGGGTGCCTTGCTGTTCGATGGCCCAGAGGCGCTGGCTGCGGATTGCGTCTCCATAGCGGCTTTCGAGCTCGCTGAGGGAACCGCCCGGGCGTGACCACACCGGAATCCGATGCCCCCACCAGAGCTGGCGGCTGATGCACCAGTCGCGGATGTTCTCGTGCCAGGTCTGGTAGGTCTTGGCGTAGCGGGCGGGGTAGAAGCGGAGCAGGCCTTCCCAGCCTGCCTCGGATTCTGTGGCATTCTGCCCGCGGTTGGACGCGGGCGGGACGCCCGCGCCACTCTTGTCCACCTGATCGGGGGCCATGGCGCGCAGGGCGGCGCCGGCGAGGCGGTCGTCGGTGACCTTGCAGTACCACTGGTCGGACAGGTACGGCTCGATCGGGACATGGCTGCGGTAGCTGTGGCCGACGGAGTGACGGTAGGGTTTGACGTCCTCCAGCAGGCCGTGCTGCTTGAACCAGTCGACGATGAGCTTGCGGGCTTCTTCCCGGCTCTTGCCGAGCAGGAAGCCGGCTTCGCCGATGTCGGACCAGCCGTGCTTGTCGCTGATGCTGGCATCGGGGGCCATGACGTTGATCATGGGCAGGCCATGCCGCTGGCCGATGTCGTAGTCGTTGGGGTCGTGCGCGGGCGTGACCTTGAGGAAGCCGGTGGCGAACTGGGCTTTGGGGTCGTTCTCGTCACCGCCCATCGAGACCGGCAGGACGACGTAGTCATCCTCGATGATCGGGATGATGCGGTTGACGATGGGCAGACGGACCTTGCGTCCGCGCAGGGCGGCTGCGCGCGGGTCCCTGGGATTGATGGCGACGGCTGTGTCGCCGAGCATTGTCTCGGGGCGCGTGGTGGCGACGGTGACGTACTTCAGTTCCTCGCCGCCGGCTGACTGCTGCCCGCCGCCTGTCTCTTCCACGAGCGGATAGCGCAGGTAGTAGAAGTGGCCATCCACTTCTTCCATCTCGACTTCGTCATCGGCCAGAGCCGTCTGCGTGACCGGGTCCCAGTTGACCAAGCGCTTGCCGCGGTAGATCAAGCCGTCCTTGAACAGGCGGAAGAAGGCTTCACGGACGGCTTTGGCGCGCTGCTCGTCCATGGTGAAGGCCTGGCGGTCCCAGTCGCAACTGCAGCCCATCCGCTTGAGCTGGTCGGTGATGCGGGCTTCGTACTCGTCCTTCCAGGCCTGGATCTTCTTGACGAACTCGTCGCGGGCGAAGTCGGTGCGGCGCTTGCCTTCCTCCTGGAGGACGCGCTTTTCGACGACGGTCTGGGTGGCGATGCCGGCATGGTCGGTGCCGGGCAGCCAGACGGCGTTGTCGCCGACCATGCGCCGCCAGCGGATGAGGATGTCCTGGAGGGTGTTGTTGAGCGCATGGCCCAGGTGCAGGGCGGCTGTCACGTTGGGCGGGGGGATGACAATGCTGTAGGGATCGCCCGGATCGGTCGGCTCGGCGTGGAAGGCGCGGGCCTCGGTCCAGGCGCGGTAAGCGGCGGACTCAACGGAAGCGGGATCGTAGGCTTTGGGAAGGTCGTGGGACATCACTGTTGGTTACTCGTTTCTGGCAGTAAAGATGCCAAGTTTACGAGAGGCGGGGGCGGAGGGCAAAGTGTGGCAGGTGGCGGGCGGCAGGCAGCAGGCGGCAGGCAGCGGGCGGCAGGCAGCAGACAAGGTGAGGGGGTGATGTCGGCAGGCTTGCAGGGGCCGCCTTGGTGGAACGTACTGGGCGTTAAGTTCCAAGTTCCAACCACCAAGATCCAGGGAAGATCCAAACACAAAAGAACCAAACACCAAACACGAAACACCAAATACGAGACAATCGAGTTGCCGCGAGCGACACGTGACCAGTAACTAGTGACCAAGCCAACAAAAATGCCCGGCACGTTTTCGCGTGCCGGGCATCGCCAGAAAGTGGGAAGGGAGCGTCGTGTCAGGCCGCCCGGTCCGTCCCAATGACCGGGTTCACATTCGTCCTGACGGAGATTGATCTACGATTCACGCGCGCGGAAGGCAAATCCAATCTTGGATTGCGGATTCTGGAATTGGGCGGAATCAGGGGGATTGCGCTGAACTACCCACTGCCAGCCGCCTGCTATGTCTTCACCTGCCTGAGCAGCCAGACCGCCACCGGGCCGAAGATGAAAATGGGCAGGAAGGCCATAAAGGCAGCCCACTGGTCCAGCCATTCCGGCTTGGGGGGGTGGGCGGCGAGGTTCTGGGTGATGAACACGCTGCCCATGACAAGTGCGACGAGTATGCCGCATTTGACGGCCATGCTGGACAGCACCCCCGGCTCGCGCGTCAGCACAGCCGGGATCGTGATCAGCAGCATCACGATATTCAGCAGCACCCCGGCCCAGCGGGTGTGCTTGACCTTGATCAGCTCAGCCACGCCAAGCGTCTGGCCGCTGGCCAACAGCTCATTGATGCGGCGCGTCGACAGCAGCTCGGCCACGTCCGCACTGCGGTACAGCGCGATCACGTAGGGGTCGATGCTCGACCGCAGCTCGGTGACAGCCTCCGGCTCGGAGACGACCTGGTTCTGCCCCAGGCCGCGGACATATCGGCCGTTGGTGAGGATCCAGCGGCGCTGGTCGGGATCCCACACCGCCCGATCGGCTGACAGATGGCCGATGACCTGCCCGTCGGCGTCGCGCTCCAGGACATCGAGAATGTCGATGACGGCTGGGGTGGTCGCGGTGGGGGGCGTGTAGCGGGCTGCGCGAAGCCAGGCGTTGGTCTCGGCATCAAGGATGCCGTTGATCGGATCGCCGAGGGCTGCCAGATCCTGGCCGACCTCGTCATGCTTGCGCGTGAGCTGCGGGATCATGTTGGGGATGATCAGCTCCTGATTCACGACGACCAGGGAGCTGAGGACGATAGCCACAAGGATGATCGGCATGGCGACGCGCAGCAGCGGCACGCCGGCTGCGAGAATCGCGACCAGCTCATTGCTGCGCGACATGCGGATCAGCGTAAACCCAGCCGCCACGCCGGGGATGATCGGCGAGAGGTTGGTGAAAAACAGGAACCCCTGGTGGACGTAGTAATCGATCGCGTTGGTCGCGATCTCGATGAACGAGGCGACACCCTGCTTGTCCGACCGATCACGCACTTCGACCAGCTCATCGAAGTTGAACACCATGTCCAACACAATGTACAGCCCCACCAGCACCAGAAGGGTGATGAGGTAGTTCTTGATGAAGGCGAAGATGACGTAACGGTCGAGGATTCTCATCGGCTGTGGTTTCGGGTTTTGAACCACGGAGACACGGAGACACGGAGGTAATACTAGATAACGCGGCGCTTGATCCCTTCCTTCAGTACGGGGACGTTGAAGTTGATCAGCAGGCCCACGCGAAGCTTCGTGAGACGCAGGTAGGTCATCAGTTGAGCCTCGTGTACAGGCAGGAGCTTCTCAACCGCCTTCAGTTCTACAATGACCTGCTCATCCACGATCAGGTCGATACAGTAACCGCAATCGAGCCTTGTGCCTTTGTACACGACGGGCAGTTCGACCTGACGCCTGAACGTCAGGCCGCGAAGATGCAGTTCATGGCACAGGCACTGCTCGTAGGCAGATTCCAGCAGCCCCGGGCCAAGCTCCCGGTGAACCTCGATCGCGGCTGCGATTACCTGATCTGTCAGTGCCTCTGCAATCATCTGTTCTCCGTGCCTCCGTGTCTCCGTGGTTCAATAAGCCCCTCATTGCCTCTGGAGCTTCCACAACAGGACCACCGCAATGAGCAGGGTTGCGATGTTGCCGGACCAGATGAGCATCAGGCCTAATTTCAATGCCTGGCCGGCGGCGGAGAGGTCGGTGGGGATGTTCTTGGCTGTGTGCTGGCCGGTCACGATCAGGGCGACGCACAGCACAGCCGGCACAACGCTTACCGCAAAGGCCGACAGGAAGTTGGCGCTGCGGAACATGATCCCCAGCGCACAGCCGACCATCACCAGGATCAGGCAACTGATCGCAAACGACACGCGGGCATGGATCTCCGAGAGCACGTCGTTGTAAAGCCGGTGCGCGCGGCGACGGATGTGCGAATACTCGTCGCTGTCCTGCGGCAGGGCGCGGCTCGTCGCGATCGCGGGGGGCAGGCTGGTCCGCAGCGTGCGGATGAAGCGCGTGTGATTGGCTGGCCCACTGCCGGTCTGGAGTGTCGCATCGACAAGCTCCAGGACGACGTCGGCGGCTGTGCCGTTCTGGGCCGGCGACAGGCCGATGCGGATCACCGCAGCCGTGGCTGACAGGATATTGCCATCCGCCCGCTCGATGAACCCGACCGGCCGGCGCTCCGGCGGCTCGCGGAAGGTCAGCACGACGCCGTCATTGCTGTAGGCGGGCGGGGTCGAGCCGGCCTGGATGGTCGTATGCTCATCGCCGCTGACGAAGGTGAACTGCCGCGCCGGGCCGGCGAGGCTTTCGTAGATCTCCCTGGCGTAGAGCCGCATGCGGTGGCGCGTGAGGGCCTGGTCAACCAGGCGGCTGATCTCCCGGCTCTTAAGCGGATCGCTGAGGACCGCCTTGAGCTGGCTGATGTCCATGAATTTGCTGTTCTCGCGGATGGCTGAATCGATCGTAATCGGCCCGAAGGTTGTCCGGCCGATGCCGATCTGCGATCCGCCGGCGAGATTCCGCGGGAACTTGCTGCCACCTTCGAGGATGACCTCGAGCGTGGCGTCGCCGTCTTCCTGCTCGCGGATGAAGGCCGTCGCCTGGCGCGCGGTGAAGAAATCCCTTGGCCGCTGGAGCTCCGGATCCTTCGGATCGATGCGCTCGAGCGTCACGATCGTGGGATTGAGCAGGCGGACGATCTGCACATCGGGCGCCTCCGGCGGCGCCTGCGGCAGCGTCGCGGCATCGGCGTAGATCGTCACATCGTTGAACGGGATCGCGTGGTCGCGCTCGATGCGGTTGGCGACGAGCTGGGCGATGTTGGAGTAGAGCACGCGCTCCACCTGGAGCGTGAACATCGGCACGACAAAGCAGAGGAACAGCAGCGAGCCGATGGCGACGGTGAGCCCCAGCAGCATGGCCGGCGCGGTCATCGACAGATAGCTGATGCCGCTGGCCCGGCAGGCTGTCAGCTCGTTGTCGGCTGACAGGCGGCCGTAAATGATCGTCGTGGCAAAGAGGGCGGCGATCGGCAGCGAGTAGGTCATCATCGCCGGCATAAGGTAGGTCAGCATCCAGCCGACCTGGGCGATGTCGAGCCCCTGCTTGGTGAGCGGCTTGAGCAGACCACCGAAGCTCATGATCGCCGACAGCGCCACCGCGGCGATGATGAAGTACTTCAGCAGGTCCTTGAAGACATAGAGGAACAGCGTGCGACTCATTGCAGTTGCTCCCTGACGACGGCTGCGAGTCGCTCGATACCCGGTTCGATCTTCTCCGCGTCCACCTGTCCGAAGCTGAGGCGCAGGTGGTTGGTGGGAATGTGGCCCTGCTCGTCCGGATGGAAGCAATACGCTCCCGGAACGTAGAGCACGCCGTGCGCCAGGCAGGATTCGAACATCGCGCTACCGCGCGAGGTGTCGATCGATGCCGGCAGGGTCATCCAGATGTACAACCCGCCGCGCGGGCGCGTCCAGTGCAGGCCGTCGACGCGCGGCATGTGGCGATCAAGGGCGGCGAGCATGATGTCGCGCTTGCGGCGATAGCCGTCGCGCAGGCGCTGCACCTGCTGCATGTAGCTGCCGTCGGACATGGCCTGAAGGGCGATGTGCTGGCAGAGATTGGCTGAGCCGAAGTCGTGGTTGCCCTTCTGGCGGGCGACGGCATCGAGCAGGTCGCGCGGCATGAAGGAGTAGCCGGTCTTGATGCCCGGAGCGAACGGCTTGCTGAACGTCTGTGTCAGCACGGTGTACTGGTTGTCCGGATCGAACGACTTGATCGACGGCAGGGCTTCGCCGTCGTAGCACAGCTCGCGATAGGCGGCGTCCTCGACGATCAGCAGCCGATGGCGGCGGCTGAAGCGGCGGGCGATCTCCAGCATCTGCCGGCGGCGCTGCAGCGACAGCGTCAAACCCGTGGGGTTCTGGAAATAGCTGGTGCAGTAGATGAACTTGACGCGATCGAGCCGGCCCTCGGCCTCGAGGCGCGACAGCAGGCCCTCCAGCGCGTCGGTCCGCATGCCGTCGTCGTCCATTGGCACAGCCATCACCTTCGCCCCAACCGACGTCAGGACGGCGGAGAAGACGAAGTACGACGGATTGGACGTAATGACGATATCCCCCGGATCGACGAGCACGTCGGCGATGAGGTAGAGCGCCTGCTGCGATCCGGTGGTGACCAGCACATCATCGGCCGACAGGGACATCGAGGTCGCGGACCTGGATTCCAGCGCCTCCAGATGCCCGAGCACAGCCTGCCGCAAACCCGCCAGGCCGCGCGTGGTGTCATATTGCAGGGCTGCTCGGCCGCGGGCATCGCTTTCGAGCAGGGCATTGGTAATCTGGCGGGCTGCGTCGACCGGCAGCGTGGCGTCATCGACCAGGCCGGCGGCCAGGTTGATCAGCGCAGGGTTGTCCGCTACCGCCTGCATGAGGTAGCTGATGGGCTGCTCCTGCGTGCGTTGGGCTTTGCAGGACAGCGGCAGGGCGTTGTTGGAGGTCACAGCATCGGCCATGGGAGAAAAGGCATGATATCGGTCCCAGCCGGTAGTGGAAAGCCAGCCGGCAGAACCCGGGACGCCTTTCGGCTGTTTGTGGCCGGCCGGCCTCATCAACACCTGGGGCTGCTGTGCGGTAAGATGCGTGAGAGGATCGCGATTTCTTGTTGAACGGATCGTTTGACATCCTGCGCCAGTCCACCTGGGACCTGTGGACCTGGGTGTGCATTGCCGCGTCGGCGGTGCTGGTGACCTACGCGCTGGGAGCGCGCCTGTGGACCGGAACCGCCCGATGGCTGAGGCTGGGCCTGGTGGCAGCCGGGGTTGGGGGGACAATCCTGGTGCTGGCGGTGCCGGGGCTGCATGTGCCAGCCGTCGGGCTGGTGTGGACGTTTGTCCTGCTGTCGATCCTGTCGGCCACGTTCTACCTGAACCTGCAGGGGCAGATCAGCTCGCGGCGGATGGGCATCCTGCTGACGCTGCGGATCGTCGCACTGGCTTTGCTGGTGCCGATGCTGTTCGAGCCGGTGATCCGGTTTGTCTCGCGCCCTGAACCCCAGCGGCCGTTGCTCGTCCTGGTGGACAAATCCGGCTCAATGTCGTTTCCGGACGTGCAAAACGGCCCGACGCGCCTGCAGTCGGTATGGCAGACGCTGCGGCCACAGATCCCGCGGCTTTACGATCACTTCGTGCCGCGGCTGTTCGTCTTCGACAATACGCTTGAGCAACTGGATGACTTTGAAGCCCTGGGATCGCTGTCAGCCGATGGGCAGGCGACGGACATTGCCGGCGCCGTGACCAGGGCCCTGGCGACGACATCCCGCCCTGATGCAGCCGTGATCCTCATCAGCGATGGCATCGACAACACCTCGTCCGATGTCGGCGGTGCTGTGCGCGGCGTCGTTCAGGCGGTGCATACGATCCGCGTCGGCTCGGAGCAGACCGAACCCGCGACCCTGGCCAACATCGCCATCGACAACGTCGAGACCGAGGGGGATCTGGTCGTCGGGCACGAAACGCCCGTGCGCGTGACGGTGAAGTCGTCGGCATTGGCCAATCGTGTTGTCGATGTGAAACTCGCCCGCATCGACGAAAACGGCAGGCCGGTGGGGGATGTGTCGATCAAGCCGCTGGTGCTTCAACCGCTGGCGGAGGGGCAGGTCGTCGAGCTGCCATACAAGCCGGCCGAGGTGGGGATCCAGCGGCTGGCTGTGTGGGTCGATCCTGTGCCCGGCGAGCGGAGCACGGTCGACAATCGGCAGGAATATCAGGGGCTGGCCCTCGATCCGCGCATCAAGGTGCTCTACATCGAAGGCCGCGCCCGGCCGGAGTATCGCGAGCTGAACCGCGCGCTGGGGCGCGATCCGAATATAGAATCGGCCAGCCTGCTGCGGATTCAGCAGGATCGGTTCAGCGCCTCCGGCACGGTCGATGGCGAACGGCTCGCCGGTATGCCCGCGACGGTGGAGCAGTGGTCACAGTTTGACGTGATCGTCATCGGCGACCTGGACAGCAGCTTCCTGACGGCGCTTCAGCAGCAGCAGATCGAGCAGGCGGTGCAGTCGGGTGCGGGCCTGCTGATGATCGGCGGACAGAACACGCTCGGGCCGGGCGGATACGCGGGCTCGCCGATCGAGCGGGCATTGCCCGTGTTCGTCGGGGGGCGCGACGCGGCGCAGGAGACGACGCCGTTCGTGCCGCGGCTGACTGATGCCGGGCGCGTGCATCCCGCGATGGAGGGGCTGGCGGAGTGGTTCGACCCAGCCGGGCCGAACACGCTGCCGGAGTTGCTGGGCAATGTTGTGGTCGACAGGCCCAAGGCCGGTGCGCAGGTGCTGCTGGTGCATGAGGGGCGTCCGGGCCCCGACGGCCAGCCGCAGATCGCGCTGGCGGTGCAGCAATACGGCCAGGGACGGTCGGCTGTCTTCACAGCCGATACGACGTACAAGTGGTATCTGCCGCTGCGCGGGATGGGGCAGGATTCGCCATACAACCGCTTCTGGGGGCAGCTCGTGCGCTGGCTGGCCGGGGCGGATGTGAAGGATCGGCAGAAGGGGGCGGGCCTGGAGGCGCTGCTCAACAAGAGCCTGTATCAGCTTGGCGAGAGCGTGCAGGTGCGCGCCATGGTGCGCGATGAGCGCGGCGACGCGACGCGCTATGCGCAGGTGACAGCCGCGATCAAGTCGCTGGACGAGCCCGACACCCCGCCTCAGCAGCTTCCGATGTCGCCCTCGGACGGCCGCACGGGCATGTATGACCTGACCATCCCGCACCCGTCGAAGGGGCAATGGGAGGTGGAGATCGTCGCCACGAAGGATCAGGTGGAGCTGGGGCGGCAAGTGCTGCGTTTCAGCGTGATTCCGCCAGCCGATGAGATGCTCAAGCTGGCTGCGAATCCGGCGCTGCTGGCCGACATCGCCAACGGCACGGGCGGATTCCACTATCCGCTGGCGCAGTTGCCGACCTTGATCGATCAGCTCATCCGCCAGGATGAAACCGCCGTGCAAGCCGAGCAGCGCACCGTGCCGATCCACAACATCGTGCGCCTCGCGATGGCCGCCGTCGGCTACACCCCCGACTGGCCGCGCCGCTACGACCTGCCGATGCAGGGGATGTTTGTAGTGGGCCTGCTGACGGTCGAGTGGGTCCTGCGGCGGCGATGGCAGTTGGCTTGATGGTCATTTGTTACTGGCCACTTGTCACTCGACGCCGGCTGAGGCATGATTCCGCCCCGTGCTGGGCAAGCACCAAACACGAAACAACAGAACATCGAACACCCGATAACACAGATGGCCCGTCTCGGTGATATTCCCCGCGCCGTTCGCAAGGTTGGTCCATTTCGCCTGATCTACCGGATTTACCAGCAGACGCAGGAAGACAACTGCTTCACGCTGGCGGCGGCGATGGCGTACTCATGGCTGTTTGCGCTGTTTCCCTTCTTCATCTTTCTGTTGGCACTGGTGCCCTATGTGCCGGCTGTGCACAGCGAGCAGGCGGATGAGCTGATCAACCAGTTCCTCACGCAGCTTCCGCCGGATACAGCGGCCATGGTGCAGTCCAACCTGGACGACCTGAAGCGCAACCCGCGCGGCGGCCTGCTCAGCCTGGGCATCATCACGACCCTGTGGGTCGCCAGCGGCGGTATGGCGATGACGATGACCGCGCTCAGCCGCTGCTACGACGTCGACGCCCGTCCGCTATACAAGCAGCGGCCACTGGCCATGCTGCTGACGGTGGCGTTCGTGCTGCTGATCCTGTGCGTCGTGCTGCTGCTGCCGGTAGCCTCAGGCGTGCGGGCATGGATCGAGGGGCATCCGGAGTACCTCACTTACATCGGCGGCAAATGGCCGCTGGTGCTGCTGGACATGGCGCGATGGATGCTGGCGCTGGTGCTGATGTTCGGGGCGCTGTCGTTGACGTATCACTTCGGACCGAATATCCGCCAGACGTTCCACCTGATCACGCCGGGGGCGGTATTTGTCGTGCTGACGTGGCTGGCGGTGGGGCGCGGATTCCGGTGGTATGTCGAGAACTTCGGCAACTACAACGCGACGTATGGCGCGGTCGGCGGTGTGATCGTGCTGCTGTTCGTGTTCTATCTCGATGCGCTGCTGCTGCTGATCGGGGCTGAGATCAACAGCGAGATCGATCTGGCCACGCGCACCGCCGCAACCGGCACGCACGATTTCCGCGAGATGCCCGACCGGGAAGAGCGCGACGAGCAGCAGGAGCAGCAAGCCGCCGCGGCGGGCTGAGGCTGATTCGCTCAGACGCGCGTCACCGGTTCGGGCGTCGTGGCGACGGCCTCAAACGCGGCTGCGCCGTCCGGCTCATCCCGGCTGATGCGCATCCCGAAGAACGAGCGGTAAACGTAGCACAGGGCGATCATCAGGAAGACCGTCGCCAGCACCATCCGTACCGTGGGCGACAACGTGATCGCCAATTGCACCGCCAGCAGGCCGAACAGCGTCGAGAACTTGATCACCGGGTTGAGCGCGACCGACGACGTATCCTTGAACGGATCGCCGACGGTATCGCCCACGACCGTGGCTTCGTGCAGTTCGGTGCCCTTCATGCGCAGCTCGGTCTCGACGATCTTCTTGGCGTTGTCCCAGGCGCCGCCGGCGTTGGCCATGAAGATCGCCTGGAACAAGCCGAAGACCGCGATCGCGATCAGGAAGCCGATGAAGAAATACGGCTCAAAGAACGCAGCCGACAGCGTCAGGAAGAACGTCGCCACGAAGATGTTGAACATGCCGCTCTGCGCGTAGCGCGTGCAGATCTCGACGACCTTCTTCGAGTCTTCGGTCGAGGCGCGATCGCCGTCCAGCTTCATGTGGCGTTTGATGAACGACACAGCGCGGTACGCGCCGGCGATCACCGCCTGGCAGCTTGCGCCGCTGAACCAATAGATCACGCCGCCGCCGGCGATCAGCCCCAACAGGAACGGCGCATACAGGATCGACAGGAAAGATGCTCGCCCCTGGTCGAGCGTGATCCGACCCGCCGGGCCGATGCTCGTGCCGACCAGCAGGAGGATGATCGAGAAGATCAGCGTCGTCGCGCCGACGACGGCTGTGCCGATCAGCACGGGCTTGGCGGTCGCCTTGAACGTATTGCCCGCGCCGTCGTTCTCCTCCAGCAGCAGCTTGGCCCGATCGAACTGCGGCCGCACGCCGAGCTGCTGTTCGACCTCCTGCTCGACACCCGGCTGCTGCTCGATCAGCGACAGCTCGTAGACGCTCTGCGCGTTGTCGGTCACCGGGCCGTAGCTGTCGACGGCGATCGTGACCGGCCCCATCCCCAGGAAGCCGAAAGCCACCAGCCCGAACGCGAATACAGCCGGCGCCACCATCACGCTGTTCAGGCTCATGTCGCGGGTCTCGCTGAAGCCAATGCCGCTGACAAACCACGCCAGCGCCATCAGCGCTACGATCATCACGCCGCCGATCCAGAAGGCTGAGAAGTTGCCAGCCGTCAGGCCGCTGAGGATGTTCAGCGACGCCCCACCCTCGCGGCTGGTCGTGACGACCTCGCGCACATGCCGTGATCGCACCGACGTGAAGAACGTCGTCAGCTCGGGAATGATCGCCGCCGCCAGCGTGCCGCAGGAGATGATCGTCGCCAGTTTCCACCACAGCGTCGTATTGCCGCCCAGGTTCGGGATCAGCGCCCACGACGCCAGGTAGGTCATGACGATCGACACGATCGACGTCAGCCAGACCAGCGACTGCAGCGGCTTCTCGAAATCCATCTCCCGCGCCTCGCCGAAGCGCATGCGCGCGATCGCCTCGTTGAGCAGGTAGCTGACGCCGCTGGAGACGACCATCAGCAGGCGCATCGCGAAGATCCAGACCAGCAGTTGCACCTGCATCATCGGATCGAATACGCCCAGCATGATGAAGACGATCAGCGCAACGCCGGTGACGCCGTACGTTTCGAACCCGTCGGCTGTCGGGCCGACCGAGTCGCCGGCGTTGTCGCCAACGCAGTCCGCGATAACGCCCGGATTTCGGGCATCGTCCTCCTCGACGCGGAAGACGATCTTCATCAGATCGGCGCCGATATCGGCGATCTTGGTGAAGATGCCGCCGGCAATACGCAGCACGGCTGCGCCCAGCGATTCGCCAATGGCGAATCCGATGAAGCACGGCCCGGCCAGATCATGCGGCAGCAGCAGCAGGATCACGAGCATGATCAGCAGTTCGACGCTGATCAGCACCATGCCGATCGCCATGCCCGCGCGCAGGGGGATCGAGTAGACCGGGAAGGGCTGGCCCGTCAGGCTGGCCATGCTCGTGCGCGAGTTGGCAAACGTGTTGACGCGAATGCCGAACCACGCGACCGAGTAGCTGCCGGCGATCCCGACCAGGCTGAAGATCAGGATGATCAGCACGCGCAGCCAGGTTGGATACGCCCGCGCGGCTTCGACAGCCGGCGTCGCCTCCGCCGCGGCCACGCCCGGCGCAGTGCCGACATGCGCATGCGGCTCGGTCTGCAGGAAGCCGAAATACACGATCATGATGACCGCGATGAACAGCCACAGCAGGAAGATGAACTTCCCCTGTGTGCGCAGGTAAGTCTTACAGGTTTCGTAGATCAGCTCGGAGACTTCCAGCATCGCCCGGTGCACCGGCAGACGGCGCAGGCCCTGGTACATCACCAGGCCGAAGCCCATGCCCGCCAGGGGGATCAGCATGCCCCATAGCAGCAGGGTGCGTCCGTCCACCGCATCATCAAAAAAACGGGCACTGGATAGATCCGGCAGGACCAGGCTGGCTTCACCGGCGGCCTCAGCCACCGACGGCAGCCACGTCACCGCGGCAAATGCAAGAATCAGGCTTCCCAACCAGCGGCGTGTCGTAAAGCAGTCCATACGGACGTACCCTCCGAGTCTGGTTAAGCAACAGCAGAGATGCACCCGCCAACGGCGGATCAGATGCCACTATACGCAGCGGCCCGCTTACCCCACAAGGTTTAACCTTTATCGGCTGGTCGACGCGCGGGGCTTGTACTTTGGACGGGCCATGGCGCATCGGCTGTGGCGCGCCGGTTGCAACCTCGACGGGCAGGTCCTGCAAACCGGAGGCGATATGACATCCCTGAAGCTCAGGCCCATTCACGAGCAGGTCATCGTGATCACGGGCGCCACCAGCGGCATCGGCTTGGCGACGGCGCGGCTGGCTGCGTCGCGCGGGGCGAGAGTGGTGCTGGCTGCGCGAAATGAGGGGGCACTCCAGGAAATCACGCGCGATCTCAATGCGCGGTATGGCGACGGTTGCGCTGTGTATTGCGTAGCCGACGTCGCCCGCGAGGAGGATCATCGCCGCATCGTCCAGACGGCGATCGACGCCTTCGGCCACATTGACACCTACATCAACAATGCCGGCGTGAGCATCTATGGCCGGATGCAGGAGGTTCCGATCGAGGACCAGCGGCGGCTGTTCGAGACGAACTTCTGGGGTGTGGTGCACGGCTCGCGCGTGGCGGTGGAGCACCTGGGTGTGCGCGGCGGGTCGATCATCAACGTCGGCAGCACACTGTCGGACCGCTCGATCCCGCTGCAGGGGATGTACAGCGCCTCGAAGCATGCGGTCAAAGGGTTTACCGAGGCCCTGCGCATGGAGATCGAGGAGCAGGGGTTGCCGATTTCGGTGACGCTCATCAAGCCGGGGGCGATCGACACGCCATATCGGCAGCATGCCGCCAACTATATGCCCACCGAGCCGCTCAATCCGCCGCCGGTCTATGCGCCCCGGGTGGCGGCGCGGGCGATTTTGCATTGTGCGGAGCATCCCCGGCGGGATCTGTTTGTCGGTGGCGGCGGCAAGGCGATCAGCAGCTTCGGATCACTGATGCCGCGGGTGGTGGATTGGGTGATGGAGAAGGTGATGTTCGGCCTGCAGCAGTCGGACCAGCCGGCGCGTGGGCGCGGGGAGCATGCGCTGTATCAGCCGGGCGAGGATGGGAATGAGCAGGGGGGCTATGAGGAGTTCGGGCATGTGCGGCGGCACAGCCTGTACACGCAGGCGGCGATGCATCGGCTGATGACAGCCGCGGCGTTTGTCGGCGCCGGGCTGGTGACGGCGGCTGTGTTTGAGGCGATGCGCCGCCCGCCGACGCGCCGGCAGCGCATGGCGGAGGGTTTGCGCGCTTGGGGCCAGCGGATTGCAGATCGCCTGTGATTTAGGACGAGGGGAGAAGCAAGGGGCACGGGCTGCCAGCCCGTGAATCCGAAACAAAGATACGGGTTGGTAGCCCGTGCCACGGAACAAAAACGCAGCGAAGGATCTCTGCGTTTGGCGGGCAGAGATCCTTCGGCTGGCTCAGAGTCTGTGAAGTCACTCGTGGCGCTGGCGTCTCGCCCGCGCCACACTGGCATCCCACCAGCCTTCCCGATGACCCCGCGTGATGGGTTGCTCTAACCGGGGGATTATTCCGGCTGGCCCTTGCTCAGGTCGTAGACCCAGGGCTGGATGGCCGGGGTCCAGTCGATCAGTTCATCGGGCTTGAAGAACAGCGACAGCTCGCGCTGGGCGGATTCGGGGGAATCCGAACCGTGGATGAGGTTGAACGAGTTGCTGACGCCGTAGTCACCGCGGATGGTGCCCGGTTCGGCCTTGCTGCCGAAGGTCGCGCCCATCATCTTGCGGCAGATGGCGATGGCGTCTTTGCCCTGGAGGGCCAGCACGACGACCGGCGAGCTGGTCATGAACCGCACGAGGCCTTCGTAGAAGGGCTTGCCCTTGTGGGCTTCGTAGTGGGTCTCAGCCAGCGTCTGGGAGATCTGCATGAGCTTCATGCCGACGACCTGAAGGCCCTTGGCTTCGAAGCGGGCCAGGATCTGGCCGCAGAGGCCCCGCTGGACGGCATCAGGCTTAAAGATGATCAGCGTACGTTCCATGGGTATCGCTCCTGTTAGTGTTGCGTGGGTGGGGGTTTATACACGAGGCACCGGCGGGGGGCAAAGGCCCTGGCGGGCACGCCACCGGGGCCATGTCCGCAGCCGCAGGCGGCGGGGCGAGAATCCGCCCCCGGAGCGGGGGTTGAGGGGTGTCGAAACCTAACTTCTGCTTTGACAAGCGATCACAGGCGGTGGTACATTCCTGCCCAGATTAGCATCGCGGAATCCCCAACCGTAGAGAGGCCAGCCCATGAAGAAGCTTGCACTGCTCGCACTGACGACCACGGCCCTGCTGTCCAGCGGCTGCGTATATCGCATTCCCCATCAGAATGACCCGCTGGCCACGCCCGCGTACAACGGGCGCGAGCGTCTGCAGCGTATCGACCGCAACTGGGCGTACGAGGGCCAGCAGGCGCAGGATGACTGGGATCACTTCTGGCTGCTGCGTCCGGCCGGTCGCCTGACGACCTGGAACGTGCGGTAAGTCCGTTTCTGTAAAGACGATAGCCGAATCCTGCCGAGAAAGATCAACGGCCCCGGGTCGCATGGCCCGGGGCTGATTCTTTGCGCCCGCCCTTGTTCGGGTCAGCCAAACGGATACCGTTGCAGCGCCGCTGGAAGGATGAACAGCGGCCTCATCCATATGTTACTTCGATACTTTTCGTTCCGGGCGCGCCATCAGCCGTACATGGTGCGTCACAGCTACACGCATGAATTGCGGTCAGCGGCGACCTTCCCGCTGGCGGCGTCGCTGGCCGAAGGAGCGTTCACCGGCGTCGTCGCAGCCAAGAACTTCGATGCCCCCATCGTCCTGATGAGCGTCATCACAGCCGCCCCGATGTTCGGCAACATCATGGCGCTGTTCTGGTCGGAGCTGAGCGTCGGCCGGCGGAAAGTGCCGCTGGTTAACCTGCTCCAGTTCGGCGTCGTGCTGATGATCGCGTCGGTGGCGCTGACCGCCTACCTTCCGCCGTCAGTGGGTGGCTGGGTCTTCGCCAGCCAGATCATCGTCGCCCGCGTGCTGGCCAGCGGCATCGTCACGATCCGCTCGTCCATCTGGCGCAGCAACTATCCGCGAGAAATCCGCGGGCAGATCACCAGCCGGATCGCGGTCGTCGCGACGACGGCCCTGGCGCTGACCACCTTCGTCGGCAGCTACATGCTCGACCGCAACCCGCGGTCGTATGTCTACCTGTACCCGGCAGCCGCGCTGCTTGGGCTCATCGGCATCTATCAGTTCTCCCAGGTGCGCGTGCGCCGCGAGTCGGCGCTGCTGCGCAATGAACAGCAGGTGTACGCTCCGCGCCCCGAGAACGTCGCTCAGACCGACGAAGGCAATGTCCTCAACTACAACCCCGAAGCCGCGCGCTGGGGCTGGCATCGCGCGTTTGGACAGGCGTGGGAGATCCTCCGCGCCGACAAGGCCTTTCGCGATTACCAGCGGTGGCAGTTCGTCTCGGGCATGGCGTTCATGATGAGCACGCCGGCGCTGATCTTCATGGTCAGCAAGGAGATGACGGAGCAGGGGTCGGATTACCTGCTGGCGACGATCGTTGTGCAGATCATCCCGATGGTGACGGCGCTGTTGTGTACGCCGCTGTGGGCGCCGATTTTTGATCGGCTGCACATCACGCAGTTTCGCGTGTGGCAGGGATGGGTATCCCTGGTGGCGCTGACGACGTTGTACGCCGGGGCGCTGTGGGGCCTGAAGTTCGGCGATGGCAGCGGCGTGGCGCTGACGATCGTGGCGATCGCACAGGCGTTGATCGGCGTGACCAACGCCGGCGGCGCGCTGGCGTGGAACCTGGGGCACAACGACTTTGCGCCGCCGGGCAAGTCGTCGGTCTACATGGGCGTGCATGTCATGCTGACCGGCTTGCGCGGATCGATCGGGCCGTTTGTGGGAAGCTGGCTGTTTGCGATGCCGATGGTCGGGCGGCACATCTTCGGCATCTCGGTGCTGCTGATGACCATTGCGCTGATCGGATTCTGGCACATGACGCGGCAGATGCCGCGGCATCCGCGGCCGGAGCGGGCGGCGGGGTCGCCGTTGACGCCGCCGGGGCGTCGCCACGGCAGCCGGCTGCCCAAGCCGACGCCGCCGGTCGAGCGTCGCCAGCCCGGCCCGCACCGCCAGCATCCGACCACCCATGTTGACGAACGCTAACCATGGCCCCGGAGAGGTGTCTTTTTTGACATGAGCCAACCAGCGCGAATCCGGGCGGCGATGACCGCGTTCCTGCTGCTGGCGGCGGCGCCGGTTGTGGCCGACGATCTGGCAGATGCCAAGCGCGAAGTCGAGCGGGCCAATCGGGCCTGGGTCGATGCCGAAAGGGCTGTCGATCGGGCCGAAGCCGACGTCCGCCGGGCTCGCAGCGAGCGGCAGGAGGCCTACAACCGCACCCGCGAACTGCCCCACGCCATGGCGGTTGAGTCCGAGCGGGCGCGCGATGCCGCCAACAAGCTGGGGCAGATCGAGCGTGACATGCGCGCCCTGGCTTCGAATCTCGCGGAGATCCAGGGGCATGAGCAGACGATCCTCCGCTCGCTGGATGCCGTCGAGGCACGTCTGGACGCCGCCCGCCGCTACATCAGCGATTCGGAAGAGGCGGCCCGTATGGCGGTCTATGCAACGCCCGAGTACATCGAAGTCCGCACGCGCACCGACGCCGTCCGAGCGGAGATGGAAGCCGCCATTGCCCAAGCCACCGCACGCCTGGAGCAGACGCGCGTCTATGCCGATCTGCAGGCGCGCTATGCCGACGCGGAACGGCGGCTGTCGTTCACGCGCGATGCCTGGCCATATGACCGGCGTCGCATCGCCGAAGCCGAGGCGGACCTGGCGGCTGCGCAGTCAGCCATCCAGTCGCTGCGGCAGCAGTTCCTGAAGGATGACCCAGGCGTCAGCGAGGCTGAGACCCGCTACGGCCAGCACAAGGCGCTGCTGATCGAAACCGAGCGCCGCCTCATGGGTGATATGCTGGCGCGCAATCCCGACTATTCCCGCGCGCAAGCCGATCTTCAGGAGGCTGAGCGTACGCGGTCGCGCATCCAGTCCGATCTCAATGCAGTGCGTGCCGATGTGGGGCGCGTCCGCTCGCAGCTCCGCGATGCCGAGGGGGCGGCTGCGCACTGGTCCTCGATCATGCGGGCCAGCCAGGAGATGGCATTCCGCATCGATACCGATCTGCGCCGTGCGGAAGACTCGCTGCGGTATGCCGACGATGCCGTCCGTCGCGCGGAGCGGGACCTTCGCGATGCGGAGCGTCGCCGCGATGAAGCGCGCCGCCGGCTCGATCAAGCCCGGGCCCGCGAAGAAGAGGCAGCCCGCAGGACGCGCAAGAGCCCCGATCCGCCGCGTGTGAAGAGCAATTGAGGCGCATCGACCTCGCCAATCCCACTTGTGCATCGCCGCCTGATGGGCATATTGGGCGGGCATGTCAATCGAGAACGAGACGCTCACGCTTGAGTTTGATGGTGGATCGCGCGGCAATCCCGGGCCAGCCGCGGCGGGCGCGGTGGTGCGCGCCGCTGACGGCACGCCGCTGGTGACGATCGGCAAGTTTCTGGGGCGCGCCACCAACAACGTGGCGGAGTATCGGGGCCTGATCCTCGCGATGGAAAAGGCGCTGGAGCTGGGGGCGAAGCGCGTGGAGATCCGGGGGGACAGTGAGCTGATCGTGCGGCAGATGAACGGGCAATATCGCGTGAAAAGCCCGGACCTGCGGCCGCTATATGAGGCGGCGCAGTCGCTGCTGCGGAAGTTCGAGTCGGCATCGATCACACACAACCTGCGTCATCACAACACGCTGGCAGACCGGCTGGCCAATCTGGCGATGGACCGCAAGGCGGATGTGGAGGAGTTGCCTTAGCGGGCGATCGCGGCCCTGGCGCCAGTTGCTTCCAACGCGGAGTTCGCGGAGGGACGGGGAGGGCAACGGTGCGATCGGTTCGGCAGGCAATAGCCTGCCCTACGTCGGGTGCGCAAGCCATTTCAAAGGGGCATCCTTCGCTTCGCTCAGGATGGCGGCTCGGGGTGACCGCTGTGTTCAACACGCTATCGCGTGCCGTTGTTGGCTGCACGGGCGGGGGCGCCCGTGCCACGGGTGGGGTGTGGTGATGCCGTCACCGGTGGCACGGGCTGCCTGGGCGTGATGTCGTCAGGCCTGCGAGGCTTTGAGGGCCTGGTCGATGTCCGCGAGGATGTCGTCGACATCTTCAATGCCGATGCTCAGGCGGACGAACTCGGGGTTGACGCCGGTTTGCCGCTGCTCTTCCTCGCTGAGCTGCGAGTGCGTCGTGCTGGCGGGGTGGATGACCAGGCTCTTGGCGTCGCCGATGTTGGCCAGGTGGGACAGGAGCTTGCAGGCGCTGACGAAGCGCTTGCCGGCTTGCGCGCCGCCCTTGATGCCGAAGCCGAGGATCGCCCCCGCGCCCTTCGTGAGATACTTCTTCGCGTTGGCGTGGTCGCGATGCGATTCCAGGCCGGGGTAATTGACCCATTCGACGGCGGGGTGCTTCTCGAGGAAGCGGGCGACGGCCAGGGCGTTTTCGCAGTGCCGCGGCATGCGCAAGTGCAGCGTCTCCAGCCCCTGGAGGAACAGGAACGCCGCGAACGGCGACATCGCCGCGCCCGTATCGCGCAGCCAGTGCGTGCGGATGTGCAGGTTGTAAGCGATGTTGCCCAGCGGCCGCAGGGCCTCTTCGAAGACCACGCCGTGATAGCTGGGCGAGGGGGCGCAGAACTCCGGCCACTTCTCCGGATTGTCAGCCCACTTGAAGTTGCCCGAATCGACGATGGCTCCGCCGATGTGGACGCCGTGGCCGCCGATGAACTTGGTCGTCGAGTAGACGACGATGTCGATCCCGTGCTCGATCGGCCGGAACAGGGCGGGCGTCAGGATCGTGTTGTCGCAGATAACCGGCAAGCCGGCGGCATGGGCGGCATCGGCGACGGCACGGTAGTCCGGGACGTCGGTCTTGGGGTTGCCGATCGATTCCAGGAAGACGCAGCGGGTGTTCTTGTCCGCCAGCTTGGCGATCTGCTCAGGGTGGCGGGGGTCGAAGAACCGCACGTCGATCCCCAGTTGCTTGAACGTCTGGGTAAACAGCGTCCACGTGCCACCGTAGAGGGACGTGGCACTGATGAAGTTCTGGCCGGAATGGCAGATCGTCAGCACGGCGGCTGTAATGGCAGCCATGCCCGAGGCGAAGGTCAGGCCCGTCACGCCCCCGTCCAGCGCCGCCAGGCGCTTCTCCAGGACGTCGTTGGTCGGGTTCATCAGGCGGCTGTAGATGTTCCCGAACTCCTTGAGGCCAAAGAGGTTGGCCGCATGGTCGGCGTCGTTGAACAGGTACGAGGTCGTGGCGTAAATGGGCACGGCGCGGGCGTTGGTCGTGGGATCGACGCTCTGTCCGGCGTGCAGGGCGAGTGTGCCGAAGCGGTAGGAGGATTGATCGCTCATGGTCGTTTGGGTTGTGGAGTCCTGCTGATGCGTCCCGCTGCGCGAATCGCAGCGCCGCGCGGTACTTTAGTGGATTGGGGCAGCGATGGAAGTGCCGCGGGGGTTGTCGGCAGGTCAGCCGGCGGCTGGCGCGGGGCCGGTCGGGGGAGCAGACCTGTGCAAAAACCCCGGCAATTCCCGGGGGAATGGGCGAGGATGGCGAGTTTCGCCCCCGCTCGATGCGGTATCGGGCGTAAAATTGGCGGCTTGGGTTCCGGCGGCCGGGTCAGCGGCGCCGGGGAGCGCGAGATTCGCGACCGGGACCGGTCGTGTGCGATAGTCAGGCGATGCCGATCTCGGTATACTCGCCGTGCGATTTTCACAGCAGGAAAGGAACAGCACCCTTGGCGACAGCGAAGACAGCAACACTCACGTATGACGGCAAGACGATTGAGCTGCCGATCGTGGAGGGAACCGAAGGCGAGCGGGCGATTGACATTCGCGAGCTGCGGGCCAAGACCGGCCTGATCACGCTGGATCCGGCCTTCGGCAATACCGGAGCCTGCACCAGCGCCATCACCTTCATCGACGGCGAGAAAGGCATCCTGCGGTACCGGGGCATCCCGATCGAGCAGCTTGCGGAGCACTCGACGTTCATCGAGACCGCCTGGCTGCTGATCTTCGGTCGCCTGCCGAACCGGGAGGAGTACCTGCGCTTCCGGGCACGGCTGACGCAGAACGCGCACCTGCACGAAGACTTCAAGCACCACTTCCAGGGCTTCCCGGTCAATGCGCCGCCGATGGCGATGCTGTCGGCGATGGTGAACACGCTGTCGTGCTTCCACCAGAAGTTCCTGCAGCTCGACACTGAGGAAAGCTTCGAGGAAGCCGCCGCCCGGCTGATCAGCAAGGTGCGGACGATCGCAGCCTATTCGTACCGCCAGTCGGTGGGTCTCCCGTTCATCTACCCCGATCCCAAGCTGCGGTACGTCGCCAACTTCCTGCACATGATGTTCTCGATGCCGTACGAGCAGTACGTCGTCGATCCGGACGTCGATCGGGCGCTGAACATGATCCTGATCCTGCACGCCGATCACGAGCAGAACTGCTCGACGTCGACCGTGCGCGTGGTCGGCTCCAGCGAGGCGAACCTGTTCGCCTCGTGCTCAGCCGGCATCAGCGCCCTGTGGGGCCCGCTGCATGGCGGAGCCAACGTCGCCGTGCTTGAGCAGCTCCAGATGATCCACGACGGCGGGCTGACGCCCGAGCAGGTCATCGCCAAGGCCAAGGACAAGAACGACCCGTTCAAGCTGATGGGCTTCGGGCACCGCGTGTACAAGAACTTCGACCCGCGTGCCAAGATCCTCAAGGAAGCGGCTCACAAGGTGCTCAACAAGCTGGGCGTGCACGATCCGCTGCTGGACATCGCCCTCAAGGTCGAGGAGCTGGCCCTGAAGGATCAGTACTTCGTCGAGCGCAAGCTGTATCCGAACGTGGATTTCTACAGCGGCATCATCATGAAGGCGATCGGCATCCCTGTGAACATGTTCACGGTGATGTTCTCGATCGGCCGCATGCCCGGCTGGATCGCCCACTGGAAGGAGCAGCACGACGACAAGACCAGCCGCATCGCGCGTCCGCGGCAGATCTACGTCGGCCCGACGGTGCAGAACTACGTCCCGATGAGCGAGCGCGACTGACGCGGCAGGGCATGCCCCGCCGGCTCAGAACGCGGCAGCAAACCGGGCGACAGATCGGAAAGAGCAACCTCGGCAGCATTCAGTGTTGCCGAGGTTTTTTGTGCGCTGATCGGAATGAGTCGCCTGCTTAAGCAAGAGCATCGGCCCGCATCCAAACGCGGGGTTCGCGGAGCGATGCGCGGAGGACGCAGGAGGCGAAGCGATGGGGGACACGCTATTGCGTGCCCCCGCGGGCAGTGTGATCCGTCAAGGCGGCCCCTACGATTGCTGGAAGAGGGCATGCAGGAAACCCATCGTAGGACAGACTACTGCCTGCCCCGCGCGCCGGAGTGATCTTCAGCGGCAGGCAGATCGCCTGCTCGACATCGCGCTGACCTGGTGTAGCCTCGCCTGACGACGCGGGCCAGGATGCCGCCACGGATGCATACATTCCCGGACAATCTCAGATCACCAAGCAAAATCGCGGGGCGCCGAAGCCGTGTCGCTTGGGCGCCCCGCGATCGTTGGTTCAGGCCGTGATCTGCCAGTTACCGCACCGCAGCCGCGGGCTGGTTGGCGGCGGCGTCCTGCCGGGCCTTCTCACGCAGCTCGCGGTACTCGGCGTTGTTCTGGTCCAGCCGGAAGTTGCGGGTCAACAGGTTGCCCTGGGCATCGACCAGCAGGATGAACCGCTCGCGACGCGCATCCTCGCGGATGTCGACGATCGTGACGCCGGTCGTGAAGTCAACCTGAACGTTGTTCTTCACGCGTACGCCGCCGATCATGTCGCCGGGCTGGAGGTTCTGGAAGATCTCCGACTGCCAGATGCCGTTCTCCCACTTGAACACCTCGAAGTTGACCGAGTTGGTATTGGGCCGCGTGCTGTAGACGAAGTAGCGGACCAGCGAGTCCAGGCCGACCGGCTGGCTCCACTGGCTCCATTCGCTGGTCAGCGCGAACTGCTCGGTCAGATTCTCCGGGCGGGAGACGTTGAACAGACCGTAGATCGGGTTCTGCATCTTGTAGCGGACGCGATAGCGATAGGTCTTGCCGGATTGGACCGTGTCGTCATGCACCCAGATCTCGACATCGGGGGTCAGGTCCGACGGGCGGAACTGGCGCGTGACTTCCTCGGGGATCTCGACCAGAACTGTCTGATCCGGCCGCCCGCGCATGGCGGGCATGGCATCCATCGGCGGGTACTCGTCGAACGCAGGATCATAAACCTCGCCGCGCGGCCCGCGGACCTGCGGATAAACGACCGTGCCGTCAAGGGAAGAAGCCGGGCGCTCCAGGTCCCGCGGAGCGAAAGAGGGCTCGCGATCACGGCGGCGCGGGGTCGTGCGGCCGGGGCGCTCGCTGTCGCGCTGCTGCTGTTGCAGCTGGCGACGTTCAGCCGCTTCGCGCTGGCGGCGGGCGCGCTCGTCCTGCTGCAGTTGCTGCTGGCGGATGCGCTCCTGCTCGTCGACGACGGGCAGGACGTCCTGCGGCTCGGGATCACCGGGCTTGCGCCAGGTCGTGCCGCGGAGCACGGGATAGAACGGCGGCTTGAGGATCAGCGGCGCGTTCTGCGAGGCCCAATCGATGTAAGCAAAGGCGTCTTCGCGGTTGGTGCCGTCCGGCAGGGGCGGCAGGGGGTTGATCGCCAGCGGCGGGACGGTCGTGCGATTGCCCCACGTGCCGTCAGGCAGGCGCTCTTCCCGCTCGACTTCGATTCGCAGGAAGATGGTCGTGGAGTTGGGCGCGACCTGGAACATCCGGGCATCGGCGAACGCCTTGGCGACTTCCTGCATGGGGATGACCGCCCGCAGCGAGACCCAGACCTTGTCGACCTGCTGGACGTTGGCGCCGGGGTTGGCGGGGTCGAACGTCGGCATAGCCGGAGCGCCCTGGTTCCCGGGCTGGAGGACCGGCGTAGCGACCGGCGGCACAGCGACGAGGCTGCGGCCCTTGTCGATGGCCTGTTCCTGCGTCGGCTGGCCTTCAACATGCTTGTAGGCGATCTGCGGGCTGGGGAGCGTCGGCAGGGACTCGACGAAGATCTGCTCCTGCGGGCCGCGACGTTCGTCGCGCTGCGGCGCCGTGTCGGGCGTCGGCAGCAGGACGGCGAACATCATGTCGCGATAGACGCTGGGCTGCTTGCCCTGCCAGTCCATGAGCTGGGCGAAGGCCTCGTCCAGGCGCGGGACGTCGACATCGGGCTTCTGCGGGTTGTCGATGGCCTGCTTCAGCTTGTTGGCGATGTTGTCCCGGACGTACCGGTCGACCTCGCCAAGCGTGAGGTCATCGCGCGAGCCGACGCGGACCGTGACGGGCGGCGTGATGACGTACGCCCACACGACCCACAACAGGAACAGCCCGCCGAGCCCCAGGGCGATCCACTCGACGTTCTTCTCAAGAAACTCTGTGAACTTCTGCATGTTCAGCCCATCCGCTAGGGGAACGGGAATCAGCCGGCATCAGCCCGGCTGGTGTTGGTCCAGATCAATAACCGCGGCCGAAACTGGTCGCCCCGCCCATCTGCGATCGGCGGGTCGGGATGCCCAGCTTCTCGCGGACGGGGTCGGGCATGAGGTCGACCGTCCAGGCACGGAAGAAGAGCATCTCCATGTCCAGGTCCAGCTTGAAGACGGGCGTCTTGCCGTAGACGTACCCGGCAAGCTGCTGCGCGGCTGCATCGACCGACTCGATCCGCATCCCGCGGATGTAGATGAATCGGTTGCGGCCGAACTCCTGCAGCAGCACAGGATAGCGATTGGCATCGGCGATCAGCGACACGCGGAAATGCACGACATCGTACATGTCATTGGAAATCCGGCCGGTGATCGAGCGATCGTACGCCTTGGGCAGCGGCTTGGTCGGATCAAGCGCGGACGTGGCTACGGGGGTCGGAGGCGTTTCCTCGTAGTAATCGTAGTAAGAGTCCGGCGTGTCGGTGGATGGCGCGGCACGTCCCGGCAGGACGTACGGATTCTCCGGGAACTCGATCTTGATCAGGTGCTTGACGACCGAGTTGGTGACGTCGGAGGCGTCGGCATTGGCATCGGCGATCGCCTGGGCGACGTTGGCCTGGATCCAGATGCCGAGCTGGGCGAACCACATCTCCTCAGCCGTGGGGGCACGGCCGCTGCCCTCGAACGCCTGATGCCAGGTCAGGGCATCGGGCTCGACGTAGATCTTCAACTGGCGGGCACGCTCGTGAATCATGTCCGAGCGGACATGGACGACGGCCTGCTGATAGGCGGCACGCACAGCCGGCTCGGTGGTTTCGCCGCGACCGGTGGCGTGGATCTGCCGCTCGTAGACGTCGGTCCAGAGGCGATCTTCGGCATCCTTAATTTCTTCGGGTGTGGGGGGCAGGCCGCCGTGGAGAATGTCCCGCGTGATCTGCCGCGGCTTGACGACTTCGTTGTAAAGCCGGCGGAAGTCGAACGCATAGGTGTTGCTCGGCGGGTCGGGTAAGGCGCCTTCGACCAGGATCGGCTGGCGGTTCAGCTCGATGGCGTGGGCAAGCATCTCCTGGGCGCTCTGCTGGACCTGGGTCCGCAGGGTTTCGCCGACTTCGATGGTGCCCTCATTGGGGAAGTGCGTCAGCGGCTGGGGCTGGCCCTGGGGCGTCGGCGCCGGCATGACGCGCGGCTTGGTCAGCAGGCTGTTGATCGACGTCGCCGTCCTGACCGACTGCTGCGCCTGCTCTTCCATCGACTTCACATAGGGGTTGATGAACCAGAACAGCGAGCTGATGGCGATCAGGGATATGACGCCGAGGATGATGCTCACGAGGTTGTTCTTAACGATATCCATGGTGCGCTTTCCAGATGGCGGTTGTCACCGGTGCCGGAGGAACCGGCGTCATTCCTGCGGGTGCGTTGTTTCGCCGGGGATGTCCATGACCACGGCGAAGACGACGCGGAACGCCATGTCCTTGCCCATCGGCTCACCCGTGTGCGGGTCGATGACCTGAGTGTCATTGACCGCGCCGGGCAGGCGGCCGGGCCGCTGGGCTCCGGGCCGACGCGGCGCTTCGAAGAACCCGCCGCGGGGACCGCCAACGACGTTGGGCTGCTGCTGCGGGACGTCGCCCGACTGCAGCGCCTGGAGATTCTGGTAGGCGGTCATGATCTTGGCGCGAATGTCGGCACTCTCCTCAACCGAGCGGGCCTGCACGAGCACCGCCTTGGCGACGTAGTACTCGCGGTCGCCGCGGTTTTCCGCGGTGATGCTCTTGAGGTGATTGACCAGGGTTTGCTCGATCAGGTTGTAACCCTGGGCGTTGGGGGTGGTGCCGGTGACGGTCACCAGCAGGCCCCGCTTGGTCTCGCCGGGCGCCGCCATGGCCTGGCCGTCGGGAGATTCCGGCGTCATCGCCGCGGGCGTGCCAAAGGAGCTGCCTGCTCCCCAGCCGCCGGTGCGCGTCCGCGTCTGCTGATTGCCGGTGAGGCGAAGCACCTCGGACGTGAAATCCTGGTCGTTCTTGCTCAGCAGGGCCGTCATGTCCGGCATGTACTGCATCTCGATGGAATCGATGAGTACCTGCTGCCGCTGATGACGGGGGATCTGCTTGAGCTGTTCGACCGACGCTGTGGCTGGATCGAGATTGGGCTTGGGAAGGGCGCTGTGGATGTCGTTGTTGATGTCCAGCCACAGCGAGCGGTAATGCGCCAGCCCGAAGACGTTGGCGATCTGCTGACGATCGCCCTGGCCGGACTGTTCCACCTGCGACCAGCGCGTATCCAGCCGCTGGCCGGTCGAGAGGGTGTTCTGGTTTTCCTGGCGGATACTGGCGTTGAGGGCGTAGGGGTTCTCGTGCATGGCCCACATCGCGCCGTAGGCCATCACCGGCGCCGCGACGAAACACGCAGCCGCGGCGGCGAACCACTTGGTCTTTTCCTTCCACATCTTGGCCCGCTGGATGGCGCGGGGCAGCAGCGAGCTGGTGATCTTTGCATCACCCATCGCCTGCACGGCCAAGCCGTAGGCGCCCGCCATCGACAGGACGTGGTCGTTGAAGGTCGTCGCCAGCTTCGGATCGGCCGGCGCGCCGGCTGCGAACCGGTCGAGCTTGATCACATCAAGCTGCAGGTTCTGCTGCAGATACTTCTGCAGTGTTGGCATGCGGAAGGTGCCACCGACGGCGATCACGCGCTGGATCTGCGATTCGCGGTGGACCGAGGCATAGAAGCCGATCGACCGCTGAATCTCGCTGACCAGATCGGCGAAAACCGGCCGCATGGCCTGGAAGATCTGGCGGGCGTACTTGCTGGTCGCCGCGTTGCGCTTGAGGTCTTCAGCCTTGGCGAAGTTGAGCTTGAAGGCTTTGACCAGCGCCTCGGTGAAGGCGTTGCCGCCGATCGGGATTGATCGCAGCCAGACGGTTTCGCCGTCGGCGATGATCAGATCGGTGTTCTCGGCGCCCAGGTCGATCGTCATCGTCGCGCCCTTGAACCGGCCGTCGTGGTACATGGCGTTGTAGACGGCCAGCGGGTTCATCTGCACGACCTGCACGTTGAGATCGACGTCAGTGAACTGCTTGATGTGGGCGTTGATCAGCTCCTTGCGCATCGCAAAGATGCCGACCTCGACATCGGGCGAGTCAGGTTCGCGGAAAAGCTGATAGCTCCACTCGACATCATCCAGCGGGAAGGGGATCTGCTGAATGGCTTCGAAGCGGACGATCTCGGGGATCTTCTTCTCGTCAACGGGCGGGAGCTTGATGAAGCGGGCGAAGCTTTGCTGGCCGGAGACGCTGATCGCGACAGCCGCGCCCTTCACCGAGTGACGCTCGACGAAGTTCGCAAGTGCCGATTGCACCAGCGAATCGCGATTGTCACCGGCGTTGGAAAGGACCTGCTCATGCTCGATGTACTCGAAGTCGGCAACGACCAGTTGCCCATTCTCCCGAGCCAGTTTGACAGCCTTGAGTGCACCGTTTCCGATGTCGATGCCCCAGGCAAAACGGGGGGATGCCATTGATTGACTCCTCGGCCTCGCACGCATCATCCACCAGAGGCGGCCTCCGGGGAGGCGGTGGACGACTGCGGCCGCAAATTTGCATTATGGGAGAGGATCCGCGCTGCTGGTGGACGACTCCCGGGTGCTGACTCTATCTATGGTGTACCGTCTGGGGTGCATCAGTTCAACCTTCGCATTGCTTTGCCAACACGCCTAAGTTATCAGACGGCGATGATTAACGTAGGGTTCGTCGGTTGGAACAGGGCCGTTTGATGACCGGTTTTTACCTGCACATCCTTGGCTGCAAGGTCAATCAGTACGAAGGCGCGCAGATCGCGGCGCTGCTGCGATCCCGCGGGCTGAAGCCGGTCTCGCCGGAAACCGCCGATCTGCACGTCATTCACACCTGCAGTGTGACGGTTCAGGCTGCCGCAAGCAGCCGACAGGCCGTCCGCCGCGCCACGCGCCTTCCGGTGCTCCAGCCGGCTGGGTCAGCCGACGACGCCAATCAACCGGCTGCCGCGATGCATCTGTGTCAATCCATCCATGCCTCCGCGAAGCCGAACGGGCGGCCGAGGGTCGTTGTGACCGGCTGCTGGGCGACCAGCGATCCGAAGGAGGCAGAGCGGATTCCCGGCGTCGATGCCGTCATCGGCCATCACCAGGATGTCGCGGAGACGCTTAACCGCCTGTTGGATCAATGGCTGGGCGAAAACGCCCCAGCCGATGCAGCCAGCCTTCACGCTGCAAACGGCAGTGACGCGTCGCGCGGAGCCAGCGGGGATGACGGATGGATGATCGACGGCGTGCGTTCCAGCCCCCGCGCCACAACAATAATCAGTAAATCACCCCCCGGCGCGAGCGTCAAGGAAAATCCAGCCTCCGCAGCCGCCGGGACCCACACCCTGCCGATCCTGGATTCGCGCTTCGACGGCCATCAGCGGGCGTTCGTCAAAATCCAGGACGGCTGCGACGCACATTGCACCTACTGCATCATCCCGCGCCTGCGGCCGGGCGTGTGGAGCAAGCCGGTCGAGCAGGTTGTCCGCGAGGTGCGGCAGCTCGTCGATGCCGGGCATCAGGAGATCGTGCTGACCGGGATCTTCCTGGGCGCCTACGGACAGGAAACGGCGCTTCGCCGCCGGCAGGACCAGCCAACGGCTCATCGCCTGGCGGCGGTGGCCCGGGCCATCTGCGAGGGCGTGCCCGACCTGCGCCGGTTGCGCTTCAGCAGCCTCGAACCGGGCGATCTGACAGCCGATGTCCTGGCCGCATTGCGCGATCTGCCGCAGGTCGTTCCCCATTTTCACCTGCCGTTGCAGAGCGGATCCGAACGCCTGCTGCGGCGGATGAACCGACAGTACACGCGCGATCAGTTCCTGCATCTGCTGGACCTGGTTCATCAGGCGTTTGACCGGCCGGCCCTGACGACCGACATCATCTGCGGTTTCCCCGGTGAGACGGAGGAGGATTTCCAGCAGACGCTCGACGTGGTCGATCGCGCGGGATTCATCCACATCCACGCGTTCGCCTTCTCGCCGCGACCGGGAACGGCTGCGGCGCGGTGGACGCGGCAGTTCGTCGATCCCGCAGTCACCAACGAGCGGATCCATCAACTCCGCAGCCGCGCCAAAGCGCACAGCCTTTCGTTCCGCCGGCAGTTCCTCGGCGATGTCGTCGAAGTCCTGACCGAGCGGCCGCGCGACGGCCAGCCGATGCGCCATGGTCGATGCCCGCGGTATTTCAGCGTACAGTTTCAGCCGCGCCGGCCGGTGAGGACCGGCGAAGCCGTGCAACTTCGCATCGAGCAGGTCACGGCTGATGCGACCATCGGCTCGATGCTGGAGGATGGGCAATGATCAGTGTGGTGCAGCGGGTAACGCGCGGTGCGGTCGACGTCGACGGCAAGACCGTCGGCAGCATCGACGCCGGCATGGTAGCGCTGGTCGCGGTGATGAAGGGCGACACCGATGCAGACGTGCAGTGGATGGCCGACAAGCTCTCGACCATCCGCATGTTTCGCAGCGCCGAGGGCGAGAAGCATTTTGACCTGGATGTAAGGCAGGCGGGGGGATCGATCCTGCTGGTCAGCCAGTTCACGCTGGCTGCCGATACGCGCCGCGGCCGCCGGCCGAGCTTCGACCCGGCTGCGCCGCCGGAGCAGGCCCGCGCGCTGTTCGATGCGCTCGTGCGCGCCGTCGCTGAGCGCGGCATCTCCGTGGCGACCGGTCAATTCGCAGCCGACATGAAGGTATCGCTGATCAACGACGGCCCGGTGACGTTCATCGTCAACTCGAAGCAACCTTAATCGGCGCCGCGTCTTACGCCTTTTCGATCGCGCGCATGAACTGCGCAAACTGCGGCACGCTCTGCTCCGGCTCGGGCGCCTGCTGGAACCATCGACGCTCGGTTTCCAGGGACCACCACCCGTCGTAACCGACCGCCCGTGCCGCCGCGACGCATCGCGCGATCGGCAGTACGCCTTCGCCCAGCAGCCGCGGGACGCGGTTCTCTCCTTCGACGGCGCAATCCTTCACATGGATGTGAGACAGGTACGGTTGGAGCCGCTCGGCTGTGCGCTCGGGGGCTTCGCCTTTCATGAACGGATGCTGGATGTCCCACAGCACGCCGACTTCGTCGGGCGTCAGCTCGTGGATCAGCTCCAGCACCTCATCCGAGGTAACCCAGTCATCGTGCGTTTCGAGGACGGGCTTGCAGCCGTGGGAGCGGCAGATCTTGCTGATTTGGCGGAGATGGCGTTCGGCTAGCGCGCGGCCTTCTTCGCGGCTCATTCCCTTGGCGATGTGGCCGCCGAAGATGCGGATGAGCGGCGTGCCCGTCCGGCTGGCCAGTTGCGCGTAACGCTGGCATTCCTCAAGGCAGGCGTTCCACTTCTGCGTGTCGACCGTGGTCAGTCCGACCGACGTATTGAGGCAGGGCATGGCCAGTCCGCGATCGCGCAGGCGGGCGAGCGTCTTTTCCAGATCGGTGGTAAAGGCCGGGATCGTCGTGATATCCAGATCCGGGCCGATGCCCCGGAAGTCGACCCCCTGAATGCCGGCTGACGCGCAGCCATCGATGATCTGATCCAATGTCCAGTCCGGACATGCAAGTGTGCAAACGCAGAGCTTCATGCTCGGCATTATGCACATGCGTGCGATGGTGTCACACCGTCAGCCGATGACAAACCACCTGTGTGCGGCGACAATCACGCCCATGCCGCTGCCGATCCTGCCCGATGTGCCCGCACCCGTCGACCTGCTGCGCTTGTTCCATCAGACGGAACTGCAGTGGGCTCGGCAGATCGCGCAGGAGGCCACGCTCGAGTCCGGGACAGCCATCTACAGCCCCGATGTGCCTGACTTTGCCGAGGCCAATGCCCTGCATGACGTGGCGATGCCGCCGGGCGTGACGGCCAGCCAGGCGCTCGACGAAGCCGAGCGGTTCTACGCCGATCAGGGCACTCGCCTTCACGCCTGTATCCTCAATCCGGCTGCCCCAGCCGACACGCGGGACGCCATCACAGCCGAACTGCAGCGGCGCGCCTGGCAGCGGCGGCAGTTCGACGTGATGCACACCTCATCCCCGCGACTGCCCGATCACCCGCCGCATGAGGGGCTGAAGATTATCCCCGCCCGCGCGTCGTTCCGGCACACGCGGCAGCTCATCGAGCAGATGATCGCGGAGATCGGCGGGCCAGCCGTCGCCGAAGCCTGGATGCTCCGCTACGACGATCCACACTACGACGCGCTGATCGCGATCCGCGATGGGCGGACGATTGCGCATGTGGGCGTGCTGGCGGTAGGGGAGATCGGGCGGATTGATGACCTGTTTGTCGCGCCCGATGCACGCGGGCAGGGCATCGGCTGGGTGATGCTGTACAGGGCGATCGACCTGTGCCTGCGGTCTGTCTATCGGCATGTGATGCTGAGCGTCGCGCCGGACCACGAGCAGGCGATCGGCATGTACCGCCGCTGCGGTTTCGAGCGGATCGGCCAGTTTACTTCGTGGCGCCGGCCGTCGATGTGAGGGGGCTGCCCGACGGCAATCAGAGCAGGATGAGGCTGGCGAGCATCAGCAGCGTGAAAAAGCCGACGACGTCTGTGATCGATGTGGCAAAGATCGTCGCACTCTGCGCCGGGTCGAACCCCAGGCGGTGCATGATCAGCGGAATGGCTGAGCCGGCGATACAGGCCAGCGTCATGTTGGCTGCCAGCGCGAAACCGACCACCAGGCCGAAGCGGATATTCTCCCCCGAGGCCATATCGGTCCAGTGCGCCACCGCCGCGATGAGGCCCGTCAATCCGCCCAGCAGCGCGCCATTGGCGAATCCGACCGTCGCCTCGCGCCGGATCACATGCCGCAGCAGCTTGCGATCGATGCGACCGACCGCCAAGCCGCGGATCGTCACAGCCATCGCCTGCGCGCTGGCATTGCCACCCATGCCCGCGATGATCGGCATATAGGCTGCCAGAATCGCAAGCCGCTCGATCGTCCCCTCAAAGACCCCGACCACCGACGCCGCCACAAACGCCGTCCCCAGGTTCACGATCAGCCACAGCACCCGCTTGCGGAAGCTGAAGAACCAGGTGCTCGTCAGGCGCTCTTCACCACCGGCACCGAACAGCTTCTGCACGTCTTCGGTGGCTTCTTCTTCCAGGACGTCGACCACGTCGTCGACCGTGATCAGCCCGACCAGGCGATGGCGGTCGTCGATGACGGGCATCGCCAGGTAGCCGTTGCGGCGCATCAGGCGGGCCACTTCCTCCTGGTCCTGATCGGTGCGCACCGAGTCAACCGTCGTCCGCATGATTCGGCTCAGCCGCGTGTCCGGGCGGGCGAGGATCAGGTCGCGCATCGACACCACGCCCACGAGGTGGCGATGGTCGTCGACGACATAGACGTAATACATCTGCTCGAGCTGTTCGCTGAGGCGGCGCAGCTCGGCGATGGCCTGTTCAACGGTGAGGGTCTCGGCCAGGGCCGTGACCTCCGTCGTCATGATGCCGCCGGCGGTGTCCGGCGGGTAATGCTCCAGCGCCCGCACCTCCGCCGCGTCAGCCGGGTCCATCTCCGCGACGATCTGATCGCGCAGCGGGCGGGGGACATACTGCAGGATGTCCACCCGGTCGTCCGGGCTCATCGCCTGGAGGACCATCGCCGCCTCGGTCGCCTCCATGTCGGCGATAACGGTGGCCGCCAGCGCCGGATCCATCTCAGCCACGATCTGGCCGGCGGTGATCGGGTCGAGGTACTCGACCACGTCGGCTGCATGGTCGGTCTTCAGGCCCTCCAGCACCTCCGCGCCGTCGGATGCGGGGATGTCCTCGATGCGCGCAGCCACCTCAGCCGGAGGCGCCTCTTCATGCGGAACTTCCTCGGCAATCGCCGTGGCGTCCGCCTGCGTCTCCGGTTCGCTCTGGGCCGATGGATCGTTACGAGGATCAGTCATTCCAGCGGAGCATACCAGATCAGCGTGACCTGCTCCTTCACCAGGTCATGGTTTGTGTTATGGAGCGTATCGATGCCGCCCAATTCGAATCCACACTTCAACAGAAGCTGGTTGCCCGGGCTGTTGTTGGTGCGACACTGGCAGCGGATGGCGCGCATCTGCCGCTGGCGGGCCAGTTGCACCAACTGGAACACCAGCCCCGTCGCCAGTCCCTGCCGGCGGGATTCGTAGTCCACGCGCAATTCGACGATCTGCGCGATGCGCAGTGCGGGGTCCATCCGGGCCAGCAGCAGGGCGGCGATCTGATTGCGGTGTGCCGCGACCAGCGCAACGCCCTCATCCATGCCCGTGGCGATCTGCCGCGCCAGGAAGCGCGACTTGTCGCTCATGCGGTTGGGCTCGATGAGCTTCTGGCGAAGCGGCCGCATCGACACATCCCACCGACGCGACAGCCCCTCGCCTTCCTGGTTCACATGCAGGTAATCGGTGGACTCGATCGTGGCGTCGATCTCGTCCAGCAGGTCCAGGTCCTCCGGCTGCAGCGGGCGGATGAGCATGGCCATAATGTACCAGCAGAGGCGACCGGTTGTCAGGCCGTCGGCGACGATCTTCCGTCCGTCGCGATGCGCCCCGCCGGCGGCTGCAACTTCGCACCGGCTCGGGTGTATCACATAAGGCAACGGTATTGACGATCCGGGAACGGAAGGTCAACATTACCGGACGTCGGTTATGGATGATCGGCGCTTCGTCGGAACTTTTCCAACCTGCATTCGTCCAACCCCATGTCGAGCCTGAGCGGTGCACAGTACGGTGCGGATTTGCCCGCTGATTCGGCGGCAGACGCCCGACAGGAGTCGGACCTGCTCCGCAAGGCCCGCACGGGTGATCGGTTTGCCTATGGGCAGATCGTTCGCCTGTATCAGGACCGGATTTACAACGCCATGCTCCGCATGGTCGGAGATCGCGACGAAGCCCGCGAACTGACACAGGAGACGTTTACTCGCGGACTGCAGAAGATCGATACGTTCCGCGGCGAGGCCAGCGCCTATACGTGGCTGTTCCGGATCGCCATGAACCTGGCGATCAGCCAGTTGCGGCGCGTCAAGCGGCGGCGGGTGTTCAGCCTGGATGGCTCGGACAGCCCAACCCCGCGACGCGACGACCAGGCCGCCTCGCTGCTGCATCGCATCGAGCAGCAGCGTCAGCCGGCGCCGGATGAGCGCCTCGAGGCCCGCGAGCGGGCCGAACAGGTCCTGGCGGCGCTGGGACGGCTGGACCCGGAATACCGGGCTGTGCTGGTCATGCGGGACATTGAAGGATTCGACTACCAGCAGATGGCGGATCTGCTGTCGCTGCCGCTGGGCACGCTCAAGAGCCGGTTGTTCCGTGCTCGCGTCGCCCTGCGTGATGAGCTGCTCGATTACATGCGTTAGCCGTCGCGTCAGTGGTTTGTGAAGCTGCGATGTCTCAAGACAAGGAAAACATCCAGGCCCGGCTGGCTGAGTACGTCGAAGGGACGCTCGATGCGGCCGGCCGCGCCGAGATCGAGCGGCATCTGCAGGCCAATCCCGAGCATCGCCAGCTCATGGCCGACCTCATCGAAGCCAAGACCACGCTCGCCAATCTGCCGCGCGAACGCGCGCCCGCCGATCTGGTTGAGATGCTCCAGGGGCAACTGGAGCGCGCCGTGCTGCTCGAAGGCGATCTCACAGAGACCAGCCGGCCGCTGCGCCTGCGCCGATGGCCGCAGGCGCTGGCGGTGGCTGCCATCCTCGCCCTGGCCATCGGTTTGGGGCTGGTTGTTTACGTAACCTTGCCGCCGCAGCATCCGAGCGGATTCACGATCGTCGAGCGCGAAGTCCCAATGCTCGGCGTCGCGCCGCCCGATGCGCTGGTCGACGCGGCCCAGCCGGCGCCCACCCCGGCTACGGGCGGGGATGGGCCGACGGAGACGCGCGTCGCGGCCGCTCCGCCGTCGCCCCAGCCGCCCGCTGCTCCCGTGATGACGCAGGCTGTCCCGCAGAGGCTGGCACAGACGCCGGCGCCCGCTCAGCCGGCGCCGCTGCCGCTGCCGCTGGCGTCGCTGATGCCGTTTGGCATCGGCCAGCGCCTGGCTGAGTCCATCGCGCCGAAGGACGAGGTCGTCATCGTGATGGCGGGGGCTGATCCGCATGTGGCTGACGATCGCGTCGTGGCGCTTTTCCTCCAGCAGAACGTGCAGTGGGAGCGCATCGGCCAGCCGGCGATGGTTGTCTCGTCCGTGGCGGATCGATCAGCTGTTGCACCGGCTGTTTCTGACAACGCCCGCGGCATCGAGGCTGACGCGACCGCCGCCCGCCCCGAACAGGAGCCGGTGACGCGCTCGCGTGCCGCGGGCGAATCGGCTGTAGGGGAGGCTCCAGCCGCCGACGCCCTCGCGGTCCAGGCTGCCAAGGAGCCATCCAACCAGGCAGCCACTCCGCCGCCGGCCCTCGTCCAGGCGCAGAACGGCTATCTGGTCCGCGGCCTGACACGCCAGCAGGCAGCCGAGCTGCTGCAATCGCTGTCCAGCGAAGGGTCGCTGCAGATGCAGCAGGTCTACAACTGGTACGGCGATGCCCTCGTCGCAACCAACGCCATGCCGCCGGATCAGCTTGAGATGGGCCGGCTTCTGCAGGAAGACGCTCGCCGCCAGACCGAGCCGCGCGAGGCGGAACGCCTCGAGAGCGAAATTGCCCCTCAGCGGCAACCAACTGCGGACAACCAGCAAGCCGAGATGGCCCAGCAACTGAAGCGCACCGACGGGCCAACGGCTCCGATCGCAGCGGGCGAGACAATCGAGATCGTCGTCGATGAGCTGGTTGGCCCCGGCGTAACGCCGGCCGTTCAGCAGCAGGTGGATGCGCGGGGACGCGTCAAGCTCCAGATGATCCCCGACCCTGTCCAGGCTGAGGGGCTGACGCCGGCGGAGCTGGAGCAGCAGATCGCGGCGCAGTATCGCGATCTGGCGCTGATCGACGCACCGACGGTGCGTGTCCGCCGGCTGAGCGATGCAGCGGTGGCTGAGGGCCAGGATCGCGTTAACCTCTTCATCGTCGTTCAGAATCCGCCTGCGCCGCCCGCAGCCGATGCCGTGACGGACCAGCAGCCGCCGGCGGACGCCCAGCCGGTTCCCGAGCCGTAGTCCCGCACACGGCGGCTGACGATCGCGTACAATCCCCAGCCTGATGAAAATCGGATCTGTCGAGATTGCCGCACCTTTCTGCCAGGCCGGGTTGGCTGGCTACAGCGATCGCGCGATGCGCCTGGTCGCCCGCCGCCGCGGCTGCGCCTATGCCGTGACCGAGGCGCTGCTCGACACCATCCTGCTGTCGGGCGGCATGGGACTGAAAAAGTCGATCGACATCAACGACGAAGATCATCCCATCGCCGGACAGATCATCGGCAGCGAAGCCGATTCGATGGCGCGGGCAGCCGTCATCCTTGCCGAGCATGGGTATGACGTGATCGACCTGAACTTCGCCTGTCCGGTGAAGAAGATCAAAAACCGGGCGCGCGGCGGGCACATGCTGCGCGACCTGCCGCGGGCGATCGAGATTCTCAAGGCTGTCCGCGATGCGCTGCCCGTGCACGTGCCGACAACAATCAGCCTGCGCCGGGCGTTTGACGATTCGCCGGAATCGACCGAGCAGTTTGACCGGATCGTCGAGCTGGCCTGGGAGTACGGCTACAGCGCCGTGCGCGTCCATGGCCGGACGGTCGAGCAGAAATACCTGGGCCGCGCGACGTGGGACGTCCTGCGGCAGCTCAAGCAGCGTTACCCCGATCGCGTTATCCTCGGCAGCGGTGACGTGTTCTGCGCTGAGGATGCCGTTCGCATGAAGCGCGAAACCGGCGTCGACATCGTCTGGATCGCGCGCGGCGCGATCGGCAATCCGTGGATCTTCAGCCATGCCCGGGCGCTGCTGGAAGATCCCAATGCCGCGATCCAGCCGCCGTCAATCGCCGAGCAGCGCGCGGCGCTCGAAGAGCATTTCGCCATCGCCATGGAGATCCATGGCGAGCAGGTGGCGGGGCGGCGCATGCGGAAGATGGGCATCAAGTATGCCCGTTTCCATCCGCAGTCCGACGAGGTGAAGGCGGCGTTCATCGACATCCAGAGCCTCACCGGCTGGCGGCGCGTGCTCGATCGGTTCTACAGCCAGGACGGCCCGGGCGTCTGGCCGCAGCCCGCGGCCGCCGACGAGGTCAACGACGCGGCGACCTGCGAGGTGACGGCGTGACGCCCTCGCCGACCGGACGATCGTAGGGTCCGCTTCAGCGGACCGGTGATGTGTTTGCTGATCTATCGATTCCCATGCATTCGAAAACACCCCCGCGCAATCGACTGGCTAAGGTTCTCCCCGAAGAGTGGCGTAAGAAACTCGTCGCCGCCGGCGCGCCCAAGCGCAAGTACACAGCCGTCTGCCGCGCCACACTCCCCGGCGGGCGCGTCATCGAAGACCTCATCATCGAAGAGGGCTGGATCATCGCCACCAGCCGCGAGGGCCTCGGCGGCGTGTTCGAGCAGCGGATCGACCTGGATCCGAGGCAGATTCTTGAGCTGGAGATCAAGCAGATTATCTGATGTGGTTGAGCGAGCGACGGAGCGACGAAGGGGGGAGAGACGAAGAGACTGAGAGACGAAGAGACGAAGTGCGCGGCGGCACTGGCAACTCACAACTGGCAACTGGTAACTGGCAACTGGCAACTAACGACCCAACACGTGGATCACCTGCCGGGCGTGCAGGAATGCCAGTGCCGCGGCCTTGATGGGGCGGCGGGCCGCGTTCTCGATTGCCCGGCCGTAGAGCTGGACCTGGCGGCGGTAGTCCTCGGCACGGAGGGCGATCGTGGCGGCTGTCACGCGATCGGTCTTGTAGTCGACGATCGTCAGCCCATCCGGTTCGGCGATGACCAGATCGATGCGGCCGCGGACCATCAGCCGGTCCATCGGATCGCTCGCCGGCTCGCAGCCGGGGTGGTCCATCGCCAGATAGAACGGCATTTCACGGATCAGATCGGCTTGCGACGACGCCAGCAGCGGGGAGATCTCGCTGTCGCGGATCAGCCAAAGGATGTCGTCGACGTTGATCACCTCGGCTTCGGCGGGCGAGAGCAGCCGGCGATCGACCAGCGCGGCGATCTGATCGCGAATCGCAGCCGCATCCGTCGCGCGGGCGAAATCCAGATGCTGCAGCGCCGCATGAACGGCTGTGCCGCGGTCGACGGCTGTCAGATGCGCGTCAGCCGACATGCAGCGCGGCAGACGCAGGATGCGGTCGAGGGAGGGGGCGGGGAGGGGAGAGTTGGCATCGGCAGTCTCAGATTGGCGATCTGGGATCTCAGATCTGAGATTCGCGATCTGAGATCCGAAAACTGACGTCTCGGCCGTATCCCTTTCCCGCCTCGCAGCGCCATTCCCTGCCTTCCTGTCACCCCATGCCTCCTCGTCATGCGCCAGATCCGTCACGGACACGCGTGCCCGGCGTGTGCAGTGATCGGAATACTCGTAGCGGTAGGTCACGCGTGCGATGACGTCGGTGGCGTTGGGGTCCGCCGGCGGCGGGGGCGTTAGCGGACGCAGCGCCGCCAGATCCGCCCGCTCGGGGCGGTCCGGGGCAGCCGAGCGGGGCATCGCTTTGAGGGCTTCGATTTCGGCTTCCTCGTGAAGCCGCATGTCGATGGCGCCATCGGCCGACGACGCGACCGCGGCTGGGCCGAGCCAGTCGAGCATGCAGTTGGCGCCGAGCACCAGATCGGCTGGGAAGCGCCCGGCATGGCCGGTCCACCGCTGCACCCAGCCGTCGTGCTTTTTCTGGCTGCACGTGCCGATCAGGATCAGATGCTCGCGGGCGCGCGTCATCGCGACATACAGCAGCCGCAGCTCCTCCGCCCGCGCCGCCCGCTGCATGCGATCCTGCACGACGACCTGCCCCAGCGACGGATAGCACACATGCAACTGATCGTCGATCACCTGCATGCCGAGGAACTCGGATCGATCGACCAGGATCTTGCCCTGCGTATCGCGCAGGTTCATCGACTTGCCCAGGTCGGGCACGATCACGACCGGAAACTCCAGGCCCTTGGAGCCGTGGATGCTCATGATGCGCACGACATTGTCGGCGTGCGACGCCAGCGACGGCTGGCCAAGCTCGGTCTGCTCGCGCAGGCTTTGCAGGAACTGCAGGAATCGATGCAGCCCCTGCCGCTGGAATCCGCCAAACTGGCGGGCGCGCTCGTGCAGGTGCAGGAGGTTGGCTTGGCGCTGCTCGCCGTCGTCGAGGCCGGCGACGTAGGCGAGATAGCCGGTCTGGTCGTAGATGCTCCAGATCACCTCCGCCAGCGGCCGCTTGATGGCTGCATCGCGCCACGCCCGCAGGCGCGTAAGGAAATCGCGCAGGTGCGCTGCCAGGGCATCGTCCTGCTCCTCGGCATAGCGGACGACGGCCTGGTGGAAGGGCACAGCCTCCTGCGGATCGTTGTACGCCAGGCGGATGCGCGCCAGGGCGTCATCCGGCTCGGGCGTGAGGGCCAGCGGGCTGCGCAGGACGGTGGCCATCGGCAGGTCCTGCTGCTGGTTATCCAGCAGGCTGAGCAGGGCGAGCATGTCCTGCACTTCGACCGCCTGGAAGAATCCGGCGCCGCCGTCGGCATGGACGGGGATGTTGTAGCGGCGGAGCATGGCGGCGAACTGGTCGGCTTTGAACTGCAGGGCGCGCAGGAGGATAACGATGTCACCATACTCGATCGGGCGCTCGACAAAGGTGTCGCCCTGTCGCTCGGTGATCGTCCGCCGCGTGCCGCCGGTCTGGCCGAGCAGATCGCGGATGCAGCGGACGACCAGCAGCGCTTCGCGATCGGTGCGATCCAGCTCATCGGCTTCGCTGGTGGCGTCGTCCGATTCGTCTGATGATCCGCCGCGCGACGGCGCGGGCAGCAGGTGCATCTCGATGGGAGCGCCGGCGAAAGCCGTCGGGCTGGGTTCGGGGTACTTGGCGCCGGGCTCGAGGCGGTGGCGGGCGTCGTAGTCGATCTCGGCAGCCTCAGCCGACATAAGGCGCTCAAAGACGGCATTGACCGCCTTCAGCAGTGGCGCGCGGCTTCGGAAATTGCTCTTCAGGTCGATCACGCGGACGCGATCGTCGGGCCGGGCGGCGCGATACCGGGCCTCGCGATCGAGGAAGCGCATCGGCTCAGCCAGGCGGAAGCGGTAGATGCTCTGCTTGACGTCGCCGACGCAGAAGAGGTTCGACGGGCAGGAATTGCCGAGGCATTCCGTGCTGACCAGGTGCAGGATCGCGTCCTGGACTTCATTGATGTCCTGGTACTCGTCGACCAGCACATGCCGATACTGGCGATGGCAGGCGCGGGCGACTTCCGACGGGGAGAGCCTCTGGCGATCCTCGCATAGCAGTTCCAGCGCCAGCCGCTCGAGGTCGGAGAAGTCGATCCCGCGAGCGGCGCGCTTCGCGCGGGCGTAGCGCTTGCCGAACTCCTCGACCAGCGACAGGAACACATCCGCATGCGGCTGGACGGCAGCCATCGTCTTGCGCCAGTCGTCGGAACTGAAGCGCAGGTTTTGCCGCAGGCTGTCGTCCTTCAGCATCGCCTGGACGCGCTGGACGATCACCTTCGGCGCGCCGGCGCCCTTGACGGTCGGCAGGCGCGGGAATGCTTCCAGCGACCGCACGGCTTGAGCCATGGCGTCGTAGCCGTCGGATTCGAGGGCGGTCAGCCAGTGGTTGGCGATGCCGCCGAGGATGTCGAGATACTCGACATACTTCTCGTAGCCCGCGGGCATCTCCGCCCGGGCCGCGGCGGCTTCATCCACGATGCCTCTCAGCCGGCGGCGGATCGACGACAGGAAACTCCGCCCAAGCTGCGACTCCTCGACCGGCAGATCAGCCGCCTCGGCGATGCGCTCGCGAGCGCTATCGATCCACCGCTCAGGCCGGACGAGGCTGCACAGCAGCTCGTGGGTGCGGACGACCAGATCCATGAGCTGATCATCCCGCCCGCTGCCGTAGGCATCGATGAACTTCTGGAACGCCGGCTCGGCGGCTTCGTAGCAATCGGCGAAGAGCTGGCGCACGACGTCGTCGCGCAGCAGCAGGGCTTCATCCGCATCGAGGATGACAAAATCCGGATCCAGCTCCAGCCGGTTGAAGTGCTGCCGCAGCAGCCGCTGGCAGAACGCGTGCAGCGTGCTGACCTGAGCATGCTCAACCAGCTTGAGCTGGCGCAGCAGGTGAGGATCGCTGCTGCCGGCTGCGCGCGTGCGGATGGCCTGCTCGATGCGGGATCTCATCTCCGCAGCCGCCAGCTCGGTGAAGGTCACGACCAGCAACTGGTTGATGTGGCAGCGATCATCGGCGCTGCACACCAGATGCGCGCATCGCTCGGACAGCACGGATGTCTTGCCGCTGCCCGCCGCGGCTGAGACCAGCAGGCCCATGCCGCAGGTGCGGATCGCTTCGTTCTGCTGCTCGGTCCAGTTCCGGGTGCTCATGTCGATCCCCCTTCGACAAGGTCAGCCCGGGCCACGGGCTGGATGAAGTTGTACGAATCGATCCCCGGCTGGAAGCGGCACAGCGATCGCCACTGGCAGTTGCCGCAGGGTGTGGACGTACCCAGACGATACGGGAAAACGCGCGCGTCGCCTTCCAGGATCTGATCAGCGATCTGCGCGAGCTTGGTTCGGACGAAGTCGAGCAGTTTGCGCAACTCGTCGTCCGTGGCGACGTCTGTGCAGCTTTTGGCGATCGTGCCGTTCTGGTTGATCCTGACCGGCAGGACGGCGGAGTCCTCGCCGGGTTGAAGCTGCTCATCGAAGCACTCGAGGAAGCGCTGGTTGATGATGCCGCGCTGGCGCGGCCACAGATGGAACAGCTCGTCGTCGGGGCTGGGGGCGTCGCCGGGATGCGCGATCTTCTCGATCTGCCGCAGCAGGCGCACGCACAGTGCCGCAGCCGGCGTGAGCGACTTGCCGGTGAGCGTCTGGCCGTGGTTCTGCATGATCAATAGCGACGCCAGCAATTGCAGCGACAGGCCGTAGTAGACGTTGGTCGCCGACATGCCGGCGACGTCGCCCATGCGGTAGTCGATGACGGCGAAGGCGGCCTGCTGTTCGAGCAGATCGACGCGGTCGATGCGGCCGTGGAGCTCGAGGCGATGCCCAGCCGGCGTGTCGAGGGCCAGCGGCGGCAGGCGGCTGTGTTCCGTGCCGAAGGCGAGGTTGGTCCACTTCGGTCGGAACTGGCCGCGGGCGGCGATGGCCCGCTGGGCGTCGGCGAACTGCTGGACGGTCCGCTCGATGCGATCCAGCAGGTAGCGGTTGCGGGCGGAGCTGATCATCAGCTCGCCGCGGAGGGCCTGTCCGGCTTGCTGGGTCGCCTGCTGGATCAGCTCAGCGGCCAGCGGCTGGGGCATGGCAGCCAGATCGACCCGGCGGCGCAGCAGCTCGCCGACGAGGCGCTCGAGCGTGGAATGGTAGATGCGGCTGAGGTCGATGGCTGTCGGATCGGCTGGATCGCGCAGCTCCAGACGCAGGCCGTAGGAGACAAAGTGCTTGAACGGGCACTGGGCGAAGGTCTCCAACTGGCTGATCGAGGCACGCAGCGGAGAAGCGAAAAGCTTGCGGGCGGTGTCGGGCGACAGCGTCGAGCCGTTGACATAGCTAAGGGCCTTCCAGGCGCGATAGCGCATGACGTCGATCGCGTCGGTGCAGGTCTTGTGCTCGGCCAGCCACTGGTACAGCGCCGGCCAGTGCGGCTGACGCTCGTCCTCCGGCCCGGGTCCGCGGCGCACCCATCGCATCAGCGCGCACACAAGCTGCCGCGGTGTGGAGATGAACGAGGGATCGTCCTCGCCCGCGCGCGGCAGGCGATAGGGACGGTTGTCCGGCTGAAGCTCCTGAAGCCGCCGCCAGTAGGGGGACGGGAGCGTCTGCCGGCCGGCGTCATCCGCCAGCGAGCGGATGAGGATCAGCGACTCGCGGGCGCGCGTCGTCGCGATGTAAGCCAGCAAGTTTTCATCGAGCACCTGCCGCTCGCTGTCGGGATCGACCTCGATCTGCCGGTCGCGCAGCGCGCAGCGGTCGGCATCGCTGAGGATCGAATCTTCGCGGTGCGTGCGCGGGAAGAGCCCCTCGTTCATCCCGATGAGGATGACGGCGCGGGGCGTGGTGGTGCGTGTGCGGTCGAGCTGGCCGACGAGGACCTGGTCGACCGTCGGCGGCGTGATGGCCAGGTCGAACTGCGCCAAGCCGGTTTCCATCAGCGACAGGAAATCAGGCAGGTCGACCGGCTCATCGCCGATCAGCTCGACCATCTGATCGAGCAGCTCGACCAGCTCAGTCCAGACCTGCTCGTGCTCGGCTTTCTCCTCCAGTCGCCCGGCGTGCTCGGCATCGAGGATCCAGGTCGCCAGTGTTGTGCGGACGCCGAGTGCTTCCAGCAGTTCGAGCATCGCGGTGACGATCTTGCGGACGGTGAGGTCCGGCTGATGCAGGGCGCGCACGAACGGTAGGAGCGGATCGATCAGGCGGCGTCGGAGGGCGTCGGCCCGCTGAGCATCAGGGGGATGGTCGGGGGTATCGACGTCATCGGCATCGCGGCGCGTGATGCGGCGGGCGTAGGTCCAGGGGTCCGGCTGGGACCAAGCATCGCCGTGGATGCGATGGGCGAGGACGTAGTTTTCGAGCTCATCAGCCTGGTCGAGCGTGAGGCCGGCCAGGCCGCTCTTGAGGATGCTGAACATCGCATCCTGCGGCCAGCCGCCGAGGGCGACCAGCAGAGCGCTGCGCACGAGCTGCAGCAGCGGGTGGTGCGTAACGATGCGACGGCGGTCGACGAAGTAGGGGATGCCATGCTCGCGGAAGCTGGCATCGATCAGCTCGTGATAGTCGTCGATGCCGCGCATGAGGATGGCGATGTCGCGATAGCGCAAGCCGCGGCGCGTCAGCTCGCGGACGCAGCGGGCGGCGGCATCGGCTTCGCCGCGGCGGTCGTGGGCTTCGATGAAGGTAACGCCGTCGGGGGGCAGGGGCTTGCGATGCGCATCATCAAACAGGTGCGCTTCGATGGCGGACAAACCAGGCCGCGTGAAGCGGCGCGGTTCGTGTAGCAGGATCGGTTCGTCGATGACGACGCCCTCCGCCTCCAGCGCGATGCGCAGGGTGCGATAGGTGGACTCCGTGCGATGGAACAGCGACAGGTCGGCTGGGAGCGGGTGGGGATCCGCCAGGAGAGGGGACGACGGGTCCATCAGCAGGGTGATGGACAGATCGCGGCAGGTCTGGGCGAGGGTGGTGATCACCTGCCGCTCGTAGGCGGTGAACTCGTTGAACGCGTCGATGTAGACGGTCGCATCCTGCAGGACGCGCCAGTTGCGCAGGCAGGTGAGAACCTGCTGAAGGCGGCGGTGGGGATCGAGGCGTTCCTGGCCGAGATAGCGCGTGTAGGCGTCGTAGAGCAGGTGCAGGTCGTGGATCTTGTCGGCAAGCGCGAGATCGGCCTGGGCGGCGGGATGGTCGCTACCGCCGGCAAGTTCTTCCGCCAAACTCGCCAGATCCTCGACGCCGCGGCCGGCGCGTTCGAGATCGGCGATCGTATTGTCCAGCCGCTGGGCCAGGCCGGCCTGCTGGGCCGAGCCGCGGTAGAAACGCAGATTGTCCTGATGCTTGCGCAGCAGGAGGCGCAGGATCATGTGGCGGCCGTGGGCGGTGATCTGCGGGATGGCGGCGCCGCCGCAGTCAGCCAGAACCTCTCGGCCGAGTTCCTCGAACGAGACGACGCGGCAGCGGAAGAAACCGTCCAGGCCGCTGGCACAGGTAAGCTCGCGCTCAGCCTGGAAGGTCGCCTGTCGCGGCAGGATCCAGAAGATGGCTGGCCCCAGCGGATCGGCGCGCAGAGACGCGACGATGTGGTTGAAGCACCAGGTGGTCTTGCCGGTTCCGGCCCGGCCGATGATGAAGCGAACGCCCATGGAAGACCTGATGGCTGATCCCTTGCCGCGAGTCGCAGTCCGCCTTGCGGAGACGCCCTGTCTGATATAGTACAGAAGCCGAACTCGATTAGGCAAGGGGGAGGGGTGATTTTCGGCAAATCGGGCGCGTTGGCGGGCGTGGCTGGCGGCTGGGGCCGTGTTGCCTAGAATAGGTCCCCGGGTGGTTGACGTAGAGGAGTAAAGACGACATGGCTGAGTTGCACATTGACACGGACTGGAAGAAGCAGGCTCAGGAGGAGAAGCGCCGTCTGGCAGAAGCCGAGGCCCGGGAGAAGCAGCAGAAAGCTGCCCAGGCCGCTGCGGCGACGCCTCCCGGTGTGACGGGTGGCGCTGCGGCTGCGGTTGGTGCTCCGGGTGTTGCGCCCGAAGGTGGCCGTCAGCTTCCGCCAGCCAGCTTTGCGACGCTGGTGCAGTCCATCGTCACGCAAGTGCTGTTCTATCTCGGGGATCTTGCCACGCGCGGGGGCGAGCCGATGCTGAACCTCGACCTGGCCAAACATCACGTCGACATGCTGGGCGTGATTGAGGAGAAGACGCGCGGCAACCTCACGGAAGAGGAGAAGCGGCTGCTGGATGCAGCGCTGTATGAGGTCCGCATGCGGTACGTCAGCGTGGCATCGCAGTTCATCTCGTGATGGCAGGATCCTGCGAGCGGCGGGGCGCGCCGGGCAGGGGGAAATGTGAAGTGATGCAAGATATTCGGTTTATGCGGGCGGCGTTGTGCCGAGGGCGGGTGGGCGTATAATCCCGGGTCACTCGTTCGAACCATCCGTTTTCCTTCATACGTGCAGGAGGCACCCATGGCCGACATCGGCAACCAGGAATACCCCACCATTTTGGGTCCGGACGCAGTCATCAAGGGCGAGGTCTCCTTCGAGAAGGGCCTGCGCCTGCATGGCCGCATCGAAGGCAAGGTGACGACCCAGGGTCGCCTGCACGTCGCCAAGGAAGCCCATCTGGTGGCTGACGTCAATGCCGGGTCGATCGTCATCGAGGGCGAGGTGAAGGGAAATCTGATCGCCAGCGACCGGATCGATCTGAAGCAGTCGGCCCGGTATGAAGGGGATCTGGCAGCCAGCCGGCTGACGGTGGATGAGGGGGCGGTTTTCAGCGGACATGTCAGCGTCGGCCCGGATGCCGTCAAGGGCGGCCGCGGCGCCGCCGGGCAGACGGGTACCCGTCCGGCAGGCGTGAACATCCCGCCGGCCCAGCCGTCGGCTCAGCCGGTGAAGTGACCTCGCAGTCTGCAGTCGGCAGCCTGCCGTCAGCCGTTGCCGAGTAACGCCGGCGTGTCGTCCGATAACACACTGCCTATTGTTTGCTATGCACTGCCGACCGCAGCCTGTTGACTGCTGACGTTCAGGATATGGTCTTCGATCCCCGATTAACCTCGCCCGCGCCCGAAGATCGCATCACGATCGTCTGCCTCCATTGCGAAAAGCCGGTGGAGGTTCCGCGCAAGGTGATCACCTTCACCTGCAAGCACTGCCATAAACCCCTGCGCCTGGAGAACATCCAGTTCAAGAAATACGAGGCCCGGCGGGTTATTGAAACCTGCGGCGTGGTCACAGTGGAAAAGAAAGGCAACGTTATTGCCGATAGGGTTCACTGTGGCGGAATGATCGTGCGCGGGCGGATCAAGGGCCATGTGACCAGCCGCGGGCCGGTGCTTGTCGGACCCGAGGCGGAGATCCGAGGCAATGTGACCGCACCGAGCATCGCGATTGGCGCCGGGGCCATTCTTGAGGGTGATTACCGCATCGGGCAAATGCCTTCCGCGGATTCAGCCCCAACCCAGGCGACCTGATGCGTGTCCATTATTCCGCTGGCTGCGTCACGTAGGTGAGGGCGCGGCACACGCTAGCGGAGAAGTGATGGGCAGCGGGGTTGCCAGTTCAAGCCTGAAGTTCGAGACCGGTCGCTTTGGGGGGCCGCCCGGGAACTCGCCTGCCGCGCCGCAGGTGTCCGTCATCATCCCGACCCTCAACGAAGCCGAGAATCTTCGCAAACTGCTGCCGCGCATCGACGCGGCGCTGCAGGGCCGCACCTACGAAGTCATCGTTGTCGACGACAACAGCCCCGACGACACGCAGGCCGTCTGCGATGAGGCGGCCCGCGTGATGCCCGTTCAACTGATCGTTCGCGAGAATCCGACGGATGGGCTTAGCGGCGCCGTGCTGGAAGGCATGGCGATCGCCCGCGGCGATGTGCTGGCGGTCATGGACGCCGATTTGCAGCATCCGCCGGAGGTGCTGCCGCAGTTGATCGACGCCGTTGCGCAGGATGATGCCGATTTTGCGATCGGCTCGCGCTACATCGAGGGCGCCAGCAGCGATGAGCGCTGGGGCTGGGCGCGTCGGATCAACTCGTGGGTGGCGACGTGGCTGGCCCGGCCGTTCGCCGGCAACACGCGCGATCCGATGAGCGGGTTCTTTGCGCTGCGGCGGGCGCGCTATGCCTGTGCGCGCAACCTCACGCCGCTGGGCTACAAGATCGGCCTGGAGTTGATGTGCAAGACGCGCGTGAAGCGCGTGCGCGAGATTCCAATTCACTTCGGCCTGCGGCATGCGGGCCAGAGCAAGCTGACGATCCGCGAGCAGTTCCGGTATCTGGAACACCTCAGCCGCCTGTACGACTTCAGCTATCCGCGTCTGTCGCCGATGGTGAAGTTTCTGGTGGTGACGGCGCTGAGCTGGTTTGTGGGCCTGGCGGCGTTCTTGGGGTCGCTGGGGCGGTCGATCGATGTGGCTGCGTCGGTCTGCATCGCATACGCAGCCGCGTTGAGCGTGATCGCCGTGTTCTTCGCGCGCTATGTGCGCACACAGCGGCGGTTCATCCCGCGGCGTCGGCCGTGGGTGGATTTCGCCTTCACGTCGCTGGCTGAATGGGCGACGGCATCGCTGAGCGCGGTGTATTTCGTCTATCGCATGCCGTACGCGCATCCGCTTGAGGTGATGGCCATCTGCTTTGGCTTGGGGACGTTGGTGCGCTACATCCTCCGCAAGGAATTCTCGCACGACGTGCGCGGGATGACGGATCGGCCGGTGATGGGTTAAGTAGTTAGTTGCCAGTTGCCAGTTGGCAGGTGGCAGTTGCTCGGCGCACTTCGTCTCTTCGTCTCTTCGTC